>Ga0182021_10000954_pt1 | contig 32871 bp, 21 predicted proteins | sample 612E3MmetaG_FD_120493 | JGI IMG/M metagenome (GOLD analysis project Ga0182021, IMG submission 120493) | Permafrost microbial communities from Stordalen Mire, Sweden - 612E3M metaG (Illumina Assembly) | ecosystem: Environmental > Terrestrial > Soil > Wetlands > Permafrost | place: Sweden... | reverse complement strand
GTGGGGGGGCGGGGGGGCGGGGGGGATCAGAGGGGAGAGATTTGAGGGGAGGGGGGATAAGGGGATAAGGGGCAGGAGAGATTCCAGTTGACACGAGACGTGATTCCTGTCCTAATTTGTCGGTTTCTTTGACAGGCCGGAGCCTGCGGCGGCCCCGACCAACGGACAAACCCGTGACCACCACCGGCAGGAGGAGGTAGCTTCGATGGATGCAAAACGACCCGTCGTGAGAGCCGAGAGCAAGCAGAACCCCTTTGCCATTGCCCAGCAGCAGATCGACGAATGCGCGAAGATCCTGAAGCTGGACCCGGCGGCGTGCGACCTGCTCCGTGTTCCGAGACGCGAGCTTCACGTCTGGTTTCCGGTTCGGATGGACAACGGCGGCATCCGGGTTTTTGAGGGCTTCCGCGTCCAGTATAACGACGCCCGTGGACCCACAAAGGGCGGCATACGCTTTCATCCGGACGAGACGATCGACACGGTCCGGGCGCTCGCCGCGTGGATGACGTGGAAGTGCGCGGTGCTCGATCTGCCTCTTGGGGGGGCGAAGGGAGGGGTGGTCTGCGATCCCAAAAAGCTCTCCAAGGGGGAACTGGAACGTCTTAGCCGCGCCTATATCCAGGCCATCTGGCGGCTGATCGGACCCGAGGACGACGTTCCCGCCCCGGACGTCTACACCGACCCGCAGGTGATGGCGTGGATGATGGACGAATATTCGCGGCTTGCCGGGAAGAACAAGTTCGGGGTGGTGACGGGCAAGCCGATTGGCATCGGCGGGTCGCTGGGACGAGACGACGCCACCGCACGAGGCGGGATGTATGCTCTCCGGGAAGCCGCACAGGAGCGCGGCGTGGACCTTCGGAAAGCCACCGTCGCGATCCAGGGCTACGGGAACGCCGGATGCCACGCGGCACGTCTGGCCAAATCGCTCTTCGGCTCCAGGATTGTCGCCGTCAGCGATACCCAGGGGGGGATCTTCAGGGAGGAAGGACTGGACCCGGAGGCCGTCCAAAAGCACAAGCAAAAAACCGGGTCGGTGGTCGGTTTTCCGAAGTCCAAACCGATCTCGAACCCGGAGCTTCTGGAACTGGAGGCGGACGTCCTGTGTCCGTCGGCGCTCGAGAACGTCATCACGGCGAAGAACGCCTCAAAGGTCCAGTGCAAGATACTGGTCGAGTTGGCTAACGGTCCGACCACCCCGGAGGCCGACGTCATCCTGCACAAGAAAGGCGTCCATGTCCTGCCCGACATCCTGTGCAACGCAGGCGGCGTGACCGTGTCCTATTTCGAGATGGTCCAGAATTTCTCGATGGACTACTGGGACAAACGCGATGTTCACCAGCGTCTCGACAAGAAGATGACCCAGGCGTATCACGACGTGCTTTTCCTGGCCATGAAGAACGGGTTCAACATGAGGCAGGCGGCGTACGTGGTCGCGGTGAAACGCGTGGTCGATGCGATGAAACTGCGCGGCTGGCTGTGAGTCGCGTGGCCCGCAGGCCGCGGAAGACGAAAGCAACGACGAATACTCTTGCAAGAGGTTTTCACGCCCCTTCCAGAACGTCTTCGCGGTTTCTTGTTTTGCGAGGAGTTTCCCATGGACAAGACCGATTTCGTCCACCTGCACGTCCACAGCGATTACAGTCTGTTGGACGGGGCCTGTCAAATCGACCGGCTGGCGCAGGTGGCGAAGGGGCACGGGCTCGATGCCCTGGCGCTGACCGACCACGGGAACATGTTCGGGGCGATCGAGTTCTACACGAAGGTGCGCGCGCAGGGACTCAAGCCCATTGTCGGGTATGAGGCATACGTGGCGCCGGGGAGTCGTTTTGACCGTGAGATCTCGGCGGGACAGGGGGATACGGCGTTCCATCACTTGACGCTTCTGGCCCGGAACGAAAAAGGCTACCACAACCTGCTGAAACTCGCCACCGCCGCATACCTCGAAGGGTTCTACTACAAACCCCGCATCGACAAAGAGCTGCTCCTCGAGCACGTGCACGGGCTGATGTGTCTGTCGGGGTGCCTGGGCGGGGAAGTGGCGCAACTGCTCCTGGCCGACCGCTACGATGAGGCCAAGAAGTGCGTCGATTTCCACGTCCAGCTCTTCGGGAAGGAGAATTACTTCCTGGAGGTCATGGACCACGGACTTCCGGAGCAGAAAAAGGTCATCGAGGGGCTGGCAAGGCTGGGACGTGAGACGGGCGTGGAACTGGTGGCGACGAACGACGTGCATTACCTGGCGGCGGACGACGCCGAGGCCCACGAGATCCTGCTGTGCATCAACACGGGGAAGTTTTTCGACGACGCGAAGCGGCTGAGCTTCACGTCGGCGGAGTATTACTTCAAGAGTCCGGCGGAAATGGCGGAACGGTTCCGGCACCTTCCGGAGGCGGTTCGGAACACGCGGCGGGTGGCCGAGGCGTGCAACCTGGAGCTGTTTTTCGACGAGAAACACCTGCCGACGTTCCATGCAGACGCGGGGGGTTCGTCCGTCCCGATTCTCGGGACGAAGGCGGTCGCGACGAACGACGAACTCTTTGAGCGGCTGTGTCGCGAGGGGCTCTCGAAGCGGTACGGGGAGTCGCCGGCGGCGGAGGTGACGCATCGGTTCGAGCGCGAGGTGGGCGTCATCCGCCGGATGGGATTCGTCTCGTTTTTCCTGGTGGCCTGGGACCTAGTGAAGAAGGCGCGTGAGTTGGGGGTGCCGGTGGGGCCGGGGCGGGGGAGCGCCGCCGGGAGCATCGTGTCGTATTGTCTGGAGATTACGAGCGTCGATCCCGTGCGCTACGAGCTGATCTTCGAGCGGTTCATGGACGAGACGCGCGGCGAAGCCCCCGACATCGACATCGACTTCTGCCAGGAAGGTCGCGAGAAGGTGCTGGAGTACGTGCGCGGGAAGTACGGAAACGAGAACGTGGCGCAGATCATCACGTTCGGGACGATGGCGGCGCGCGGGGTCATCCGGGACGTGGCGAGGGTGCTGCGGTACCCGCTCGACCAGACGGACCGGCTGGCCAAGATGGTGCCCGCGGCGCTCAACATCACCCTCAACTCGGCACTCAAGGATTCCCCGGACCTCGCCTCCGCCTACGAGCACGACCCGCAGGTCAAACGCATCATCGACACGGGCAAGCGCCTGGAGGGCCTGGCGCGACACGCCTCGACGCACGCCGCGGGCGTGGTGCTGGCGGACCGCCCGCTACGGGAATACGTCCCCCTCGCCCGGATCAGCGACGAGGTGACCACGCAGTACGCGATGGAATCGCTGGAGAAGGTGGGACTGGTCAAGATGGACCTGCTGGGTCTCAAGACGCTGACGGTGCTGGACCGGGCGCTCGGGATGATCCGGCGGCGGCACGGCGTGGAGATCGACCTGAACGCGCTCGACCTGGACGACGCGCCGACCTACGAGATGCTGTCGCGGGGCGAGTCGATGGGGGTGTTCCAGTTTGAATCGTCGGGGTTCCGCGACCTGCTGACGCGCATGAAGCCCGACCGCTTCGCGGACCTCATCGCCTGCGTGGCGCTCTACCGCCCGGGTCCCTTGGGCGGAGGCATGGTCGACGACTACGTCGAGCGGAAGCACAAGAAAGAGGCGGTCGAGTTCCCGCACCCCATTCTGGAACAGGTCCTCCGTTCGACCTACGGCGTGATGGTGTACCAGGAGCAGGTCATGAGGATCGTGAACCTCCTGGGCGGGATTCCGATGAGCGAGTCGTATACGCTGATCAAGGCGATCAGCAAGAAGCGCAAGGACTACATTGAGGCGATGCGAGAGCGGTTCATCGAAGGGGCCGTGAAGAACGGGTTCGACGAGGAGAAAGCGGAAAAGCTGTTCGAGCAGATCACCTTCTTCGGCGGGTACGGGTTCAACCAGTCGCACTCGACGGCGTATGCGCTGGTGGCGTTCCAGACGGCGTATCTGAAGTGTCATTATGCGAAGGAATTCCTGGCGGCGCTGATGAGCCACGAAATGGCGGATAGCGACAAGCTGAAGCTCTACGTGGACGAGTGCCGGCAGGCGATGGGGATCGACGTTTTGCCGCCCGACGTGAACGAGAGCGAGCCGGGTTTCAGCGTGATCCCGACCGAGTCGGGACCGGGCATCCGGTTCGCACTAGCCGCGGCCAAGGGCGTGGGGGAGCGCGCGGCCCAGAACATCTTCGAGGCGCGTCGGGAGCGAAGGTTCGAGAGCCTCTTTGATTTCTGCTCACGGGTGGACCTGCGTCTGGTGAACAAGGGCGTGATCGAGGCGCTGATCAAGTGCGGGGCATTCGACAGTCTGGGGGGGAAGCGGGCGCAGTACCTGGCGGTGCTCGACCGGGCAATCGGGGCGGGCACCCGGATCCAGGCCGACCGGCAGTCGGGCCAGGCGTCGTTCTTCGATCCAGGCGAGGGTGCGTCGGACGCCGGGGGCGTCCGTGAGACCCTTCCGGCGGTGCCGGAATGGAACGAGCAGGAGATCCTGGCGGCCGAGAAGGAGGCGATCGGGTTTTACCTGACGACACACCCGCTGGTAAAGCGCGGGCCCCTGCTCGCACGGTTCGCCAATGCCTCGGCCGGCGCCTTGCGGGAATACGACGACGGCACCGAGCTCACGCTGGGCGTCATGCTCTCCCGGATCCGCTTCACCCTAACCAAGAAGGGCGAGCGCATGGCGTTCATGAACCTGGAAGACCTCTCGGGACGGTGCGACTCCGTCATCTTTCCCTCCGACCTCGCCCGCTACGAGCCGCTGATCCGTGACGAGGAGGTGGTGTTCGTCCGAGGGAAACTGGACCTCCGTCGCGAGACGCCCAGCATCATCATCGGCGAAATCGTGCCGTTGGCCCAGGCGCCCTTGCGTCTCACCGAGAGCGTGACGCTGAGACTGGACGCGGCGCACCAGGAGCCGACGCACCTGGAAGGACTGCGAGGCGTGCTGATCCGTCACCACGGCAATACGGGGGTCTATCTGGACATCGAGCGAAAAGGGGAACCCCAAACGCAATTAAACGTGGGGGGACCTCCCGATTCCATCCCGCTTCGCGGGACGAAAGTGCGCGCCGACAGCTCCTTCTCCGTGACTCCCGACGACTTGTTCGCCGCAGACGTCCGCCGGCTCCTCGGCGAGGACGCCCTGAAATACAACCCCGTGGGTCCGAGGAAACAATCCGCTCGAAACGAGGGACGCTCCCGATTTCCATCGGGACAGAAAATCAGAAACAGCTGAGCAGGTGAACGTCCCGACCGGTCGGGTTTCTAACGCGAGCGCTGGACGCCGCAAGGAGGTTACATCCTTGGCACAAGAACTGACCTACGCGTTGATTACGCCCTACAGTCTGAGCAAGAGCCGCACGGGCGGGATCATCAGCCGGCTTCTCACGATGGCGGACAATCTGGACCTGGTGGCGGCGCGGATGTACGCCCCGTCGAGCGCGTTTGTGGACCGGTACGCGGCCACGTTCGAGAAGATGGACATGGACCCGCTCTTGCGGAGGACGTTCATCGACTACCTGAACGAGAACCTGCGGCCGTCGTCCCGATCCGGGATCGGGAACCGGTGTCCGGTGCTTTTTCTGCGCGGGGAAAGCGCGATCCGGACGCTCAAGGAGAACGCGGTGGGTTCGGCGGTGATGGACCCGACGGGCGACACGGTGCGGGGTGCATACGGGGATTTCATCTTCGAGCCGGGCGGCAAGAAGGTCCGGTATTTTGAGCCGGCGGTGCTGGTGGCCACCGACGAGCGCACCAACGCCGAGCATCTGCGGCTTTTTGCCGACTTTGCGAGTTCCGACGGCGGCGTGCTCGAACGCGTCGTCCAATTTCCGAAGGGGGTGAAAGCCGAAACGACCCTGGTGATCCTCAAGCCCGACAACTTCATGAAACGATCGGCGCGCCCGGGAAACATCATCGACATGTTCAGCCGCACGGGACTCCGCATCGTCGGGATGAAGGTGATCTACCTGAGCGTGGCGCAGGGGGAGGAGTTCTACGGGCCGCTGGTGAACGTTTTCCGCACGAGACTCAGGCCCGCCGTGACGGAAACCCTGCGGAAGTCGCTCACGAGCGCGTTTGACTTTGAAATCGATGAGACGACCACCAGGAAGATGACGGACATGCTGGCCGAGAAGCACGCCCTGCGGGAGTTCCACAAGATCGTGGAGTACATGACGGGGATCAACCCGGCGAGCGTGACGAACGACGAGGACAAGAAGAAGGCGGGGAAAGTCCAGTGTCTGGCGCTCTTGTATCGCGGGGAGAACGCGGTGGCGAAGATCCGTGAGCGGCTTGGGGCGACGGATCCGGACAAGGCGGCGGCGGCCACGGTGCGGTCGAGTTTCGGATACGACCTGATGAAGAACGCCGCCCACGCCTCCGACAGCATCGAAAACGCCGAGCGCGAGCGGCACATCATCGGCCTGTGGGGCGAAGAAGAGCCCTACGTCGTCGAGATCATCCGGGAATACCTTCGGTCCATCGGAGGACGGGGGTGATCTTCGACACGCTCGTGGTGGGAGAGCTGGAGTCGAACTGCTACGTCCTGGCGGACGAAGGGTCGGGGGCGCTGGTAATCGACCCGGGCGGGGACGCCCGGCGCATCATCGAGCACCTGGAGGCGAAGGGACTGGCGGCGGCGAGCGTGGTGAACACGCACGGGCACGCCGACCACATCGCCGCGAACGCCGAGCTGCGGAAGCGCTGGCCGGACGTGAAGATCGCGATCGGACGCGCGGACGCGAAAGCGCTCACCAGCCCCCTGCATAACATGTCGCTCTTCGTCGCGCGGCTCGTCAAGAGTCCCAAGGCGGACCGCCTGCTGGACGACGGGGACGTGGTGGAACTGGGCCGCGGGCGTTTCCGCGTCCTCTCGACGCCCGGACACACCCCGGGGGGCATCTGCCTTTATACGGAAGACCTGGACGGACGATCCGTGCTCTTCAGCGGGGACACCCTCTTCGCCGACTCCGTCGGACGCACCGATATCCCGGGCGGAAACCGGGAGAACCTGATCCGGGGCATCCGCGAGAAGATATTCGTCCTGCCGGACGAGACCGATATCTACCCCGGTCACGGTCCGGCCACCACCGTCGGCCACGAGAAGAAGTTCAACCCCTTCGCGGGCGAGGCGGCGGACAAGAGTTGAGACTGGGACGCCGCGCCATCGTCATCCCGATCCGGGATCGGGACGGGGACCTTGACCCGTGTTCAGGAGACAAGAATGTCGAGCAAGGTGTATTTCACGCGCGTTGCCAACCGTGAGCCGGACGAAGCGCTCGCCGAGAAGGCGGCCAAGCTCTACGCGAAAGCGGGGTTCGCCGCACAGCTTGCGTCCGGGCGACCGGTCGCGATCAAGCAACACTTCGGCGAGAAGGGGACGGAGGGGTACCTCAAGCCTCCAATCGCGCGGCGTTTCGCCGAGCTCATCCGCAAGGCGGGGGGAAAGCCCTTCGTGACCGACACGAACACGCTCTACCGGGGGGAGCGCTCCAACGCGGTGGACCACCTGAACCTCTGCGCGTCGCACGGGTTCACCCACGAGGGCGTCGGATGCCCGGTCATCATCGCCGACGGACTGATGGGGTCGTCACAGGTCTGGGTGACGATCGACGGGAAGCATTACCAGCGCGTTCCCATCGCCGCGGACGCGTTCCATGCCCACGCGATCGTGGTGCTGACGCACGTGAAGGGGCACCTCGCCGCGGGGCTGGGGGGGGCCATCAAGAACGTGGGCATGGGATGTGCGAGTCGTGCCGGGAAGCTCGACCAGCACCACGGCGACGTCCCCATCGTGGACGCCGAGACGTGCTCCGCCTGTGCGCGCTGCGCGGAGCTCTGTCCCGGGGAGGCGATCACGGTGGGGAAGACCGCGGTCATCGACAAAGAGAAGTGCATCGGTTGCGGGGAGTGCCTGGCGATCTGTCCGGTGGGGGCGGTCGAGTTCGAGTGGGGGGAGACCTCCCGGAATCTACAAGAAAAGATGGTCGAGCACGCCCTGGCCGTCCAGCGGACGCACGAACACCGGATGTGCTACTTCAACTTCATGACCCACATGACCAAGGAATGCGACTGCATGGGGATTCAGCAGGAAGTCCTTTTTGAGGACGTCGGCATCGTCGCCGGCGACGACATCGTCGCGGTCGAGCAGGCGACCGTGGACCTCATCCTGAAGAAAGTCGGCAAGGACGTGTTCCGGGAGTTTCACCCGGGAATCGATTATACGCCCCAACTCGAGTACGGCGAGGCGGTCGGCCTGGGGAGCCGGAAGTACGAACTGGTGGAGATCGCGTGAATCGGAACAGTTGACCGGAGAGCGGGAAACAAGGAAGAGATTCGCCGATTCAGGTGAATCCAAGGAGGAGAATCGTGGCGGGACTGATGACGCGTGCGGAGGCGCTGGCGCTTGTCGAGGAGCGCGTGAAGAACAAGAACCTTCGGAAGCACATGCTGGCGGCCGAGGCGGTGCTCCGGGCGCTGGCGAAACGACTGGGCGAGAACGAGGAGCTGTGGGCGGCCACGGGACTTCTGCACGACATAGACCACGAGGAAACCGCACAAGACTTCGCCCGACACGGGAACGTCTCGGCGGAGGCGCTGGCGGCGCGGGGGTGTCCTGAGGAGATGGTCCACGCGGTGAAGGCGCACGCCGAGAAGGCGCCCATCCAGAGCCGGCTCGACCAGGCCATGCACTGCGCCGACCCCGTGACGGGGTTCCTGGTCTCGTGCGCACTCATCCGCCCGGAGAAGAAACTCGCCATCGTGGACGTTGCATTCGTCAAGAACCGCATGGCCGAGAAGGGTTTTTCACGGGCGGTCAACCGCGACCAGATCCGGGAGTGCGAGAAGCTGGGCATCCCGCTCGACGAGTTCCTCCAGATCGCGCTGGATGCGTTGAAGTCGATTTCCGCCGAATTGGGACTTTAACTCCGGGGGCGCCTGCCGATGGACACGTCCACCGTCGAAGTCCGCGTGCGGTACGCCGAGACCGACCGCATGGGAGTGCTGCACCACTCGCGCTATTTCGTGCTTCTGGAGTTGGCACGGACCGAGGCGCTGCGAGACAAAGGGATGAACTACCGGGAGATGGAAGACGAAGGGTGGTTCCTGGTGGTGTCCGAGGCTCGCTGCAAGTACAAGGCGCCGGCCCGGTACGACGACGTGCTCCTTATCGAGACGACCCTCGCCCGCACGACCCATGCCCGCCTCGACCATTCCTACCGCATCCTCCGCAAGTCCGACGGGCAGCTCCTTGCCGAAGCCGAGACGACGCTGGCCTGCGTGGACCGAGAGGGAGGCATCCAACCCATACCGGAGAAGCTGCTGGAAGCTCTGGGACGGAAGGGAAAAGCATAGGGGCGACGCAAGCGTCGCCCCTGGAGTCGCGCAAGGAGGTTGTCCTGCGGCTTACTTCGCTTCGACGGGTGCGGTTTCGGCAACCCCGGTCGAGCGCCAGATCCAGCCGTCGGCCTGGGTATCGGTGCGGTCCTCGGGACGGTTCGCCCCGTCGCCCGGACGGAACCAGTGGATATACCACACCCGACGCTGGAACCCCTGCCGGTTGGTCTCGTCCTGGTAGCGGAATGCGTCGGTGAGTCCGCTGATGTAGAGGTGGACGTGATCGGCCACCGGGTCGAGCCTGTGGAAGATTGCGACGCCTCTCTTGGTTTCGCCCACCTTGATGGATCCGCCGATCTGATTGATGTCCATGAGCTGCACGCCGTGCTTGATGCGGACGGCCGCGAGCGCCGCCGGGGAGGCCATGGCGTAGGTGATCTGCTTCGTGTCGGTCTCCACGCGGAAGATGGGGAAGAACTTACGTTCGGCGCCGGTGTTGTTGGTCACTTCGTAGGTGGTGTAGGCCACGACGGCCCCGTCGACGCTGACGTAATGAAGTCCGGTGTGCTTGAAATCAAGCGTCCAGAACTTGTCGTCCGCCCGGACGACCGTGGAGAGAAGCACCGTCGCGAAAACCACCGCTGTCCATGTCGAAAGCTTTCTCATCGCCTGTTTACCTCGCGTCTTTGAAGGGCTCGATTCCGCCTCAAGCGGCGCACGCCAGCCATTCGACAGGCCCTTTTCCTCGGCGCCGCCGAATGAGTCCTTACATTATAAGAGGAGCGCGATTGCTGTCAAGGACATTTGAACCGAGTCGTGGGAGCGGGCGCACCGCCTGCTGTTCCCTCTCCACCCTCCGAGGAGGAGGGCAGGGGGTGGTGGGGGGGGTGTCGGGCCCATTAGCGCGGCAAAGAATAATAAGTGCTTGACGCTACAGGGGTTAGGCGCTATTGCGAAACCGGTGTGCGAGGTAGCGCGGGGACCTGTGCCTCGCGGGAATCGCCCCGAAAACGGCGCGGCCCACAGGTGGCCGCGCTACATGTGCAACGACGGAGGGGTTTCGCAATAGCGTCTTAGGCTCTAATCTTTACGTCGAGCGGTAGACGCGGTAGTCCATCTCGTAGAAGATGGAGTCCTTCCACTCGAGTTCGGCGATCCAGTTTTCCTCGAGACGGTTTTCGGTGATCTGGAGGTAGATGCCGTAGAGTCTGGAGATGTGGTCGCGGGTTCGCTTCTCGGCGTAGGGGACGGTAGTCCCGGTGGTCATGATGAAGGCCCAGTCGGAGGATTGTGCGAGCATGAGTTCGCGGGCGGCCTGGTTGAGCGCGCGACGCAGGAGTCCGGTGGCGTTCGGGTGGTCGTTCGCGAGCCGGACCATCCATTTTTCGCCCTGGTGCAGGTGCCGGTAGATCCAGTCGTTGGTCCCGTTGAGCCAGACCTCGGCGTATCCCTTGTCGCCCCACGAGGAGAAGCAGGGGGTGAGCACCTGGTGGACGGGATTGTCACGGAGGTACTCGGAGGGGGTGGAGAGGCGGACGTCCTTCTGGTCGCAGGAGAACTTGCGCAGGACGAAGTTGAGGAAGTCGGGCCCCTCGAACCACCAATGGCCGAAGAGCTCGGCGTCGTACGGGGAAATGATGATGGGCTTTCGACCCATCTGGTCGTAGAGCCAGCGGACCTGGAGCTGTCGGTTGAACACGAAGTTGCCGGCGTGCTCGGCCGCCTTCTCCCGGGCCGATGCCGGGTTGTAGGGCTGCTTCTGACCCAGGTCCACCTCGCCCGTGATCCGGTAATACTTGATCCCCAGGTTTCTGCGGACCCCGTCCCCGTGCAGGTACGGACGGATGTAGTCGTAGTGTCCGTCGTACCCGAGGTCCCGGTAGAACTCCCGGTAGTTGTAGTCTCCCGGATAGCCTTCCTTGTTGGACCAGACCTGCTTGGAGGACTCCATGTCACGGGCGAACGCCGCGACGCTCGACGGGCAGTAGACGGGGGCGTAGACGTCGTACACAGGCCTCGGGGTCCCGCAGATGAGACCGTGGGTATCGAGGAAGAAGTACCGAATCCCGCAGTCCCGGAGCTGCTGGTCGAGTCCGGGGAAGTAGGCGCACTCGGCGAGCCACATTCCGCGGGGAGGCCGGCCGAAGTGCTTGATGTAGTTGTTCCGGGCGACGGCGACCTGCGCCCGGACGGCCTCGGGGGTGACGAGGAGCGGGAGGAAGGCATGCGTGGCGGCACAGGTGATGATCTCGAGCTTCCCGAGGTCCTGGAACTTTTTGAACGCCGAGATGAGGTTCCGGTGGTATTTTTCCTCGAAGACGCGCCGTGCGCGGGCGAACCGGTCGGCATACATCAGCGCCGCCTGGTGATAGGCGCTGTCGGTGCGGGTCCGATGCACCTCGCGATCCGCCAGGTCGATGAGTTTATCGAGGTGACGGAGGTAGCGGCTCTGGAGCAGCGGGTCGACGAGCATCTCGCACAGGGGGGGCGTCAGGCTCATCGTCATGCGGAAGTCGATGCCGTCGTCGAGGAGCGAGTCGTAGACCTCGATCAGAGGGATGTACGTCTCGGTGATGGCCTCGAACAACCAGTCCTCTTCGAGGAACTCGTTGTATTCCGGGTGACGGATGAACGGCAGATGGGCGTGCAGCACGAAGACGAGATAGCCTTTTTCCACGTTCCATTTTCCCGCGGTTTGCCGACGTCCTGTCTCGAGGCCCCTGCGCTTCGAAAGGCCGACACGCCAGGACAGGTTTATTGCGAATAGAAAACGAGCCGGACGAAGCACCCCGCGTCAGGACGGGCGAGCCCGCCCGGTTCGTTGATCCATGCTACTTGTCGCTCGCTCGACGTTTTTTGGCGGCGCCGGGGGAGCCGGGGACGCGACCGCTCGCGCCCAGGTGCTCCACAACAGCCGCCCCGAGGCGCTCGCCGGGCTGCAGGAATCGCGTGCCCATGCTGGGCACGCGGAAGCGTCCGGCCAGGGTGTCGGCGAAAGCACCGCGCACCTTGGGCGCGTCTCCTTCCGCGAGATGCGCCACGCGACGGAAATCCTCCTCCACCAGCATCCACCGGGTGCTCTTGTCGGGACTGACCCCCGTGCGGGGCGTCCGGACGCGGTTCGACCCGGCGAAGTGGATGAACTCCCCGTCTTTCCGGCGAACGCCGATCTCAACCCGGTAGCCCCCATCCTCGGCCACCGGCAGATACCAGTTGCACGCCTCGACCACGACGGGGGCGTCGTGTGGCGGGCCGTCGCCGTCGGAGTAGAGTCGCAGGACCCAGGAGGAATGGGTGAAGACGTCGCGGCCATACCGTGCGAGGACCTCCTGCCGGCGTGGTCCTTCGAGTTCCCAGTAGATGAAGAGACAGTTCGGGTCACGCACCAGAGCGGTCAGACAGTCCTGTCCGTAGTGAAGCGGCAGGGGTGCGCCCCGGTCCACGTACGCGGTCTGCGAAGGGCCCGGAGCTTGGGGTGCGAAGCGGGTCGAGCTCTCCGCCTTCCGAGGGGGCATGAACGCCAGGGAGAGCTTCTCGGGGATCTCGGGCAAAAGCTTCTCGAGGAGTTTCACAAGCTCGCGCTTGCGCAGCCGGTGGCGCTTCTTGATTCGGAAATGCCCGGCCAGCTCGATCAGCTGGGGCCTCTTCAGTTTCTTGAGATCCGTCGTCTCCATGATCCCCTCTTGCGGCCTTGCCGCACAGCCCGTCGGACAGGACGGACGCTCCATTGCTCATCTGTTCCTTTCTCAGGGCGTCGCGTAATACTTCAGGCAATTCGGCACCAACTGGCACTCCTCGGCGATGCGGAATGGCGCGATCTTCTTCGCGTTCCTCAGCTCGTAGAGACGCGGAACCAACTTGTCCCGGAGTGCGATGGGAGAGATGGGGTTGATGTAGATTTTGGTCCCCCCCTCGAACCCCGCCGGGTTGTTCGTCCGCCACTTGATCAGGATGTGCCAGGGCATTTTGACCAGGGCGTCGCGCGGCGTATAGTACCATTCCTCGTTGCAGGCGATCTGCGGTCCCATGGCGGCGTGCACGGCGTGGACCAGGTCGCTGAATCCCCGCACCTCCTCGTCGGTGTGCTCGTTGGGACGCGCGTGGGGACTCTTCGAGTAGACCGCCACGCAGGGATACCGGTGACCGATGTCCGCCAGGGCGATGGCATAATCGTTTTCGGCGAAGGTGAAGTTGGAATAGGCGGCGAAGTTGACGACCTGCTCGTTGTAGATGTTGGGGTTCTCGCGGATGAGGTCGATCTCCTCCTCGACCGACACACCCCATTCGTCGAGTGCCACGAGTTGCTTGTGCAGGTGGTCGAAGGACGCCCCGGCCGGCGCCAGCCAGTTCTGGAACACGCTGATGTACCGGACGTAGCGGTTGTTGGCGTAAATGTCCTGCGTGGCCTGGATGGTGAAGCGGCAGTACTCGGCGTGCTCTTCGGGGGTCATTTCACCCGAGGAGTAGAGCTGGACGTCGTATTCGGCGTTTTCCTTGTAGTGCCGGCTGGCGACGACGAGCTCGTGTCCCCCGCCGAAGAACGGGTCGGAGAGGTTGTAGACGTCCTCGCGGGTGAGCGCCCCCAGCCGCTCCTCCGAGTACCCGGAGAGACGGAGCTTGAGGGCGAGCATGTTGCGGACGTGGTTGAATCCGGCTTCGGTGGAGAGGTATTCCTGCTTCCAGCGACGGTTGCGGGGCGACAGCTCGTAGTTGTGGTTCAGCCGCCAGTAGTCCATCGTGACGATTTCGAAGAGGTTCGGGACCCGGCGGAAGATGGGCTTCGTGTTGCCATACTCGGAGGCGTGCAGGTGCTCCGCCACCTCGTATCCCTTGTTCGTCCGGATGACCCTCGCCTTTTCGGGCGGGGTGTTGAGGTAATTGGCCTCGCAGAAGTTGCAGTAGTCCTCGGGGGAATGTCGCTCGATGCGCTGGGCGTTCTTGGGGATCTCGTTGGTGAGGGGCTTGTTGCCGCGGCCGGGGACCGTCCACACTTCCGTCCGGGTGAACGGGTTGATCTGCTTGATGGTCCCGTCCGGCATGATGTAAAACATTCGCTGCAGTTCAGCACGCATGGGCGGACTCACTCCCAATAAGATGCCTGATCAGGCGAGTTCTTCTTTTCGCCTGTTTTTCCGCTTACCGGCTCCGGTTCAGAGTCGGGCTTCGAAGCGACGCAGCTTTTCCTCGAAACGGCGCTTGGAGAAGTTCAGCTTCTCGGCCCAGTCCAGGATGCCGAGGATTCCGCGATAGGCGTCGAAATCGTTCTGGATGTCCGAGAGCGCCTCGATCTTTGGCATCACCTGTTCGTCCAGCACTTCGAGGACGATGTTCTCCGCCAGGTCGCGTCTCAGCTCGAGACCCAGTGCGCGTCCCAGTTCGAGGATCTTGTGGATATTGGACAGGCGGTGGGGAGAGAGGTCCTGTCGGATCGCCTGGGCCTCCGCCAGGAGGTCCTCGGTGATCAGCGGCTCGACCTCCTTGGCGTCCAGGCTGACCCCGTACTTCTTGGCCACGGCCTGGAGATCCATGGCCCGCTGGTAGTCCGATATCTCCCACCGGCCTCGGTGTTTGATTATAACATCGGTGAACGCCCGGCTCAAGCTAAAACTGACCAGTCCTTTTACCTCCGAGGGAAGCTCAAGCCCGGCCGTGACATACGCGTCGAACAGGTCCTTGTGCTCGTCGAACATCTTGTCGAATTCTTCCCGGAGGTCGCGGAGTTTCTGGTCGAAGAGCGTCCTCATGATCTCCCCGCCCACCTCGGGCAGCATGTCCGCCCAGCTCAGATAGTTGCTCCCGAAGACGTGCGGGAGCTGTGACAGTCCCTGTCCCTCCAGCATCTCCAGCAGCTCCTCGTATTCCTGCCGGTTCTCGACGACCTTCAGGTAGCAGCGGATGTCACGGACCGTGAACTTGGTGACGTGGAACGCGAAGAGGCCCTCCTCGAGCGTCATGCGGTCCACCACCCGCAGCAGTCCGCACCGACTGTCGTACTTGTCGGGAAGCTGCCGGCTGTCGATCTCCTCGATCTTGTAATTGTGCGCCGGGAGCGTCGCCCGCCCGATCGTCAAGAGGCAAATCGCGTAGCTGTTGGCCACCTTGGCCATGCTGTAGGCGGACGGCTTGACGAGGGTCTGGAAGATCTTCTTCCCGTTTCCCATCTCCGGGATGTTGGACTGTGCCTTGGAGAGCCGGGAGAGGACAAGGTTCTCCAGGTTTTCGCTCGTGAACGGCTGGGCCAGCTCGATGGCCCGCAGGGCGTATTTCATGTTCTGCACCGGCTCGAGTCTCGACACTTCCCCGAAGAACCACCCGCACGAGGTATAGCTGAGCATCGAGTTGTGAAACGCTTCGAGGAGCCGCAGGACCTTGAGACGGTCCTTGCGGGCGGTCCCTTCCCGAAGGTGCCGGTTGAGGAATGCCTCTACGTTCGCGTCGTGCCGGTCCATCAGGACGGAGATGTAGTCGTCCAGGCACGCCGCCATGTCCTTGACCAGGGGCGTGCACTCGACCCTCCAGATGGCATCGACGTGATCGCGGAGTACGTCGAAGGCGTCGCGCATCGGCCGGCGCCACTTCTGGTTCCACCACGTCGCACTGTCGGTGGTGCAGCCGCAGTCGTCCTTCCAGCGGTCCACCCCGTGGCTGCAGCTCCAGGAGGTCCCCTCGCCGTTCCGTCCGCCCTTGAGACGCACCTCCCACCGGAAGGGCGAGAGCTCGAGATACCGGGCGCAGTTGACCACCTTCATCCCGAGGCGCACGGAGGTGTTCTCGAAAAAATAGGCCAGGCACATGTCGGCGAACGGCTCGTGCCACCCGAAAGTCTCGCCGTCCGTGGCGACCATGATCCCGACAGGATCGGGATCGGTCCCGGGGTTGTCGGCGTTCTTCGTCCCGACCCGGTCGGGACTGACGCCGGCCAGCATCCGCTTGCCGAGGTTGTCGGCGTTCGTCATCAGGTGCTCGAAGCTGATCTCCGTCGACAGCCGCCGGTCGAAGAACAGGATGTCGATGTGCCGGTCCAGGCGCGGCTTGCCCTTGTCGTCGTAGAGGTACGCCCGGTACGGACGCGTGGTGTCGATGGAGCCGTCGGTGACGTCCAGCCAACCGTCCTTATCCGTCCCGGCTTGCCGGGACGACTTGCCGGAACCGCTTTCCGCCTGCGCACCCGGAGGGGGAGCTTGCGTCCCGCCACGCGGGATCACGCATTCGGCCTGGCTGGGGGACAGGATGGTGAAGCGGATTCCCTGCTCGATGAGCACTTCGAGTGTTTCCTGGTTGGTGGCGGTCTCGGCGAGCCACATCCCCTCGGGGGCGCGGCCGAAGGTCGCCTGGAATTCCCGAATCGCCCAGCGCACCTGCAGCTCCTTCTCACGCCGGGTCGCCAGCGGCATGATGACATGGTTATACACCTGGGCGATCGCGTTTCCGTGACCGTTGTTGCGCGCGCGGCTTGCCACGTCGGCCGCCACGATCCGCTCCGCCGTCCGCGGAAGCCTCCGCGCCAGCCACTGAAAAAGAGTCGGTCCGATGTTGAAGCTCAGGAACTCGAAGTTGTTGATGATGTGGTCGATCCGCCCGTTCGCGTCCAATATCCGGCTCACCGTGTTCGGCGTGTAGCAGGCCGCCGCGATCTTCTCGTTCCAATCGTGATACGGATATGCGCTCGGCTGCCGCTCGATGACCCCCAGCCACGGGTTCTCCCGGGGCGGCTGATAAAAGTGGCCGTGAAGGACGACGTAGATGTCCGGTTGGGTCATGGGACTCCCCAGGAGAACAGCGCTTAGCAACTAGCAAACAGAAACTCAATACTGCCGTTTGTCCCGACTTATCGGGACTAGTTGGATGTTCCGTCTCACCCGACAGGTGCGAGCGCGACGGTCCCGACCGGGGTCGGGGCGAAGTCCGTGCGCGTGATGACGATCACTCCCCCGTCCGACACGCAGAAATGCTTCCGGTCTTCCTCCAGATTATACCCGATGACGGCGCCGGGGGGAATATGCACGTTTTCATCGACGACGGCGCGGAGAAGTTTGGCCCCGCCGCCCACGTCCACCCCGTCCAGCAGCACGCAATCCGTGACCTCGGCGTAACTGTGGACGAAGACCTGTCGGCCCAGGATGCTTCCCCGGACCGTGGCGCCCGAGATGATGCACCCGTCGGTTACCAGGCTGTTGATGGCCCGGCCGATTCGGTCCCCGGCCTCGTGCACGAACTTGGCCGGGGGGTTCCAGAAATCGGCGGTGCGTACGGGCCACTGGAGGTTATAGAGGTTGAACACGGGAGCGGCGGCGCGCAGGTCCATGTTGGCCTCCCAATAGGCGTCGATGGTGCCCACGTCGCGCCAGTAGGAGTTGTCCTCGCCCGGAGTCATCCCGGGAACACGGTTCTGCCGGAAGTCGTACGCGAACACCGCGCGGGTCTTGATGATCTTGGGCAGGATGTCGTGGCCGAAATCGTGCTCGCTCTCGGAGTTCTCGGCGTCCGCACAGGTCTCCTCCAGGAGCACCCGGCGGTTGAACAGGTAGTTCCCCATCGAGACGAGCGCCATGGCGGGGTCCTGGGGCATGGGTGTCGGCTTCGCGGGCTTCTCCTCGAACCCCACGATCCGGAAATAATCGTCCACGACCACGACCCCGAATCCGCGACATTTCTCGACCGGCATGGGGACCACCGCCACCGTCACGTCCGCCTCGCGCTCGACGTGCGCCTGAATCATTTGCCGGACGTCCATGCGGTAGACGTGGTCCCCGGCGAAGACTATCACGATTTCGGGGGAGTGCTCCTCCACCAGGCACAGGTTCTGGTAGACCGAGTCGGCGGTCCCGAGGTACCAGGTCTCACCCGTCCGCATCTGGGCCGGGACGGTGGTGATGAAGTGGTTCCTCGCCAGACTCCCGAACGACCACGCCTCCCGGATGTGCTCCGCCAGGGCCTGACTCTTGAATTGCGTCAGGACGTAGACCGAATATATACCCGAGTTGACGAGGTTCGACAGGACGAAATCGATGAGCTTGTACTTGCCGCCGAAGGGAACGGCCGGCTTGGCCCGCTCACGCGTGAGCGGATCAAGACGGGTTCCCTTGCCGCCGGCCATCACCAGCGCCAGAACTCCCGTGACCCGGTTCATTGCCGTCCTCCTGAAGACAGTCCCAAGTCAACAAGTCCCAGGTCAACAGGTCAAAGACCGGCAGGAGGACTTGTCGACTTGCGGACCGGTTGATTCCTTACTGGCTGATGTCCTGGTGATTCTCTTCGATTTTCACCTTCCAGCTCTTTCCCGGCTCGAGTTCGACCGTCCAGCGCAGCAGGAGCACCGACCCCTGGTAGACGACTTCGAAGCCCGATTCGGACTGACTGACCGTCTCGAGGGGGAACGTCCAGACGTGGGCGGGGACCGACGACAGAAGTCCGATGTCGAGCTGCTGCCATTCGTCCACGATCCCGAAGCGAGTGACGCCCGGTTGGTCCACGCGCGTTGCCAGCTCCCTCCCGACCCGGTCGGGACGTGAGCCCGCGTAGTAGTAACGGTCGCTGGCGTGCGCCGCCAGCATCGCGTAGCACATCTCCACGCCGAAGACGAAGCTCAGCGGCCTCGACCCGGTCGGGATGAGCTCGTATTCCACCGCAAAGGACGGGTTCGTGGCCGTGAGCGTGATGTCCTTCCGGACGACGAGCGGTGCCCGTTCTTCGCCCGAGAGGACGGCGCCCCTGCGGGTCATGCTCACCTGCTGGACGTTCCGGCGCTTCGACACCTCGAACGCGTACGCCCCCTCGACGAAGTCGCCCAGTTCCCGGTAGTCGACGCGGGCGAACTGGTCCAGCGTCGTCTCGGCCGACAACACGTGGTCGATGAGTCCCTCGCGCTTGTACGGGTCGTAGAAGAGCATCCGCTCGAGCCCTTCGCTCTTGAAGATGACGTTGTCGTGGATGCTGGCGACCTTGTCGGCGCCCAGGGCGGCCTGCTCCGCGTGCTTCCGAAGGACGGTGCGGTGATACGCCTCGGCGCGGCGCGTGAGCACGCCCAGGGGGTTGAACTGCTTCGCGCGGATGTCCAACTCGGCGAGGTGTCCTCCGCGGTGCGGAACGACGTAGAGTCCGAGGTGCGACGAGCTCAGCAGCACCTCGTCCTGTCGGTCGAAGTTGTAGTCGCACACCTTGGATTCGCACCACGCGCGCTTGACGCCGGCGGACGCGTTCTTCTGCCGCTCGGACCCGCCCTTGAGCTCTTCGTCGGCGATGTTCTCGGCGGCGATGAGGTGCTTATAGACCGCGAAGCGGAGGTGCGGGAGGTAGAGTCCGCCGAAGACCCCGTGCCAGTAGGCGCAGTTGCACTGTCCCTGGTAGAGCTCGTCCTCCGCGGCCTCATACCGGCCGTCCGCGGGTTTCGCGTCGCCCAGCGCCGCCACTTTTTCGCTGACGAGCATCATCTTCCCGTACATGTCGTTGGCTTCCGGGTACTTCGAGCGGAACGAGCGCCAGAACCCTCCCTTGACGAAGAACTTCGCACGGTCCCACATCCCCTGGCGCTTGAGGTCCTGCACGAGGTCCTCGTAGGCGTGCTGGCTCTCCACCGGCAGCACCCATTCCATCATCTCGCGGTAGGAAGCGTCGGGCAGAAAGATGTGTCCACGGGGGAGCGCCCGTTTCTGGGCCTCGGCGAAGGGGACCATCTCGATCCAGTCCGCGTTCTCCGACAGGAGTTTGAAGAACCGCTCCAGCCACCCGTCGAGGTAGACGTGCTTGTGCGTCCCGGGCCACGAGCCGAACTTCTCCCCGTCGTCGGCGTAGGTCATGATCGCGGTCCCTTCCTCGCTCGCGTGCTCCCGCAGGTATTCGATGGTCTTCTCGGGGGCCTGGAAGGGGATCATGTAGCGCAACAGCTCGTCCATCGGGAAGATGTTCAGCATGCAACCCCGGTCTTCGGTGAGGTAATACCCGGCGAGGTCCGTGTCCGTAAGACCTGCGAACCGGAAATGCGAGTCGTCCACCGGCACGTAGCTCATGCCGCTTTCGGCGATCGGCGTGACCAGGCACTGCTCCCACACCCGTTCGGTCAGCCAAAGCCCCTCGGGCAGCACGCCGAAGTGCTTCGCAAGGTACTCCGATTGCTTGCGGATCTGGCCCAGCTTGTCGCGGTCCGGGATCATGACGAGGATGGGCTCGTCGAACCCGCCTCCCATCATCTCCACCTGCCCGGCATGGACGAGCCTCGCCAGGAGGTCGAACGTCTCCGGGTGGTTCCGCCGGATCCACTCGAGGAGGATCCCGGAGTAGTGCAGGCTCGTGCGGATGCGCGGGTACCGCGAGAGCATCTCGAGGAACGGGCGGTAGCACTCCGCATGGGCCTTCTCGAAGACGAAGTCGAAATTGCCCACGGGCTGGTGGGAATGAAGTCCCATGATGAAGAGCACGCGTCGGGTCATGCGTCGTCTCGCGCCGTTACGGTCACTTGGATCCGATTTTTTCCTGCGATTTCCGCGCGTTCTTGTTCCGCTTTGCGCGGTGCTCCATGGCCCATCGGTAGACATCGACGTATTCGCGCCCGGAACGCTCCCACGACCAGTCCTGCTTCATGCAGTTCTGGACCAGGCGGCTCCAGCCGCTCTTTTGGGTGTAAAAGGCCATCGCGCGCTTGAGCGTCTCGAGGAGCGCCGCGGACTTGTAGGCCCGGAACGAAAAACCGGTGGCCGTGCCCCTTGCGAGCGTCTCGTCGGTGACGTTGACGATCGTGTCCTTGAGTCCCCCCGTCTCGCGGACGACCGGCACCGTGCCGTACTTCAGGCTGTAAATCTGGTTGAGTCCGCACGGCTCGAACGCCGAGGGCATCAGGTACATGTCGGAGCCGGCCTCGATGAGATGCGCCAGCTGGTTGTCGAACGCGACGCTGACGGCGAGCTTCGTGGGATACTTTTTCGCCATCTCCGGGAAGATCCTGTTGTACTTCGGCTCGCCCGTCCCCAGAAGCACCATCTGCACGTCCTGGCCCAACAGCTCGTCCAGGATCTCGACCAAAAGGTCGAACCCCTTCTGGTCCACAAGCCTCGAGATGCACCCGATGAGAGGCGTGTCGGACCTCTCCGGCAGCTTCTGACTCTTTTGCAGCTGTGCCTTGCACCGGGCTTTGCCCGAGAGGTCGCGCATCGAGAACTTCGCCGGGATCAGCGTGTCCACCTCCGGGTTCCAGACGCTGTAGTCCACGCCGTTGACCACGCCGAAGAGCGAGTCACGCCGCTGGGTCAGCACCCCCTCCAGTCCGCAACCGTACTCCTCCGTCTGGATCTCTTTGGCGTACTGCTTGCTCACGGTGTTGATTGCGTCGGAGAACGTCAGTCCGCCCTTGAGAAGGCTCAGCTTGCCGTAGAACTCCAGCTCCGTCCAGTTGAACAGGTCCCACGAGAGGCCCGTGAGCGGCATGTCCCAGTGCCAGAAGAGACCCTGGTAAGCGAGGTTGTGGACCGTGAAGAGCGTCGCGATGCCGCCGATCGCGGGGTCCTTGGCATAGAGCGTCTTGATGTAGACCGGGATGAGACCGGTCTGCCAGTCGTTGGCGTGCAGGACGTCCACCTCAAGACCGAGCGCCTTGATGAGCTCCAGCGTCGCCCGACAGAGAAAAAGGAACCGCTGGCAGTTGTCCGGGTAGTCCTTCCCCTTCACGCTGTACAACTCCGGACGGTTGTAGAAGTCTTTCTGATCGATGAAGTAGACGGGCGTCTGGCTGTCGGGGATAACCGATTGCCAGAGGGCCCCCTCGAATACCTTGTCGCCGATCGGAACCCGAACGACGGGCGCAAGCTTGGTCAGCTTCACCCCGCTCTGTGCCACGTTCGGGTAGAGCGGCATCACCAGGGAGGCGTTAACCCCTAACTTGCCGAGGTACTTGGGAAGCGCACCCGCGACATCCGCCAGGCCCCCCGTCTTGGCAAACGGCACCGCCTCCGGCGATACGATCATCACGTTCATGGCTTCTCCCCTCTTTGCGACCGGCGAGAGCGCACCCACGTCGGTCCAGTGTCTTGTTAGAACGCCCCAATAGTTAATGTTGCCCAGAAAGGCTCTTCTGTCAAGGTAAATCCCAGAATATAATTCGGTTAATTCCTTTAATATCATGTGGTTAGTGCGGAAATTGACTGTTTTCTGGCGGCCATGTATCATGGCAAGAATCGGCTCTTGGGGCTCGCTACGGCACCTCGGGCAATAGCATAGTGGACGGCGGACAGTGTAAAAACCTGAAAAACCCGATGGTCCGTAATGTGGTTCGGTGTCAGGTGCGCTCCGGGGTTAACTGGAGGGGGGGATAGGTTACCCAAGGGGGGAAAATAAAAGGGACGCGACATGCGTGTCGCGTCCCTTAGCTGCACTTCGGACGGATCAAACACTCGAACCGCTTATCCTGTGCGGGGCCGCGCAAAACCGATAAGGTCTCGCCCTTGTCGGACAGGAAGCCCCGCGGCTTGCGGAAGAGGGGTCCTACTCCGGCTTCTCGCGGATCTCGAGCACCTTCACGCGAATGGCCTGCGCAAGCGCCTTGATATCCTGCATGCCTTTGCGGACGCGCGTGCCGGCGGCCTTGTTCCCTTTCTCCTCCAGACGCTTCAAATCCTCTTCCACCTCCGCGATCTTGAGCTTCAAATCATCGTATTCCTTCATAGCAACCTCCTGTGTGTGGGTCTGGTTCCAGAACCACCGAGTACCGCACTCGGTGAGGTGGAAACGCCCGACCTGCCCCTCCTGAAGGTGCACGGTCAGGGCCGCAAGAACCGCAATAAGCCCGGCGTACCCCCTGTTTCTTCCGTGAATGAGACTCCGCGGCAGGGCTTGTGTCAAAGGAAATCCGCGCTGAGAGGGCTTTCGCGGGGGTGATTGGCGCAGGGGGGTTAGAGCGGTTTAACGCGTTTCCTGAGCCTCTGGTGAGGCACGGGTTCAAGAGGCAATCGTCGTGGAAACAGCTTATATACTGGCTTAGACGACTGTTGTTGGTTCCAGTCTTGCCGGTCGGCACGGGCAGGGTCGTGCACTCCAGGGCGGTCGGGCGGGAGCGCCTGGGGGTCGAAAAGTTTTTTCGGTTTCAGGGGGTTCGACCCTTGTTTTTCGCCTGATATCGGGGTACGGCGAAGGTTCCGGTAACGATTGGCCGCATGAACTTTTCGTTGTCGGTTCGGAGGGGCGTTTCCTATACTGTACGCGGAAATCCAGGCGAAGCATGGATTCAGTCCGGGGGTTTCCGGGACGAGGCCCCTTATTATGAAGCGAGTGGCTTTCATAGCGCTGCTTGTCGCAAGCCTCCCGGCGGTGCTCCTGCTTCGTCAGCGGGAAACGGGTGAGGAATTCGCGGGCGTCACGCTCCGGTTTTCGTTCTGGGGAAGCGACACGGAGATCGCGGCGATCGAAACGGTGTGCCGCCGATTCGAGAGCCTGCACCCCGACGTCCGCATCCGCATCGAGCCTCTGCCCTGGACGCAGTATTGGCTCAAGATGAAGACGCAAGCGGCCGGGTCGGGCGAGCCTCCGGACGTCATCCGCATGACGAGCATTCACGGGGCCGAGTGGTATTCGCGCGGACTCCTCGCGGACCTCTCGCCGTTCGTCGAGCGCGACAAGGTGGATTTCTCGGGCTACTTCCCGGCGACCGTGGATGCCGTGACATGGGAAGGGAAGCCGCGCTCGATGCCCACGGACGTCGCGGTCCGCGTCTACATGTTCAACAAGGACCTCTTCGACCGCGCGGGCGTCCCGTACCTCGACCCCAAGAAACCGATGGACTGGGAGCAACTGCGGGAGGTCGCGCGCAAGCTCACCATAACCAAGAACGGGCAAACGGTCCAGTACGGTCTCTCGCTCGGCTACATGGAGTTCGACGCGTTCGTCTACCAGGCGGGTGGGCTCGCGGTGGACCGGTTGGTGGACCCGACGCGGATGCTGGTGAACTCCCCGGAGGGGATTCGCGCGCTCCGGTTCTACTCGGACCTGATCGTGCGGGACCGTGTGAGTCCGGCGGTGATGCAGCAGGAGAACCTGGGGTTCGGGGCGCCCGACTTTGCCCTCGAGTCGGGGAAGGTCGCCATACAGCACGGCGGAACGTGGTCGATACCGGGGCTTGCCAAGGAGAAGGGGCTTCGGTTCGGCCTGGCGCCCATTGCGATGGACAAGGACCGGGCGCAGGTCGCGTTTACGAACTCGTGCGGCATCTCGGCGCGGAGCCGGCACGTCGCCGAGTCCTGGGAGTTCGTGAAGTTCTTCGCTTCGCCCGAGGCCCAGCGGCTCGTGGCCTCTCGCGGCATCGGCATCCCGGTCCTGCGGGAGGTGGCACGCAGCGACGCGTTCCTCAAGAGTCCGTACGGCGTCGATCCCATGGAGGTGTTCCTCGACGAGATGGAGTGCGCCCGGACCAACGTTTCGGCCCGGACCGAAGAGTTCGAAAACCAGATGCAGAAGATCGTCTCGGAGCAGTTGTGTCTGGGGAGCATCCCGCCGGAAGAGGCGGCCCGACGGATGGAAAAGGACGGAAGCCGCCTCCTGTCGCCGGAGCCGATGAAGCCGACGATGGTCACGGGGGTCATCATGCCCGCCGGGTTCCTGGCGCTCGCCGGGTTTCTCGTCCTTCGCCTTGTCTTTCGCGCCGGGCGCAAGGCCCGCGGGCAGACGATGCGTCCCTCCCGGGGCGAAAACCGCGCCGGCTACCTCTTCATCCTGCCGTGGCTGGTGGGGCTTACGGTCTTCGCGCTTGGACCCGTTCTTCTCGCGCTCGGCGCCGGGTTCACCGAGTGGAGCGTCCTCCAGGAGCCTCACTACGTGGGCGTCGGCAACTACGTCCGCATCCTCGCCCAGGACCACGACTTCCGGCAGTCGCTCCGGGTCACGCTCCTTTATGCCTCCGGTTCGATTCCCATCCAACTGGTGGGGGGGCTCCTGTGCGCGCTGCTGCTCAACGTGCGGTCCTTGAGGTTCACCGGGGTCCTCCGGACCGTGCTTTATCTTCCCTACCTCCTGACCGGGGTCGCCATTAGCATTGTCTGGCGGTGGATGTACGCGTCAAACGGACTGGTGAACCACCTGCTGGGATGGGCGGGGATTTCGGGTCCCGACTGGCTGATGAGCGAGACCTGGGCGCTCCCGGGCATCGTGCTGATGAACTTCACGTGGCTCGGGGGGAACATGATCATCTTCCTGGCGGCGCTCCAGGGCGTGCCGTCCAGCCTTTATGACGCGGCGCACGTGGACGGCGCCGGACTCTTCCGGCGCTTCTGGCACGTCACGCTCCCGATGATCTCCCCTGCGGTGCTCTTCAATCTCATCATGGGAACCATCGGGTCGTTCCAGGTGTTTGCGGTGCCGTGGATCGTCACCGGAGGCGGCCCGAACGACGCCACGCTCTTCTACGTGCTCAATCTCTACCGTCGCGCGTTCCAGTACAACGACATGGGATACGCCTGTGCCCTTGCGGTGATCCTGTTCGTCGTCATTTTCGCGGTGAGCGTCCTCGAGCTTCGCGGGTCCCGGCGCTGGGTCCATTACGAGGGGGCGAGATGATCCGCGTGAACGTTGCAAGACAAACCGTCGTCTATGCCGTGCTGCTGATACTCTGCGCGATGGTGCTGTTGCCGCTCGTGTGGATGGTCACGGGCAGTTTCAAGACGCCCGCCCAGATCAGCGGAGAGACGATCTCTTTTTGGCCCAGGCCCGCCGCGCCGGAAAACTATCCCGACGCCTGGAGATACGAGCCGAGTCTTCGGCTCGGGATGGGACAATACTTCCTGAACAGCCTCCTCATCGCGATATTTGCGGTGCTCGGGCAGCTTGCCAGCTCCTCCCTGGTGGCGTACGGTTTTGCGCGGGTGCGGTTCCACGGGAGGGAGGCGTGGTTCCTGGTGCTCCTGGCGACGATGATGCTTCCGAGCGAGGTGACGATGATTCCGCTCTTCATCCTTTTCCGCGAGATCGGGTGGACGAACTCGTTCCTGCCGCTCATCGTGCCGCAGTTCTTCGGAAGCGCGTTCAACATCTTCCTCCTGAGACAGTTCTTCATGACGATCCCGCGGGAGATGGACGAAGCCGCCATGCTCGACGGGTGCTCGCGCCTCGGGGTCTACTGGCGGATCATCCTGCCCCTGTCCACCCCGGCGCTCATCGTCACCGGGGTTTTCACCTTCCTCTGGAACTGGCAGGACCTGCTGGGCCCGCTCATCTATCTTGATTCGGTGGAAAGCCGGACCGTGGCGCTTGGACTCAGCTACCTCCTGACGCCGACGCAGAATAACCCCGGACTCATCTTCGCCGCCGCCACGGTCGCGCTCCTTCCGGTGGTCGTGCTCTTCTTCATCGGGCAGAGATACATCACCAAGGGGATCAACCTCTCGGCGTCGAGTTACTGGTAGGCATGAAACGGTGTAATTGGTGTTACCAATTGACCTTCCGGCCGACTAATATAGGATGATAGTGCGGCTTGGCGGGGCCGGGGTCTCCATCAAGAAGGGGTTTTCGATGGTTTTCAGAGCGTTTTCGCATGCCGCGGTCGGCGTCGGCGTGGGGCTCCTCACGGCGCTCGTGTGTGCGACGGCCTGGGCGGCGGACGATGAATTCCTGTGGGAGAGTTTCGAGACGGACGCCACCTGGGCGGTGGAGTCGGCCCGGGGCCCGGTCAAACTCGAGAAAGTCCCCGACCACGCGACCGACGGGAAACTCGCGCTCCAGATGTCCTTCGAGCCGGCGGACCGCCCCGACTTCGAGGTCCGGCGTGAAGTCCGCATGAACCTCTCCCAGATGAAGAAGTTCATGGTGGACGTCACCGTGGACAGCTGGGACGTCCAGATGGCGATCGCGCTGCGGACCACGCCGGGGAGCATCTATTACGAGTCCGCCCCGGTGCACCTGATCATGGGACTCAACCGCTCCGTGAGTTTCCCCCTCGACTATCGCGACTTCAACCGCTTCAAGAACCCCATCGGGGAGCCGCTCCAGGGGCGCGACGACGTCCGCCGCGTGAGCCTGGTCTTCTGGCGCGACAAGACCAAGACCGGCGAGATCTTCGTGGACAATATCCGCGTCGTGGGAAGCCCCGAGGCCACCTGGGAGACGTTCGTCCCGCGCATCAACTCCGTCCGCCAGGACGAACTCATCATCCCCATCCGGGAGATCCTCGAGGTGCGGGTGGATTTCCAGGCGAGTTTCGGTGACTTCTTCGACCCGGAGGACATCAGCCTGTGGGCGTCGCTGCGCGACCCGAACGGCCGGGCGTTCGAGGTGCCCGGGTTCCTCGCCCGTTTCGAGGACTCGAAGGACGGAAAGACCAAGCAGCCGGTCTGGCTCATCCGCATCGCCCCGAAGGTCGTCGGGAAATACGAATACACGGTGACGGTGAGGAACGCGATGGGGGAGAGGATCTCGGGCCTCAAGGCCTTCAGCGCCGTCGAGACCAAGACCGCGAGCGGCTTCATCCGCGTCAGCCGGCAGGACCCGCGGCAGTTGGAGCGCGATTCGGGCGAGAGCTTCTTTCCCGTCGGACACAACGTCTGCTGGGCCAACGACTACGAGTACTATTTCAAGAAGCTGGGCGCCGCCGGCGAAACCGTGACGCGGGTCTGGATCTGTCCGTGGAACGTCTCCATCGAGAAGAAAAGCAAGCTCGGGGAATACGACCTTGACCAGGCCGCCCGACTGGATTCCATCCTTGCCGCGGCGCGCAAATACAACATCCAGGTGATGCTCGTCCTCCAGTACCACGGGATGCTCAACGAGTCGAGCTGGGCCGACAACCCCTACAACGTGAAGAACGGCGGGCCCTGCGTCTTCGCGTCCGACTATTTCACGAACGCGAAGGCCCGCAAGCAGACCAGGAAGTTCCTCCGGTACGCCGCGGCTCGCTGGGGGGCGTATTCCTCGCTCATGTGCTGGGAGCTCATGAACGAGACGGACCTGACGGACTACTACGACGCCGACGACGTGATCGCCTGGCACCGGGAGATGGGGGCGTATCTGAAGAAGGTGGACGGGCATGCACACCTCGTGACCACCTCCGCGGTCCACGAAGGGTTCTACGAGAACCTGTGGAAGCTCCCGGAAATGGACTTCAACACGGGACATCTCTACAGTGCGACGCTGTCGGACGCGGTGCTGCGGAAAGCGGTTGAGGCAGGGGTGTACGGCAAGCCGTTCCTCGTCGCCGAGTGCGCCGGGGGCATCCGTCCCGAGGACGACCAGAAAGACCCGGAAGGGGTGAAGCTGCACGCGGCGCTCTGGAGCTCATTCATGTCGCCGGCGGCGGGTGCCGCCATGCCGTGGTGGTGGGACACGCACATCGAGCCCAACAACCTCTACGGACAGTTTGCCGGACTGGCCGCTTTCGCCAGGGACGAAGACCGTCGAGGACGGAATTTCACCTCGGTGCGGGCGATGATCGACGCCCCGGCCAACCGCAAGCTCGCCGTCCAGGGACTCCTGGACAACGCCGGGGGATACCTCTGGGTCTATAGCCCCTCCTGGGTGGAGAAGGCGGAGGGCCGGGACGAGAAGCCCCTTGCCGCCGGGGCGGTCGTCAACCTGACGGGACTCCTCGACGGGGACTACACGGTGGAGACCTGGGCGACGGTCGGCGCCGCTCACGCGCCGCCGCAGCACCAGGCGGCCAAAAACGGCACGCTGGCCGTCTCGCTTCCGGCATTCAGCCGGGACGTCGCGGTGAAGGTCAAGTTCCTGGGCACCGGCGCCCCGGCGGTGAAGTCCACCACGGGATTGAGCCCGGCCGGCAAGCCCGCGGAACCGGTCAAGTGACCGGTGGACGTGAAAACACAGCGACGTGCCTCTGTCTGTCATAGTAAGGGGGTCGTGTGACTCTAGAGCAATCTTCCCCGCACGAGCCGGACGGGAAGGGTTACAAGAAGGTCTTCTTCGAGTTGCTGGGACGAGCCCCGCACCTCTCGGCCTTCCACGTACTCACCCGCCGCCAGAAGCAGGTGATCCTCGTGGCGCTCGCCGCTTCGGTGGTGTGGCTGTGTCTCTCCTGGCGGGGCTACCTCATCGCCCTTAACGGGGCGCTCATCGTCTACTACCTTGTGCTCAGTGCGTGGAAGCTGTGGCTGATCGACGAGTCGCTGATTTCGCGGCGGGAGATCACGGTTAGACCTTCGGAGCTCGCGTCGCTCCGCGACGACCAATGCCCGCTCTACACGATCCTCGTGCCGCTCTACCACGAGACGGAGACGCTGGGACGCCTGGTCGAGGGCATCGGACGGCTCGACTACCCCAAGGACAAGCTGGACGTCCTCTTTCTGCTGGAGGAGGACGACCGCGACACGCGGGCCGCGTTCGCCCGGCTGCACCTGCCGGCGCACATCCGCGGGGTGGTGGTTCCGGACATGCAGCCCAAGACGAAGCCCAAGGCGTGCAACCTGGGACTCCACCTCGCGCGCGGGAAGTATCTCGTCATTTACGACGCCGAGGACCGTCCCGAACCCGACCAGCTCAAGAAAGCGGTCGTCGCGTTCCGGCACGTGGACCCGAGCGTCGTCTGCATCCAGGCCAAGCTCAATTTCTATAACCCCCGGCAGAACCTCCTCACCCGGCTCTTCACCATCGAGTACTCCATGTGGTTCGACCTCTTCCTCCCGGGGCTCGACTATCTCAAGCAGCCGGTCCCGCTGGGCGGGACCTCGAACCACTTCCTGACGGAGAAGCTGCGCGAGCTTCACGGATGGGATGCGTTCAATGTCACCGAGGACTGCGACCTCGGCGTGCGCCTCGCCGACAGGAACTACCAGACCCGCATGCTCGATTCCACCACCTGGGAGGAAGCCTGCTCGGACCTCGGCTACTGGGTCCGGCAGCGTTCCCGATGGATCAAGGGCTACGCCCAGACCTATCTCGTCCACTGCCGCAGACCCGTCGAGATGTGCCGCTCAATGGGTTTCTGGAAGACGTTCGGGTTCCACATGATGGTCGGAGGAACGCCGGTGTGTCTCCTCATCAACCCCATCTACTGGGCGCTGGCGATCTTCTGGGTCATCTTCCGCAGCGCCGAGGTGGGGACGTTCTTCCCGTTTCCCATCATCCTTTTCTCGGGGGTGTGCCTCTTCGTGGGGAACTTCGTCTTCGTCTACGCCGGGGTGCTGGCGGCATATCGCCGCGGGAATTACGACCTGGTGAAGATCTCGCTCTTGATGCCTTTCTACTGGGTGATGATGAGCATCGCCGCGTGGAGGGGCTTCCTGCAGCTGGTGACGAGGCCGAACTACTGGGAGAAGACCCGGCACGGCCTGGACAAGGAAGTTATTCAGTCGCCGGGCGGTTGAGCCGTCAGGGCACGAGTTGAACGTTACAGGTTTCCAGTCGGGACTTGTCATGAACATGGACCAGCGACTTCCGAGAAGAGAGACCTGCCTTTTCTTCGTGGTAGTGTCAGCCGCGCTCCTGGCGGTGGTGTTCTACTATCACGGCCGGGTGGTCAGCGTCTCGGAAGAGGCGATGGTGTGCTCGGGTGTCGGAGGCGACTTCCTGGCGGGACGCCTCGAGGGCCGGCAGGGACTGGTCGGCTCGCTCAAGTGGCCGCCTTTCCCGACACTGCTCGGACTGCCTTTCGTCAAGATCCCCCATTTCGGGACCTCGGGTCTTGCGTTTCCCGTGGTCAACGCGATCGTCTCGGCCTTCATGCTGACGTTGCTCAACGGCTGGCTCTCGCGCTTCGGCATCCCGCGTCTCGCACGGTTCCCCATCCTCGGTTTCTACCAGGCGAGCCCGCCCGTCATCGCCGCCGTGCTCACCGGAAGCTCCGCCACCATGCTTCTGCTGATGCTCATGGCCGGGGGGTACTTCCTGGTGCACTGGCTGCGGACGCTCGACCTGAGGAGCCTCGCCTATCTCGGGGTCCTGGGCGGACTCTCCGTCATCACGAGGTACCAAGCGATTGTCCTCGTGATCCTGGTGACGGCGGTGATCGTGGCACGCACCCTTCGCGCCAAGGAACCTTCCTTTCGTCCCGCCACGCTCCTCGTCTTTCTCATCCCGAGTCTCTACACCGTCGGGCTCTGGTTCATGGGCAACTGGCTGATCATGGGCGACCCGGTCTACTTTCTGCGCGGGGTTGTCCCGATGGAATCGGGATCCGTCGGGGCGGAAATCATCCCGGCTTGCCGGGGCGTCGACTGGCAACTCTACCTGCCGCCGCTCCTCCTCTTTGTTGTTGCCTGGCTCACGGGCAAAGACTGGCGGGGCTCCGCGTGGAGGTCGGTGACGCTGCCGCTGGCGCTCATGGCGCTCCTCGCACTGATCGTGTGGCCCTACGTGGCCGAGATCCGTTCCCTGGCGGACCGTCCCGATTCCATCCCGATTCCATCGGGACACGCCCGCCAACTGAAAGAGGTGGATGACATCGTCCTCTATCTCGCGGAGCAGCGCCCCGAGGCCAAGGTGTTCGTCTCGGGATACACGGGCTACCCGTTCGTCATCCGTTCCCAAACCCCGGACGCCTTTGTCCACCTGATGACCCTGGACCCCGGGGAGATCCAGCGTCGCACACGCGGACAGACTCTCCTTTTCCTCGTCCCGCGTCCGAAAGGGCTCAACGCCTGGGAGGACATCAACCTCCGCCTGCCGTGGCTCTTTGACGAATACATGAAGCATCTTCTCGTCGACCGGGACTTGTGCTTCTCGTTCGTCCTGGTGAAGGAGTGGGACGACTGGCATCTCATCGAGGCCGTGCGGCTGGAAAGGCCGCCCGATAAACTCGCCCGGTGAGGCGTTGGGGCAGCCGGCGGCGAGGGCGGCGAGTGTGCGATCCTGTGCAAGAAACCCTTGCCTGCAACACACTTAAATAACGTATGCCTTGGGGACGCACGCGGGTCGTCATTCCCCTTTTCTGGACGTTTCGGCCTTTTCCGGGTGTCTCATGGGACGCATCCTGTCGACAATGGTGGTTCTCTTGGCGGCGTTCTTCCTCCCGCAGGTCCTCTGCGCCGACGTGGAGGTGCTGAAGAACGTCGACATCGAGGCCGGCTTCCCTGGCGAAGCGAACTACGAGCTGGAGCTGGACGCCGACTGGACGAGCATCCGCGAGCTGCGGGTGTTCATCACTCTCCCGGACGACGTCCCGCGTGGGACCGCGCTCGTCTGTTACCTCAAGGACGCCCAGTGGAACTGGTACCAGTGTGAGCCGTCCGGGTCGCTCCGGAGCGGCAAGACCAACGAGGTCCGTATCGACATGACACCCGCCGCCCAGAGGTGGTTGCCCCGCGGACACAACCGACAGTGGGACGGCTACGTCGCCCACAAAATCCGCGGGTTCGGCGTCAAACTCTTTAACGCCGGCGACTGGCACGGGAAGATCCGGATCGACCGCATCTACGGCCGCACGGGAGCCGGGCCGCAGGCCCCGCTCGGGGTGACGGACCTCCTCGTCAACAGCGAAAAGGTCGGTCTCTTCGAGAAGTTCGAGATCTCCTTCGACCTGACGCGCACCTACGAGAACCCCTTCGACCCCGACCAGGTCGACATCCGGGCGGTCTTCACGTCCCCCTCCGGCAAGACGCAGGAACAGTTCGCGTTCCTCTACCGCGACTTCGTCCG
>Ga0182021_10000953_pt1 | contig 32872 bp, 30 predicted proteins | sample 612E3MmetaG_FD_120493 | JGI IMG/M metagenome (GOLD analysis project Ga0182021, IMG submission 120493) | Permafrost microbial communities from Stordalen Mire, Sweden - 612E3M metaG (Illumina Assembly) | ecosystem: Environmental > Terrestrial > Soil > Wetlands > Permafrost | place: Sweden... | reverse complement strand
TTTTCCTTACCCTAAAAAACTAAACTCCGATTGTTCATGTGCGTGTACCTCGCTTTTAATGTTATATAAAAGACAACTTAAAGTAAAGACGTATAAAAAATTATTTTAGTCCGCAAAGTGGCCCTTGGTGTCTTCGCCAAAGAGGAGATGGTGCAGTCCTTTCAGGAAACTTTCAAAAAGGCGGGTGCTGTATGAAGAGAGGTTGAAAATGACAGCCAGGGTAAAGAGGAAGAAAGAAATTTTTACGCTCCAAAAACAAATCAGTATTGCCAGAAGAGCGAAAAATACCGGCACCAAAATTCGAATAGTGCTGCCGCGGATTTCTCTTTTGGTTATTTCTGGATTCTTTATGTGTTCAGAATAGAAAACATATCGGCGCATCCAGTATAAAGTCAAGCCGATTAAAATTGTGTGTATGCCGAAAATTATTATCGATAATTCATTTTTACTGTAAAGGCCCAAGACACTGGCGGAAAAGGGCACCAAACTTATCAGCATAAAAAACAATGCATTGATATTGGTGAGCATCGAATCGATATTTTTTGCGTAAACGGAAACGAAAAAGTGGTGCGCGCGCCAATAGGTGAAGAGTAGGGAAAAAGAAAGAAGATAAGAAAGAAAAACAGGGAACAATGTTTTGATTTGGAGCCACAGGCCCATGTTGTCTACCGGCCCCCAAACAGCTGATACCCTGATATCGAAAACGAGAATCGTCATCACGATGGCAAATATGCCATCGGCTAACTGGTCTAATCGGTTATGATTCATATGCGTAAATTGTAACACAAAATCATAAATTACAAAATTGTCATTTATAAAGCAATCTATCTCCGCAAGCTTGCGGAGCGAACTGCTCGCCTACCCGGCTGCGCAAGGCTTTCTAAATAACAATTCATAATTTATGATAGAATACAGCGATGAAAATAGGAATTTTTGATTCAGGGCTGGGCGGGCTGATTATTGCTAAGGCAATACGCAAAGCTATGCCGGAATATGATTATGTGTATTTAGGGGACACCAAAAGAGTGCCCTATGGTAACCGCTCGCACGAGGCGGTTTATGAATACACGAAAGAATGTGTGGATTACCTTTTCCGCAAAGAGAATTGCGCCATTGTTATTATTGCTTGCAATACGGCTTCGGCACGGGCATTGCGGAGATTGCAACAAGAATACCTCACCCCCAGCCCCTCTCCTTGTAAAGGAGAGGGGAGAAAAATACTTGGTGTTTTAATTCCCGCCGCTGAAGAAGCGGCGAAGTTTGAGAGAGTCGGAGTGCTGGGAACCCTGGGCACTGTATCCTCCGGGACTTTTCCCAAAGAAATTAAAAAAATTAACAAAAAAACTATTGTGTTTCAAAACCCTGCGCCGATGTTGGTGCCACTCGCCGAAGAAGGGGAGATAAAAAACGCTCTGCCGTTTATTAAAAAATATTTACAACCTTTTGCAAACAAAAAATTGGACGCCTTGGTGCTTGGCTGCACTCACTATCCCATTTTCAAGAAAGAAATACGAAACATTCTTAATGTTGGAGTAAATCCCGTTAGAGGCAGAGGGTCGCTGCGAGCCCTCGCGGCCTCTAACGGGATAAAAGTAATTTCCCAAGATGAAATAATTCCTAAAAAACTAAAAGAATATTTCGTAAAGCATCCAGAAATTTCCAAAAAACTTTCCAAAGGCAAAACAGCTAAAATACTAGTGACAGATATAACTCAAAGTGTAAATATTCTTACAAAAAAGTGGTTTGGCGCAAATACAAAACCTAGACTAGTTAATATCTAGCCAAATCGGGCAATGATCTGAGCCGTAATAGTCAGACATTATTTCCGCCTTTTTTATTTTGGATACAAGTTCAAAACTTAGGAAAAAATAATCTATACGCCAGCCGACATTACGATCGCGGCAGTGCATTTTCTGATCCCAATAAGTATAGGCGCCGATTTTATCGGGGTAAAACTTTCTATATATATCTATGAAGTTATTTTTTATTACCTTATCTATCCAAGCGCGTTCTATTGGCAAAAATCCCGTATTTTCCACGTTGTCTTTCGGTCGCGCCAAGTCAATTTCTTTGTGGGCGGTGTTTATATCTCCGCAAAAAATTACATGTTCGCCGTTCTTCCGGAGTTTCAAAATTAATTTTAAAAAACTTTTGTAAAAATCCAGTTTATATTTCAATCTTTTCAATTCTCTACCGGCATTTGGGAAGTACACATTTATTAAAGTGAAATCTTTGTATTTAGCGCCGATTAACCTGCCTTCGTCATCTAATTTTTTTACTCCCATACCATAAAAAACTTCTTTTGGTTTTTCTTTTGAATAAATAGCGACGCCACTGTAGCCCTTTTTAAATTCCGGATGCGAAAAATATGCATAATATCCTGGAACATTCCTTGCCTCTTCCGGCAGTTGTTCCGGAGTAGCTTTTGTTTCTTGCAGGCAGACAATATCTGGTTTTCCATCAAAAAGGGGAGTGAAAAAACCTTGTTTCGCCGTCGCTCGTAGTCCATTTGTGTTCCAAGAAATTATTTGCATGTGATTTTGCGAAATCATGCCGCGCAACCGTCCATTAAGCGCGGCTTAACTCTTATTATGAAATTTTTTATGTATATCGCGCAAGTGTTTATCCGTAACGTGTGTGTAAATCTGCGTGGTACTGATGTTCGCGTGGCCGAGCATTACTTGCACGGACCTTATGTCGGCTCCGTTGTTTAAAAGGTCGGTGGCGAATAGATGGCGCATCATATGGGGAGTCACTCTTTTGGCGATTCCGGCAATTGTCGCATAGTGTTTCACTATTCGCTCTACAGAGCGGCGGTCTAAATTACCATACTCTTTACCAACATATTTTTTCTTATCGATTTTATTATACTTTTTTTCTTCATTTGGTATTTTATTTTTACCCGGGCCATCCAGCCGAATGAATAGTCCTTCTTCCATATCTTTTCTTGCCGACAAGTATTTTTTCAAAGCGGACTTTGCTTGTTCAGAGAAAAAAACCACTCTTACCTTGCCCCCCTTGCCTCGAACTGAAATTTCGTCGGCTACCAAATTGATGTCGCGCGGCAGAGAACATAGTTCTGAAACACGCAAACCTGTAGAAAACAGGAGTTCTAGTATCGCTTTGTCGCGAAGAGATTTTACATCAGTGCCATTCGGAGCTTTTAAAATCCGTTGTAGCTCTTCGGAAGTAATTAGATCAAGAGAATGTTCCGGAGTTTTTGCCAGTTCTATCTGGTCTGTGGAAATAGCAGTTATTGCTCTTTTTGCTAGATACTTAAGGAATACACGCAAAGCTATCATATAGTAATTCTGAGTTTTCCTCGACATTGTTTCGGTTCGTGTCTTTGAAGGAGAATATCCTGCTTGTCTGTTGAGCCACAGACGAAACTCTCTTACTGATAGAGCTGTAATGTCTTTCGGTTCTTTAATTTTTCCAAATTTAAAATAGCGATCAAGATATTGACCATATAGCTCGATAGTCCGCAGCGATGACCCCTTTTCGATTTCCAGATATTCCAAAAATTCGCGTTTGAGTTTATCCATTTCTGTGGCCATAGACCCATTTTAGCATAAATATTGTGCGACGCGACCTCACCCCAGCCCCTCTCCTTGCGAAGGAGAGGGGAATTGCGTTTTTTTGGGTTTTGTGCTAATATATTGAATATGTTAGCAACCAATAAAAAGCAAGCAATTATAAAGAAAAATCAAATTCACGACAAAGACACAGGCTCTCCGGAGGTGCAGGTGGCTGTTTTGTCCACCCAGATCGACGCCTTGGCCAAACATTTAAAGAAACATAAAAAAGATAATCACTCCCGCCGAGGGCTGATCAAAATGGTGGCTGACCGACGCACTCATTTGAAGTATTTAGAACGCAAAAGCAAGCCTCGTTACGTCGCTCTGATGAAGAAAATGGAACTCGCGTAGAGACCTCACCCCCTAGCCCCCTCTCCTTGTGAAGGAGAGGGGGAAGCGTGTATAATATATTCATGACTGTAATTAAACATAAAGAACAGAGAGTTGGGGTTTTTATTGATACGCAAAATTTATATCACTCGGCTCGCAATTTATACCAAGCGCGAGTGAATTTTGGCGCAGTCTTGAAAGAAGCAGTTGCGGGCAGGAAGCTGGTGCATGCGGTCGCTTATGTGATCAACACCGAAGCGGGAGATGAAAAACATTTTTTTGAAGCCTTGGAAAAATTGGGGATTGAAACCAAAGCGAAAGATTTGCAAATTTTTCATTCTGGAACCAAGAAAGGGGATTGGGATGTGGGTTTGGCGGTGGATGCGATTAAGACCGCGCCACGGCTCGACACGGTGGTGATAGTTTCCGGTGATGGCGATTTTGTACCATTGGTTCAATATTTGCAGACGATGACCCAGGTGGAAGTGATTTCTTTCGGTAAATCAACATCGGCAAAACTCCGCGAAGTAGCCGATGATTTTGTTGATCTCTCCGACAATCCGAGAAAATATCTCATGGGGGCTAAATAATTTTTCTCGTTGCATTTTGGGTCAAAAATGCTAATATAACAGTAGTTCTTTCATTATTTATTAGCTCCGACGTAAAGTCGGAGCCCCGACACAAAAGTCGTCGGGGTTAATCGGTTCGCGTTCAGACATATAGTAGTGTTCTGTTAAACAGGAACAATACTCCAGTCTGAATACGAACTAAAAATTGCATGCAAAAAAAAGAATATAGTGTAGAGATTGGTGGAAAAACTTTAACTGCTATTTTTACTGATTTAGCAGAACAAGCTCACGGTTCGGTCATCTTAAAATACGGCGAGACGATAGTTCTTGCCACAGCTTGCATGTCGAAAGATAAACAAGCCGGCCTCGGATATTTTAATCTGACGGTGGACTACGTAGAGAAATTTTACGCGGCCGGAAAAATTCTTGGCTCGCGTTTTGTGCGCCGAGAAGGCAAACCTTCGGAAGAAGCAATTTTAGGCAGCCGGGTTATCGATAGAACTTTGCGCCCGCTTTTTGACCAGTCTATTCGCCATGCGGTGCAGGTGATTGTGACTGTGCTTTCGGTGGATGACAACGACCCGACGATTTTAGCGGTGAATGCGGCGTCGCTGGCATTGGCTGTATCAAATATTCCCTGGAATGGTCCTGTCGGCTGTGTGCGCATCGGAAAATACCCCGAAGGAAAGAGTACTTCCTACGGGGCAGGTAATGACGAAGAACTAACAATCAACCCACCACAATCATGGCGTTTGGGCGAAATGGATTACAAATTCGATCTCACGGTTTGCGGGAAAGATGGAAATATCAATATGATCGAAGCGGCGGCTCACCAGACTACTGAAGATGAGCTAGAAAAAGCCTTCCAGGTAGCGAGCGAGGAGATAACTAAACTGGAAAACTTCCAAAAGAATATTGTTAAAGAAATCGGCAAAGAAAAAAGAGTCATCGAAAAAGAAATAATCAATCCAGAATCCGTGGTATTGTTTAACGAAAACATTTTATCCAAAATGGAGCAGGCGATTTTCGGGGAAATTGGTAAAAAGCACATAGACGAACTGCACAATGTTTGGAACAAAATGGTAGCCCTTAAATATCCGGAGAGAAAAGATTTTGCCATCGAAGATGATTTGTTTGACGATACGGAAAATGAAATTTTACACAAAAAAGCGATTGAAGAAAATAAAAGAGCCGATGGCAGAAAGATGGATGAACTGCGAGATTTGTATGCGCAGGCCGGAGGACTTTCTCCCATTTTGCACGGCTCTGGAATTTTTTACCGCGGAGGCACGCATGTGCTTTCTGTCTTAACCCTAGGTGGACCGGATGATAGAAACTTGGTTGACGGACTGCAATTGAAAACAGAAAAAAGATTTATGCATCATTACAACTTTCCGCCATACTCGGCGGGAGAAACTGGACGCGCGGGATTTACCAATCGCCGAGAAGTCGGGCATGGAGCACTCGCCGAAAAAGCTCTTCTTATGGTATTGCCACCGGTCACCGAGTTTCCGTACACAATTAGAATTGTTTCCGAATCAATGGCCTCGAACGGTTCCACTTCGCAAGCTTCTATCTGCGCATCTATTCTTGCATTGATGGATGGTGGAGTGCCAATCAAAGCTCCAGTTGCGGGCATTGCGATGGGACTCATGTATGAGAGTGATAATAAATATAAAGTTTTAACAGACATTCAAGGACCCGAAGATCATTATGGTGATATGGATTTCAAAATTGCTGGAACCAGAAACGGAGTCACGGCGATACAACTCGATGTGAAAGTGGACGGAGTGCCAATAAAAATATTGGGTGAAGCGATGAGGCAATCTAAAAATGCACGTGTGGCCATTATTGATAGAATTGAAAAAGAAATTCCAAAACCTCGAGCCAATATTTCTCCAAATGCTCCGGAAATTTTAATTATCAAAATCAATCCGGATAAAATAGGCATGGTCATCGGCGGGGGAGGAAAAACCATTAAAGATATTCAGGAAAGAACCGGCGCAACTATTACCATAGACGATGACGGGACGATTTACTTCACCGGGAAAGACGGCTCAGCTGGAAAAGCCAAAGCCATCGTGGAAGAAATGACCCACGAATTCAAGGTGGGCGAAGTTTTACAGGGTAAAATCGTGAAAATAGCCGATTTTGGTGCCTTTGTGGAACTCAATCCATTTACCGACGGCATGGTGCATATCTCCGAATTAGCGCCGTTTAGAGTGGAAAGAGTGTCCGACTTGGTAAAAGAAGGCATGATTGTGCCGGTAAAAATAATAAACATTGATGCAGAAAGAGGCAAAATAGGGTTATCTATCAAAGAAGCGAATAAAGATTTTTTCTCCGCGCATGCAGGTAAAAAGGCGTAAATAACTCTATCTATAAGCATTTTCTCGGGTTTTTGTTGACAAAAACTATTTTTAGATGTATACTCTAAATAGAAGAAAGTGATGTGTTCTTCAAATTCAAGAGTAAGGACTGACCATTATGATGAACGAAATGCTCGGTCGTTTAATTCGGTTGCTCGTGATGGTTCCCGGTGAAATGCTTGGAGCTGTCTGCGATTTGGCCGAGAAGCTCGCCTCCCAGCGAGGTGGCGAGTGGTACGAACAATTTTTACTGTTTCTCCAACGGAAACCGTGTTGGTCTGCGATTGTGAAAAAGTATCTTAACCGGTTACCCGTAAGTGATCCTACTGCCGTTTGGTACGCAATGGTGGCAGATGGACTTTTCAAGGAGATACTTGAAAATGTCAGCAGAGATCGCTGGCGCTGGCAGAGAAGTGAAATGGAAAAATTCTGCCACACACATTTCCCCAGGCTTCGGGAGGGGTGTCATTTTTTCTTTGAGCTAAAGGAAGGTATCATCGCCCATGTAACATTGGGGGCGGACCATCTTCGCATCGATTTTTTATCAACGACGCAGCAACATTTCTGGGAGGAGGGTGTTTCGCACTTTCTCCTAGTCCCTCGTTTCTGGCAGATTTAAATCAAACGCTTTAGAGAGTGGCGTTTGCAATACTATCACTCTCTACCCCGGGTCAGCGCACCTGGGGTTTTTCGTTTAAATCGCAAAAAGTGTTAGAATAATAAAATATGGAAGAAGGTAAAAAACTGGAACACAATGCAATTGTGGAAACTTATGCCGAAGATATGGCGGAGGTTCTTGAAAATAACACAGAAGGTTTGGTTAAAAAAATAATTCAAGGAGAAGAAGAACACAATAAGGAGAAAAAAGAATTGTCTCCCGAATCGAAAAAAAATAAACTTTTTATGTTTATTGGCATCTTACTCATAATACTGGCTGTGGGTATCTTATCTTTTTTCTTATTTGATAAAGGTGTAAATACTGTTCTCGTAGAAAAACAATTCACCCCGCTTATTTTTACCGACCAAAGCACTTTTCTAGAAGTTGCCAACTTTAAAAAAGATGAAATAGCGCAAACTGTTTCCAGTGAAATTAATACTACCAAGGTAAAAGTCGGGGGAGTGGAAGGGATTTACCTGACAGAAAACAAGCAAATCATCGGACTCAGAAGATTTGTTACCTTAATAAAAAGCAGTTTTGCTCCGGGCGACAATACACTTTTTATTAGTGATAATTTCTTGATGGGTGCAGTGGACAATCCCGCCCCTGAATTGGCGGGCAGGGATTTTTTTATGCTAATTAAAATGCGCGGGACGGCTGACATCTTTGATTCCTTGCGCGCCTGGGAGCCGAATATGCTAAATGATTTGCACGGATTTCTGGGTGTAAATATAGGAAGTGACACAAATTATCTTCTGACAAAAAGTTTTGAAAACAGCATAGTAGAAAATAAAAACGCGCGCATTCTTTATGACAAAGACAGCAAAATAATTTTGATGTACATCTTTGCCGATGATAATTCTGTGATTATTACCAGCTCGCAAAACGCCGCAGATGAAATACTGCTTCGTTTAGCTGCCGGGAAAGCGACGCAGTAAAATAAAGATAGCTTTACAAATATATAATAGTGTATAGAATGTTTTTGGGTGCAAAATGCTGAAAATAGTGTTTTCTGAGATTGTAGGGAGAGATGTTTTCGAGCCAGTTGACTGGCCCAAGAATTTCTTCATTGAACGGTCGGATCTCGATACCACCGCGGCGCAGTTCGTGGAAAAGGGTCGCCGTGGCGTATGGAAGCCGGTCGAGGATCACGGCCTACCTAGACTCAGTTTTTTCCCTCCGGGAGAGCCTGGACGGGTTGTTGGAGTCTGCAACTGGACGTAGTTGGGCGGGATCTCAACTCGGCGAGGGTGGCCGAATTCCACCCACAATATTTCAAGTCGTTAAGATTTCTTTTTAGAAAAGCACTGGCGGCTTTTTCTGTTCTACGCCACCGGCAACTCGATGAAGAATTGGGAACCCGTGCCGGCGCCCGCAGACTCGGCCCAGACACGCCCTTTGTGCGCTTCTACGATAAACTTTACCGAGTAGAGGCCGTAGCCGGTGCTGTCCACATTTACTTTTACGGAATCTTTGCCTCGCCCGCCCTCGGTAAATAAATTCCTTTTATCATCATCAGTGATGCCCACGCCGGTATCTTTGACGGAAAATAAAATTTTATTGTCTCTTTTCTCCAAACCCACAAATATTTTTCCTTCCTTTGTGTATTTAATGGAATTTTCAACTAAATTATTTACAGCTTCTTTGAGCCAGAAAGCATCGCCCAGCATAGAGTAGGTGTCTTCTTTTAACTCTGCATTTAATTCCAATCCTTTCGTTTTAACTGAAACACTTTTTTCATCAATGGTTTGCTTCACGATTTCTTTGAAATCAATTTTTTGCATATCATATTTGACCGTGCCTTTTTGCAGATTGTCCGCATTCAAAACCAGGTCTACCGTCTCTATGCCCATATTGTCTGATTCCAAACCCTGTTCCGCGTATTTTTTTATGTCGGGAGAAACATCACCGAAAGTTCCGTCCAATATGCCGGCAAAAATATATTTTGAGCGGGTGAAAGAACCCTTGACCTTATGAGTAACCAAATGCACGAGACTTTCTCTTTGCTTGATGGATTCTTCGAGGCTGATGTTGAGCTTAGCGAGTTCTTCTTTTTGCGCAATCTCTTTTTTGACGGACTTGATTAAAAGATAACCGAAAATTATTGTGATGATAAATGTAATGCCGGTCAACACAAAATTAATTGGTATTTTAATAAAGAAAAATTGTGCGCCAATCAATATAGCTAGCCCTCCGACCAATATCTGCGTGGAGAAAAGCTTGATATTAAAACTGTGAAACCTGATAACCAAATAAGCCAAAAATACGACAAATATCGGCATGCCAATCAAACCAAACTGGGCTAACGTCCAATTATCAGTGAAACTCCCAATCAAATTACCCCAGGAAAAAGCGAGCAAGAAGGCTATAACTCCTAAACCAAAAGTTAAAATTTCTTTTTTTCTGTTCAGATCTAAATTTTTTTGGTATTCTCTGTCAACAAGTAGTAATATAGAAACTATGAATATAAATTCCACAATATAGGTGAAATACTGGGCGATAAAATTTTCTATAGCCGTGCAATCACTTAAGTTTACACCCAGAAGATTGTAATGCGACGACAAGAGCGCAACAACAGGGAAATATAAAAGTATCGCCAATAATTTTGGCTTAAACGGCAGGTCTTGTTTCTTTATAAATAAGTAAGTCAGGTAAAAAGAGATCAAGTATATGAGTGGCTCTATTAGTACCTGCATAGACCAGAAGAACATTACCATGTCTGGTCTATTTGTTGCCCATAAAATAAGGTCGAAAATAGCCCATAAAAAGAAAAGAATGTTTATCACCAAGAGAATCACTCCCACTTTTGATTTTCCACTTTTTGCAAAAACTATAAAACCGACAAGCAGGGCAATAATCATTGCGGGAATGTGTGAATAAAAAAGAAGCTGAGGCACATTAGATGAATATATTAAGAATTTAGCTCCTTCCCAAGGACAAAGTTGTTCCATAAAATTAATGCAACGAGGAAGTGTAAAGGAATACACTGCCTATTATTATAATAAAAATTGAAATCAGTTTGTGGAAAAAATGTTTTGTGGAAATTTTTTCCACCATAAATTTTGGGAAAAATAAAGTAAAGAATATGCCGCCGATAAAGACGAATAACGGCTGATAACTGCTAACAACCAAAACAATCGCTACCGGAGCCAAAAGGGTGGCAAAATTATTCGCTAAATTGCCTATGATATACAGAATTTCACTTAGAGCATTTAAAGATAAAACATTTGCCTGGGCGTTCCCAACCATAAAAACAAAATCTTGCCTGCTTTTTTTAAAAAATGTTAAAAGTATAACGCCAAACAAGGTGAGTCCAACATATTGCCAAAAAACAGCTATCCAAAAACTATCAACGACGGCAATTTTTTTAAATAAAGTATCATGCAGAGCAAATAAAAAAGAAGATACGGCAATTAAAAATAGAACTTCTTTTTTTAGTGTGATTTTATTATCTATATCAATTTCCAGAGAAATCATAAATATGCCGGATAAAATTACCAAAGAAAAGAGAACTTGGGTAATGCTTAAAGATTCACCTAATATAAAATAACTTAAAAAATAACCGAAAATCGGCACCAATTGAAACAATGGAACTACTGTTGAAGCCTCCTCTATATTCATTGCCTTTAAATAAAAATAAAAGGCGGTTGCGCTTATAAAACCCACAATAATTAGTGATAAAAAATCAATGAAGTGTACACTGAATATCTGAGAATGGTGAAAGAAAATTACAAATGGCAAAATGACCACCGAGGAGAGAGAAGAAAAAATAAGTATCGCGTTTACCCCTTGTCCTTCTTGATATCTGGAAAGAATGTGTTTATCGATATGATTGACGATACTCCAGAGAATCGGGGCTATTAAGGCTATAAGAAACCAATTTTCCATAAAAATTATTGACTCTCTGTTGTGTCATCGACAATTGTAAAATTTCGATCGATAAAGGCTCTTTTGTAGGTAAGGAAAATGGAAATAAATACAACAATGACGAATACTGCGATTAAAATTTTTGATTTTTTGTCCACGGAGATATTTTAACATAAAAACTAATTAACTTGCTAGGAAAGCAAGTTATGTTATTATTGTCATATGTTAGACAAGAAAAAAATTAAAGAAAAATTGGAAAGTGAACGGGATTTGCTTTTGGAAGAATTGCGCGGTATGGGCAAGCTGAACCCCGAGACGGGCGATTGGGAAGCCATCCCGGAAGAACAAAGTACTCCCGAGGCGGACGAGAATGACAAAGCGGATAGGTTTGAGGATTTCGAAGCGAGAAGCTCTATGTTGAGGACCCTGGAACCAAGACTAAATAATATCTTGAAAGCGTTGAAAGGACTAAATAGAGAGTCTTTCGGCAAGTGTATAGTTTGTAAAAAAGATATTGAGCAAGCGCGCCTGGAAGCTAACCCGGCTGCGCAAACCTGCAAGAAGCATAAAGAAAATATTTAAAACTAATATCATCAAACATGTCTTTCTCACGAGTATATTCTGCCCAGACGCATCTACTGAAAGGGAAAATTGTTACTATTGAAGTTGATATTACCAAAAAAACTTTGCACGCTTTTACTATCGTCGGCTTGCCGGATAAAGCGGTGGATGAATCGAAAGACAGAATGAGTTCGGCTCTGAAGAATTCCGGCTTCAAGTCTCCGAAAAATCAGAATCAAAAAATTGTCATTTCTTTGTCACCGGCCGATTTAAAAAAAGAAGGCCCGTATTTTGATTTGGCCATTGCTTTGGCATATTTGCTTTCCGGCGAGGAAATATATTTTGAGCCGAAAGGAAAAATATTCTTGGGCGAGCTTGCCTTGAACGGGGAACTGCAACCCATCAAAGGAGTGTTGCCACTGACTGAACAAGCCATGAAACTTGGCTACAAGGAAATATTTGTGCCGATTATGAATGCCGAAGAAGCGGCATTAGTGAAGGGGATTACTGTTTACGGCGCACGCACCTTAAAAGAAGTTATTGAGCATCTCTCTGAAATAAAGCGTGATAGAAAAGGAAATCCCTTAGAAAAAGAACGACCTAAAATTAAACCACAAAAGCCGACACAGATATTGCACAAAGATACGGTGCACGACATAGATTTTTCCGATATCAAAGGGCAAGAGTCTGCCAAGCGCGGGCTGGAAATTGCGGCTGCCGGCGGGCACAACATTGCTTTATCCGGACCACCGGGTACCGGTAAGACGATGCTGGCTAGGGTGTTTTCGCATTTATTACCAGAGCTAGGGAATGATGAAATTTTAGAAATTACCGGCATACACTCTATCGTGGGCCTTTTGGACGATAGTTTAGTCACCGAGCCGCCCTTTCGTGCCCCGCATCATACCGCGAGCTACGTCTCGATGATTGGCGGGGGTACAAATCCCAAGCCCGGTGAAGTAACTTTGGCCCACAAAGGTGTGCTTTTCCTCGACGAATTTCCGGAATTCGAAAAGAGGGTACTCGAGGCTTTGCGCCAGCCACTTGAAGACAACATCGTTTCCATTTCTCGAGCGCGCGGTTCGGCTATTTTTCCTTCGAATTTTATTTTAGTCGCGGCGATGAATCCCTGCCCGTGTGGAAACAAAGGTAATAAAGACAAAATTTGCATTTGCAAACCAAACGACTTGGACCGTTACGCGCGAAGAATTTCCGGGCCTATCATCGACCGCATAGATTTGTGGGTGACGGTCGGAAATGTGGATTACAAAAAATTAAGCGATGAAGTGGTGAGGAGCGAAAGGACACACACCATAAAAGAGCGGGTAAGGCGTGCGCGACTAATGCAGGAAAAAAGATTTAAAAATGCAAAACGCAAAATAAAAACTAACAGCGAAATGAATGTGAAAGAGCTCGGAGTTTTTGTACCGCTTTCACCGGAAGTGAAAGAACTCTTGAATGATAGCGCCGAAAGACTAGCATTATCTGCCCGTGCCTACCACAGAGTAATAAAAATAGCCCGCACGATAGCTGACCTGGAAAATTCCGAAAATGTGGAAGCAAATCACATCCTCGAGGCGATACAATATCGGCCGAAGGTAGCCAATTAAAACTAGACTTTTCCAGTATATATGTTATCGTAAATATGGATTCAAATTCGTCCCCCTGCTAATTGTGGAGGGGGTTGGAGAGTATCTTGTACACTAAGCAATCAGTTCGCGACTACCTGATCCGTGCAGGTCAACTAAAGCAGGTGCGGGATGAGGTGGAGATACGGATGGAAATTATAGCTCAGGGAAAAGCCGAATTCCCCGAGTCCGACGTTTTTTATGTTCTGGAAGACCCCACTCTGACTAAGGGGTTCCAGGAGTGGGTCGTCAAACTCCACTCCTTCCGGAATTCGGCGGCTCCCTCCGTCGCCTATGGTGAGGGTGTCAAGTACGCAATCGCATATTTAGTAGGTACCATCACACCCGTCCGGGTGGGGGAAAGTCCCTCACCTGGACTTTCTCTTTTTATATACAAATTTTTTAAAGCTAGCTTTTATTTTTTATAGGTGCATACTTGAAACGATATAATGTTCCTCAATGGAGGTTCCCGTGGAAGCGAAAAAATGGCACAGGGCTAATCAGGTATGTCCTGTGTGTCAGGTAAAACTTGAGGTTCGGTTCTTGGAGTACGCTCGCGACGGCGAACTCAAGCTGACCTATTTCTGTGAGAAGTGTGAAACGGTCGGCACCGAACAAGTGTTTGCTTCGCAACTCCAAGACAGGGCGTTATGGAAGGAACTGGGTGGAACCATTCCAACCATCGTCCCAGTCGAACCACCACAAGTAGAGGCCAAGACGGCACCGTGTCGGGTGCTGCAACTCGTTCCGAGGAGGAGAAAGGGATGAACGATCAAACGGTGCGGGGGGGTCGACGCAACTCGACCCCCCGCACAAAACACATTAAATTTTTGACTAGGTAAACCCTAGTTTTTTTGTTTTTTTGGGAGAGTTACCCGGTAGTAGATTTTGGCGAGGCCCTTTGGGCGCGCTTTGCGCATCGCCAAAATTCACTACGGGGTTATCCACACCCTACTGCTTGACAGTGAACGAGCGTTCACTTATACTTATTAAATTACAAATAATGAGCAATGCGAATATATTTTATTCAACTCCGACGTACGTCGGAGTGACAAAATTTATAGTCGTTTCACTCCTTAAATTTATGTCACAATCACAATATTTAAAAATGTTAGAGAAGGAGATTCAGAAGATCAACAAAAAAATCGATTTGAAAATTCTCCAAGGAGAGAAATATATGAAAGAGGCTAGGGAACACAAACTGCTTCTCAAAAAAGTACGCTATCACACGAGACAAGGCTTTATGAATAGATTTGTAGATTTGTTTTTTCGGAAAGATATTTTAAAAGGCAATAGCTATGCGTAATCTTTACCAAACAAAACTAGAAACATTCTACGAAGGCAACAAACGGATGCCCACATATTCCGAGATGCTGAAACTTTTCGGTTTCAAATCCAAGAATGCGGTAGCCAGAGTGGTGGAGAAACTCCTAGATGCCGGGCTGGTGGCCAAAGACCACCTAGGCAGGCTGATCCCGACTCAAACCTTCAGCGAAGTGCCGATGCTGGGCCTCGTCACGGCCGGCTTCCCAGCTACGGTGGAAGAAGAATTGGTCGACACGGTAAACCTAGACGATATGCTCATAAAAAACAAACCACTGACCTACATGCTCGAGGTAGACGGGGACTCGATGATAGACGCGCACATAGAGAAAGGGGATATGGTGCTAGTGGAAAAGGCAACCACGGCCAAAGATATGCAAATAGTCATAGCCGAAGTGGATGGAGAATTCACCATGAAATATTTCCGCGAGAAGGGCGGCAAGCGCTGGCTCGAACCGGCTAATAAAAACTACAAGCCCATTTACCCAGAGCACTCTTTAAACATCAACGCGGTAGTGAAGGCGGTGATACGGAAGTATTAAAAAAGTTTGTATTTTGCTATAATCACTCTATGACTTTAATATCCATACCAGAAGCATCAAAATGGGCGTCAGATTTTCTTGAAAAGGAAATTATGCCTACAAATATTTCTTATCTTGTACAATATGGAAAAGTAAAAAAATATGGAGAAAATGGTTCTACTATGGTTAATTTAAGTGATTTAAAAAAATATTATGAATCTCGTAATGGGACTCGTGAAGTTGCCTGGAAAAAAACCTTAGGCAACGATTTAAATTGGAAGCTCTCCTTTGATAATTTAAGAGAAAAAGACACAACGAAACACGTTCACAGGCTTCATCCCTATAAAGGTAAATATATTCCTCAACTAGTTGAGTATTTTATAGATAATCATACCGATAATTTTAAAAAAGAAACATATTTTAAAGCAGGGGATATTATTCTTGACCCATTTTTGGGTTCAGGAACAACAATTATTCAATCACTCGAAACGGGGATTCACTCTATCGGCATTGATGTTTCTGAGTTTAATTGTATGATCTCAAGTTGCAAGGCTGTTCAATACGATGAAGAGTACTTACAAAAATCAATTAAAAAATTAATTACTTCACTTGATTCTTTTGAACATGACAATAAAATTCAGGAATTTGAAACTGAACTTTTAGCTGAACTTGCCAAATTTAATTTAGTAAACTACCCAGGACACGATTTCAAATATAAAATTAATCAAGGAAATTTTAATGAAAATAAATTTGCTATTGAAAAAGAGAAAGAATTTTTACCAATTTACCAAAAATTAGTTAAAAAATATTCAATAAAGTTGAAACAAGACAAAAAAGCATCTTTTCTTGATACTTGGTTTATAGAAAACGTGCGTAGTGAGATTGATCACGTTTTTAAAACCATAAAACAGGAAAAAGATATAAAAATACGTAAAATTCTCGCACTTATTTTGAGTAGAACCATAAGATCATGTCGTGCAACTACTCATAGTGATTTAGCTACTCTGAAAGAACCACAAATTACTACCTATTATTGTTATAAACATAAGAAAATTTGCAAACCAATTTTTTCAATCACGAGTATGTTAAATCGCTATGCTCTTGATACTCTTAGTAGGGTTAGGGAATTCAATAAATTACGCAAACCAGTTTACTATTCGGTTTTAGCTGGAGACTCAAGAAATATAAATATTTTTGAAAAAGTGGAAAAAAATAATCCAAAATTTTCAAAAATTCTCAAGAAACAAAAAATAGCAGGTATTTTTTGTTCACCCCCTTATGTTGGACAGATTGATTATCACGAACAACACGCTTACGCATACGACCTTTTGGGTTTTAAGCGTAAAGATGAGTTAGAAATAGGGCCTCTTTATAAAGGACAGGGGGTAGAAGCTCGTAAGTCTTATGTAGAAGGAATTTCAGAAGTACTAAATAACTGCAAAAAGTATCTCAAAGAAAATTTTGATGTTTTTCTTGTTGCGAATGATAAATTTAATCTTTATCCGGAGATTGCAGAAAAATCAGGTATGAAAATAGTAAATCAATTTAAAAGACCAGTATTAAACCGTACGGAGCGTGATCGAAATCCGTATTCGGAAATTATTTTTCATTTAAAATCAATATAATTTATGGCTTTATCAAAAGAACAAATAAAAAGTGTTGAAAAAGTCTTAAAAGCAAGTTTACGTAACAAATTCCAAAATTACAATCCAGAGCCAGCTTCAATGCCATTTCACACTAGATTGCTCGGTAAGGATAGACTTGCCTTATATTCTTTTATTCATTCATTAAACACAAATTTTGGCACGAGTATTTTTGAACCAGTGGGTCTTGCTTTGGCAGAAAAGAATTTTAAAATGGCTGCTTCGCAGGCTACAGCAGGTAATCTTATTAGTACTGGTGCGCAAAAAGAAATTCAAAAGATTATTGATGGTCTTACTACTGCAACAATTTCTCCTAATAAAAAAGAAGAAATTGAAAGAATAAGAAAGGTTTGTAAAACAGGTAAAATGATAGAAGTCAAGCCAACAAAAGTTGATTTAATGTTTGAATCAAAAAATGGTGAATATTTTCTCTTTGATATTAAAACTGCAAAACCAAATGCTGGAGGTTTTAAGGAATTTAAACGAACATTACTTGAATGGGTCGCTGTTATTTTGGCGAATAAGCCAAATGCAAAAATAAATACCATTATTGCTATTCCGTATAATCCTTATGAACCGGAGTCTTACAACCGTTGGACTATGCGAGGAATGCTTGATTTAAAAAACGAACTTAAGGTAGCAGATGAATTTTGGGATTTTCTTGGCGGTAAAAATACTTACAACGATTTACTAGATTGCTTTGAAAGAGTCGGTATTGAATTAAGAGATGAAATTGATACTTATTTTAAAAGATTTAATAAAAAATAATCTATATTAAAATCAAAAAATCCGCCTCTCGGCAGATCCTTTGATGGCATTTGGCTGCAGTTTAATTTTAACCGCGAGAGAAGCGAACTCCTCACAAATGCCTATTGTAAGTATATCTGTATAAGATTAAAAGTCAATGAAAAAATAAAAACACCCACTGGGTGTTTTTATTTTTTCATTCTTTTCGCGCGAAAAGAATTTATGCAACCATATCTTTCAAACCTTTTGCAGCTCGGAATTTTGGAACTTTCTTTGCGGCAACTTTGACTTGCTCTCCAGTCTTTGGATTGCGGGCCATTCTGGCTGCGCGAGCTTTTACGGAAAAGATTCCGAAGCCGGCGATTGAAACTTCACCGCCCTTTTTCAAGGTTGCGATGATAGCCTCAAACAGGCTGTCTACGATTTCTTCGGCTTGCACTTTCGTGCCACCTAGCTTTCCGTGCACTAATTCAGCTAATGCTTGTTTATTCATATGATTCTGCGAATCACGTCGCGTAAGTCCTTTCGGCGCGACGCAATTTTAGTTAATTTAATAATTCATATCGACCCCTTTACCCATATATTTACTACTCTTGTAGTCTCCTTGTATTATATATCAAGGGTTTTTTAAGGGCAACCCCCACACCTTTTGAAAAAAGGTGTGGGGGCAAGGTGCTATTTTTATCGAGCGTATTCTATGATGCGCGTTTCCCGTATCATAGTGACCTTGATTTCTCCCGGGTATTTTAGTTCCTGCTCAATTTTTATAGCTATATCTCGGGCCATCAGTTTGGCTTCGGCATCGGAAATCTTTTCCGGTGTCACAAAGATGCGAATTTCACGACCAGCTTGCAGGGCATAAGATTTTTCCACGGCCGGGAAGGTGTTTACCAGGGCTTCCAATTCTTGCAAGCGTTTCAGGTAATTTTCTACCGAGTCTCGGCGCGCGCCAGGGCGGCCGCCAGAGATGGAGTCGGCTGTCTGCACAATGATGGACTCAATAGTCTCATAAGGATAGTCTTCGTGGTGGCTTTTCATAGCGGTGATGATGCGTGGGTCGGCGCCGAACTTCTGTAAAATGCGCATACCGATTTCAATATGCGTGCCTTGCACTTCGTGGTCGAGCGCCTTGCCGATGTCGTGCACTAAAGCGCCAGCTTTAGCTATGGCCACATCTGCGCCGAGCTCTTCGGCCAACATCCCAGCGATGTGCGCCATCTCAATTGAGTGCTGGAGAACGTTTTGCCCGTAACTAGTGCGGAAATATAGTCGTCCGAGAATGGCGATGATGCGCGGATCAAAATTGAATATGCCACATTCGTAAACGGCTTGTTCGCCTTTTTCTTTGATGATTTTATTTATTTCTTCTTTGGCTTTTTCTACTAGCTCTTCAATTTTGGCAGGCTGAATGCGTCCGTCTAAAATCAAATTCTCCAACGCAAGTCTTGCCACTTGTCTCCTGATAGGATCAAAAGAAGAAATGACAATAGAGCCTGGAGTATCGTCGACTATGAGTTCCACGCCGGAAGCTCGCTCGAAAGCGCGAATGTTACGTCCTTCCTTTCCGATGATTTTACCCTTGATTTCATTGTTGGGAATAGAAACTACTGTGGTCATCAGTTCCGAAGCGGTGCTGGAAGACAGGCGCTGGATGGACGTAGCCAAAATGTCTTTGGCGCGTCTGTCTAATTTTTCCTCATTATTGTTTTCTAATTTTTGTATCTTTATCAAGATGTCTTCTTCGTATTTTTTCTCCACGTCTTTCAAAAGCTCGTCTTTGGCTTCCACTTCGGTCAATTTGGCGACTCGCTCCAGCTCCACTATTTTTTCCGCTTCCACCTTGGAAACTCTCTCTTGAATCTTTTTTATTTCCTCCACCTTTAGCTTGATGTCTTCCACTTCTTTATTCACTTCAATCTGCCGCGTGTCTAGAAACTCATCTTTTTTTATAAGTCTTTTTTCCGTTTCTTTAAACTCATGCTCTTTTTTCTTTTCTTCTTCGCGAAGTTCTGCCAATTTCGTCTCGGAAGTTTTCTTGGCTTCATCCACTATCTTTTGCGCTTCTTCTTTAGCGCCGACCATCATCTGCTTGATGTCTATTTCGATAGACCTTCTCTTCCCGAGAGCGATAATCAGACGTAAATAGTAGCCGATGCCCACACCTAAAAAGAGTACTCCGACTCCGATTAAAATTATTATTATACTCATAAGCTTTGTGTCAGCCTACAAGAACAAGCCACTATATTTTAGTTTTCCCTTCCTCAAAATTAAAGATTTTAAAATTTTTACTGAAACACTTCATAATATATGGGATATTCCTGCAAACCGCCGTAAATTAAACAAAATAAATTTCTAAAATTCAACATTTTTAGTATAACAGATTACTCATTTTTTGTCTATATGGGCATGGGACACATCAAGATTGAATGTATCTTGAAGATACTTTAAATATTGTGTACTTTGTAGTATAATGAGACTATTAATAAGTTAAATATAAAAATATGAATTTAGAAAGTTTATCAAACTCAAAAGATCTATATAAAAAATTACCCTTAAAACTTAAAGTTAAAATAGGTTTGGGGCGTTTTGCAAATGACAAAATGGGTGGAACATTTGAAACTGTGCAAATTTTTGATAGATTGGAAAAAATAGAAAAAGAGCTGGCTGATGCCAGGGGAGCGCTCAATAGTCTTTTTGTGGCTAGCAATGAGGTCAATTATGGAGGTCATGGTACTATTGTTTTTAAAAATAAAGATTATTGGGAGAAGGTAATTTCTAAATTAGAAGCTGAGAAAACTGAGCTAGAATCTAAGTTAGCTAAAAAAGCTAACTAAGTATGATTTTATGGAAAAATTTAAACCACCATCAGCTGTTAGAAGGTTTGTTGAGAAGAACGTAAACACATTTCTTTTTGGAGATTTTAGACATGTAAGAGATTTTGATAGAATGAGGGAATTAGAAGAAAAATTAACGAAAGAAAAAAAACATCTTATTGCCACAGACTATATGGATAGGAACGGGGTTTTTAGAAAATGTGCCGATGCGCAAGATTGTAAAAATATGAGTCATTTTAAAAATGTAATTCTAGTTATGGAAGAAGAAATAGCTGAATTAAAAGCCAAACTAGGTAAAAAATAATTCTTTTATTTTAATGTCGGAGTTTTGGACTTGGTGACTATTTCGTCAATGATGCCGTATTTTTTGGCTTCGTCGGCATCCATAAAGAAATCTCTCTCCACGTCTTTTTCCACTTGGGTGAGGGATTTACTGGTATTTTTTGCCAGTAATTTATTTAAATTGTCTCTGGTTTTCAAGATATGTTTGGCGGTGATGGCAATATCCGTTGCCTGACCCTCCACCCCGCCCATAGGCTGATGAATCATCACTTCGGCATTCGGCAAGATGAATCTCTTGCCCTTTTTTCCGGCAGATAAAATGATGGCTGCGCCGGAAGCCGCTAAGCCGACACAAAATGTGGAAATATCCGGACGCACATGGTTCATCGTGTCGACGATGGCCATGGTAGAGGTGACAGACCCGCCAGGGGAGTTTATGTAAAGGTAAATATCTTTCTTAGCATCTTCGGATTCAAGGAATAGAAGCTGGGCGATGACGATGTTGGCGGTGTTGTCATCAATGGGTCCAGCCAAGAAAACAATTCGCTCGCGCAAAAGGCGAGAGTAGATATCATAAGCTCGTTCTCCAAACTGACTTTTTTCAATTACTGTGGGGATTAACATACTAGTATTATAACAAATTTTTACAAAGTTTCCAAAAACTGGAAGATTTTTTCGTTGGTTAACACATTCTCAGCATGCATTTGCGCTCTTTCCGGGTCAGCATCTTTGTAGTGTTCCAAAATCATTGCGACTTCTTGCGCCACCTGCTCTTTGTCTGCTTGTATTTTTTCTTCTTTGGCTATTTCGTTTAGGATAAGCGCGAGCTTGGCTTTCTTTTCGGCGTCCACCCGGAAATCTTTCTTCAGATCTTCTTTTGTCTTATTCAGATGCTTCAAGTAATCCTCAAATTTCAAACCCATTTGAGTTATGTCGGATTCCATTCGGTATAAAATTTTATCCAATTCGATATTGACCAAAATTTCTGGCAATTCCAAAACACTACCATCGATTATTTTTTCAATAATTTTCAAGCGAGTTTTTTCTTTTAGAGCATTTTCTTTTTCTAGCTTGATATTTTCTTTTAATTTCTCTTTGAAGTCCTCTACGTCCTTGAAGGGTCCGAGGGCTTGTACAAAAGCGTCGTTGAATTCGGGAAGAACAGGCTCAAGAACCTCTTCTCCCGCCTTCTCCGAAGGAGAAGGAGCTTGCCCCTCCCCTTCGGGGAGGGGTTGGGGAGGGGTTGAGTTATGCTCGTGCTCTCCCATATGCATTTTTGGTGCGCGGGATTTACGGATGTCCATTATTGTATTTTCGACATCTTCTGCTGTAACTTCTACATTTTTCTCTTCGTCAGTGATTGATGAAATTGTTTCTTTGGCAACTTTTTTGTAGTCAGGAAGTTTTATTTCCGGCATTACCGCTGTTTTTATTTTAAAACCAAGAGGATTTTTGCGTGCCAGTTTGACGATAGAAATTTCCGGGCGACTGATAACATCCAATTTCTCGTCAGTAACAATCTTCGGATAATGTTCAGATAAAGCCATCTCGGCCATTTCTTCCAAGATACTTATTTCTGGCACTTTGGAAAGCAATACACTTTCCGGTATTTTACCTTGGCGGAAACCGTCCAATTTTACCGTCTCGCCAATTTTTTTCAGTGCGGCACTCCAATAAGACTCGAACTTTTCAGCATCGATTTCTCCTTCAATTTCTATTTCACTTTTTGGAAGTTTTGTTACTTTTATGTTCATGATTAAGGATTTTTATCACCCCAGTACTAGAGCAAAGCTCAGTACGGGGCAAGTCGGATTAAATTAGCAAGATCACTAGTAATAGTGCGACTATATTCAATATTTTGATCATGGGATTTATGGCCGGCCCGGCAGTGTCTTTGTACGGGTCGCCGACGGTGTCTCCGGTAACGGCTGCCTTGTGAGCGTCGCTCCCTTTACCTCCGTGATTTCCTCCCTCAATATATTTCTTGGCATTATCCCAAGCGCCTCCGCCGGAGGTCATGGAGATAGCCACGAAGAGCCCGGTGACGATTGAGCCAACAAGAAGTCCGCCCAATACCACCAAACCTTTGTCTTTTCCGAAAATTAAAATTACTAAAATCGGAGCAAGGACCGGTATCAGAGCTGGCAAAATCATTTGTTTGATGGCGGCGCCGGTAATGATTGAGACAGCTTTGGCGTAATCCGGTTTTGCTTTTCCTTCCATAATGCCTTTTATTTCCCTGAATTGTCGGCGGATTTCTTCCACAACTTTTCCGGCAGTCTTGCCTACGGCTTCCATACAGAGCGCACCGAAATAATACGGCAGGAGTCCTCCAAGGAAGAGACCGACGATGACATAAGGATTACTTAAATCAAAAGTGATACTTTTTCCGGCCTTAATAATTTCTTCTGTGTAAGAAGCGAAGAGAACGAGGGCAGCCAAACCAGCGGAACCGATAGCATAACCTTTGGTCACAGCTTTGGTGGTGTTACCGACAGCGTCGAGAGGGTCGGTGACATCGCGAACTTCTTTTGGCAATTCCGCCATCTCGGCAATTCCTCCGGCGTTGTCAGTAATTGGACCATAAGCATCAATAGCGACAATAATTCCGGTCATAGAAAGCATAGACATTGCGGCGACGGCAATACCGTAGAGTCCACCGTAACTGTAACTGATTATTATTCCAAGAACGATTGTTATGAGTGGCAGAGCAGTTGCTTTCATTGAAATAGCCAAGCCCTGAATTACATTTGTGCCGTGGCCGGAGACAGATGCTTCAGCGATTGATTTGACGGGATAGTATTTTGTGGAAGTAAAATATTCGGTGATGACAACAAGCGCACCGGTAACAAACAAACCAACGAGAGCGCAAATAAATAAATCTATTACCGAGTATTTTCCGTTTCCAGACATCAGCATATTTGTAATAGGGTAGAAAGCGATTGCGGCGATAACACCGGCGGCGATTAATCCTTTATATAAAGCACCCATAATATTGGGAGTTTTACCCAAGTCTGCCTGCGCAGACAGGCGTACAAACCAAGTGCCGATGATGGATGCAAAAATTGCGATACCGCCGATGGCGAGAGGGTAGAGAATTGCGTTTTCAAAACCCGCGAAAAGAAGCGAACCGAGGAGCATTGTGGCGACGGAAGTAACGGCGTAAGTTTCAAATAAATCGGCGGCCATACCCGCGCAGTCGCCGACATTGTCTCCGACGTTGTCGGCGATAACACCAGGGTTTCTTGGGTCATCTTCCGGTATACCAGCTTCCAATTTTCCCACCAAGTCTGCGCCGACATCGGCGGCCTTGGTAAAAATTCCTCCACCGAGTCTGGCAAAAACAGAAATAAGTGAAGCGCCGAAACCGAGACCGACGAGAGCGGTGACATCACGAGTGATTGCATAAAAAACTGTAACCCCGAGCAACGCCAAACCTACTACTAAAAGTCCGGTAACTGTGCCACCGCGGAAAGCGAGAGATAATGCATCATTGATTCCACCTCGAGCCGCTTCGGCTGTGCGCACATTGGCGCGGACGGATACGTTCATGCCGATGTATCCAGCCAAAGCCGAGAAGACTGCTCCGACTAAAAATCCAAAAGCCATCGTCCAGCCGAGTTTTGGTATAAAACCAACGAGAAAGAATAAAACTACAGCAATCATACTAATAGTTTTATATTGTTTATTTAAATAAGCGCCTGCGCCATCTTGGATGGCTTTGGCGATTTCTTGCATGCGAACATTCCCGGCGCTTTTTTTTAATATTGACTTAGCTAAAAACAAACCGTAAACGATAGCAAAAACCGCACTAAACATCGCAAACAATAAAAATGAATTCATTTGATTTACTTAGTTTAACTAATAATAATTTATTCTTCTTTCACTTCAACTTTTTCTCCGTCCGTCGTTGCCACTTCTTTGCCATCGCCTTTTATGTCTATTCTCCAGCCGGTCAGCTTGGCGGCTAGGCGCACATTTTGTCCGCCTTTGCCTATAGCGAGAGATAGTTGATCATTGGCCACTTCCACCGTGGCTTTATGTTCTTTTTCATCTATATCAATTGCAATAACTTTGGCTGGAGAAAGAGCGTTGGTGACAAAAACTTTCGGGTCTGCATTCCAGGGAATTATATCAATCTTTTCTCCGGAAAGCTCCCCGGTAATAGTGTTTACGCGGGTGCCTTTTTGTCCGACGCAAGAGCCGACGGCGTCAATATGTTCATCGTTTGAAAAGACCGCAATCTTGGAACGGGCGCCGGCTTCACGGGCCACCAGTTTTATTTCCACCACGCCGTTTTCAATTTCTGGCGCTTCTTGGGCAAAAAGTTTTTCGATGAATTTTGGATGAGTGCGAGACAAGCGCAAGTTTATGCCTCGTGGAGAATCTTCCACGCTGTAAAGATAAGCGCGCACACGCTGTCCGCGGGCCCAATATTCTCCAGGAATTTGTTCTTCCACCGGCAAAATGCCTGTGGCTCGGTTGAAATCAACGTAAACATTTCCGCGTTCCACTTTCTGCACTACACCAGAAACCACTTCGCCTTCTTTGGTGCCGTATTCATCGATAATGGAAGTGCGTTCCGCTTCGCGGATTTTTTGGATGATGACTTGCTTGGCTGTCTGTGCGGCGATGCGTCCAAAGTCGTCTTTGACTTCCAGGGGGAAAATAATTTCATCATTCAGCTCTACCCCTTTTTTTATTTTCTTGGCGTCTTCGAGCAAGATGTGATGCTCGCTGTTGAAATGCACGCGTTCATCTGATTCTGATTTCACGGAATATTCAACCTCATCCCCCGCCTTCCCCGAAAGGGAAGGAGTTTGCCCCTCCCTTTTGGGGAGGGGTTGGGGAGAGGTATCCATTATGGCAATACTTTCATCCACGACGATTTTCACCTGGAAAAAGTCAGTTTTACCAGTTTCCATATCAAATTTGGCGCGGATAATCTGCCCTTTTTTGCCGTAATCTTTTTTATAAGCGGCGGCCATAGCTTGCTCAATGGCCTCCATTATTTTTTCTTTTGGAATCTTTCTTTCTTCTTCCAATTGTTCCAATGCCGACTTGAATGTTTTTATATCTAACATGTGATTATTTTCTATCCCGACGCCCTTGAAGGATCGGGACTCCGACTTCGCGTCGGGGTTAAATTGTTAAAACAAAAGCCCTGTTGCGACAGGACTCATACGTAGTGTATAATATCATAAGTATTATTATAATGCAATATGGTACAATCATTTTATGAAATATAAAAAATTAATTCTTTTGTCATGTTTTGTTTTCTTAGCTTTATTTTTTATTTCAAAAACATCGCCGTCTTCTTATGCGCAAAATGCATCCTGCGTCGCTGGTCAAAATGGAGTGACCTGTTGTAGTGATAATGACTGCAACGTTGCCGCTGGCGCTTACTGCAAATTTCCGGGCTTGACTACTTCATTTTGCAGGATTGATTATGGAACTCCTTCGTCACCTTCATGCGGAGTGACCGCTACTTGTGGCGGCGATGCAGCTACAGCTTCTGCTTCTGATTGTGTTCCAGGCACGATGGTTACCGGTCCTTATGGCACGACATGCACATCTAAAATATCAAACAATGGTGTTCCTACTACCGTAAACGTGTGCCAGGGAAATGAAACAACCGGTCCTTGCAGGGCTTCTCGCGTTGATCAATCTGCGGCTTCAGCCAATGCTGCAAAAATTGGTCCGGGTTGTGTTGCGGTAAGATATAATATTCCGGGAATAGATGTAAACACGGGTTTGTCATATTTTTATGATACATCTTGTCCAGGAGATTATAATTATCCCGGCTCGCCAGGATATCCGGCTACAAGCAGTTCGGGAAATTCCGGAACAGGAGGTTTCACAAATACAGGTACAGGTACAAATGGAAATTCCGGAAAAACAAGTTTAAATGTTTCATCTACGATTGAAGGTGGAAATACTTCCACTCAGTCTGCATCTGACCAAGCCATAGCCGCCATCAATGCGCAAGTCAAGCAAGCGCAAGAAAAATATATCAATGAAATTAGCCAAGTGGTAAATACTGTCGGTAATACAGTTCCATCTTGTGGTGTCAATCTTTGCCCAGACTTGCAACAACTTATTAAGTTACAAACAGCGCTTTACCAAACTGGCGCGTCTTATGTCAAACCTATATTTACTACAAACGCTTCCGGCATTATGCATGTTGGTGATACTTGGAACATAACCGTGACTGGATTAAATCCCGGAGAAACTATTTATGCCACAGGAGGCAAGCTTGTGAATGGCGTTGTACCGACCGACAAAACTCCATATACTGCAAACGGTTTGGGAGTTTTCTCTGAAACCGGAACACACACAAAAGAAGTGATTGGCAATTGGCAGATCGTCTGGATTCGCGTCGACGGCACGGCTTTAGGCACAATGACTTTCAGTGTGGCGGATAAAGCGTCTGCCGCAATCCTTGCTTCGGGAACACTTTCTCTATCTGCGGACTCAAATAGTTACTGTGTCTATTCAAAAGGAGAACATCTAAATGACACCGCAGTCTATACTGTGCAGGGTGTTACCGGAAATATGCCCAATCAAAAAATAGTTTGGTCGTCTACAAAAAACGGCGTTTCAACCGGAGAATCAAATTCATATTATAATCAAAATCTGAATGCAAACTCTTTTTGGACAGGTGGCGCAACGCCATGGAGTCTTTCTGATATTGGTTCATGGACGAAAACAGCCGGCATCTTTGACGGAACAAATATTATATCCGTTTCTCGGCCATTTTCTTTTACCGTTAAAGATTGTAGCGGTAGCACAGTGGCAAGCAGTACCAAGACAAATAACTTTGCTTACACATTTACTAAAATCGGCAATGCTTGGAAAATTACATTGGACAATGCTCCACTCGGCACACCGGCGGACTACTTCTACATTCCAACAAATTATTCCATCACTGCGCTCAGCGCTTATGACTTAAATATGCAGGCACAGGCCCGTTTCAACACCGGTTCATATTTCCCTGGAACACCAAGCGGAAATACTTTTTATCAAAATATGTTCGGCGCTTTCATCGCCGCCTTCTATGATTGGGATCATCAAACTAATACAAATTCATCTTCAAATTCTTCACCGACAGCGGATACTCTTTCCGCCAATGGATCTCCGTCTGTCTCAGTTAAAGTTGGGGACACAGTAAATTATGCTTGGAGTTCCGTAGGCGGAACAAGCTACGATTCATACTATAGAGCTGATAGGCCAGACTCATGCGTTGGCGGTTTCACTTCTGCGGACACAACAAAGCCTTGGGTAGCAAATACTGCGAGCGGGTCTACATCCCAAATGATTCAGCCATGCCAAGCCGGAGTGACATATACAATTGCGTACAGAGTGCACAACGCAACCGGCACACCGGACAGCATAAAGTCTGTAATAGTTAGTGTCCAAGGCACAGCTTCCCGTAAAGTTTTTGACCCAAACACAACACCGATTGAGTCTGTTCCTTGTGGAATTATGGGCACTTGTGGTGGCGGTGTTCCTCCCATAGTTCCCGTGACACCTGATATTCCGCCTATTACTCCGCCTGTTACACCACCTGTTCCGGTGGTTGTCGCTCCTCGTGTTACACTGCCTACCAGTACGGATACACTGGCATCAACCTACTCTTCAAATGTCGGAGTTTATCACTGGGGATTATTTTCTGACCCATCTGGCTCAGTCTTGGGTGGGGTTAATTTTGCCGCAAGTAAAGGTTTTAAAATAATGCGTCTGACTCTTTCTCCTCGCTCATCTTTCGATTATGGTGCGTCCACAACTTGCGATTCCGGGGTACCTCTAAATAAATTAATTTTATTAAACGGCTTTCCCCAAGCGCTGGCGAATGCTTCCATCAACACATTTATTTTGACTACATACGACAGCACGACGTTTTCCGATTGCACGACAAAAAAATATATGAACCCGTCTTTCTTTACTACGGCAAACACTGCTACAGTCACGCAAGAGTATTATGACTTGGCGATGTATTTGTACCAGACATATAAAAATACTGGCAAGAAATTTATCATTGATAACTGGGAAGGGGACAACGATTTATATTGTGGACAAGGCTACAGCTATGCCACCGATGTATCATTCAGAACTAATTGTGACGCAAATTACAAAACTACCTACAATGGCAATACTAGTGTGAATGATTCAATCATCGGAATGAAAGATTGGCTGGCTGCCAGAACTGCTGGGATTAAAAATGCAGGAATTACAGCTGCTACTCAAGGATTGACCGGAGTCACCGTTTCTTCTGCTGGTGATATGAGTATTGTCAAAGCTCTTCACGCTAATGGATTTAAAAGTATGATGTATGATGTTCTGCCTGGCTTGAATTTGGATTATGTTTCATATTCAGCATATGAAAGTATAAATAATTCCAATCCGGCGACTACTTTGACGACAGACATTCAAACTATAAAAAGCATAACCGGGAATAACAATATTATTGTCGGGGAATTCGGTTACAGTGCCGACCAAGTCGGACTAACCAATGCTCAAAATTATCTGAAACAAGTTGCGCAAAATATTTCTTCAGCTGGAGCAACTTATGGAATTATTTGGGATTTATTTGATCAGCCAGGCTCGAACTTCGGTTTGTTTACCACCTCTGGCGCGACGAGTTTGTTTAGCGTGCTGAAGAATTAAAATTTATTTTTCGTCTCGCTCTAAAATCTTAAAGCCATCCATGACTGCATCGCAAAGGAAATTTTCCAGCAGACTATGGTCTTCTTTCGTTTGGGCTTTGTAGAGATAGGTGTAATACAACCTTTTATTTTCTTGTTTAATAATGGCTGGAGTCATGTTAGCTTTAAGCAACATAGCGCACATTAAAATTCTGCCAATGCGTCCGTTTCCGTCAGAAAATGGATGAATTTGTTCAAAATGACTGTGGATTGAGGCAACCAGGGTGATTATATCTTCCGTTTTTTTGTTTATTTCTTTTATGATATTGGGGATTAAATCGGGGATTTTTAGATAATTAGCAACAGGTAAACTAACTCCCAAGATTCTGACTGCGTGGTCGCGATACATGCCCGCATCGGGACGAATGCCGTTCATTAAAATACTGTGGAGTTTCAAGATTAATTTTTCATCCAGTTTTCCATTTTTGGAAATATGTTCAAAAAGATAATTCAGGGCAGTCTGGTGATTTTTCGCTTCCAGTTGTTCAGCTAAACTTTTGTTCGGTAAAGAAACATTGTCAAAAAGAATAGAAGCTGTATCTGGTTCAGTCAAAGTGCTTCCCTCAATCTTATTACTGTTATAAGTAAGTTTCAATAAAAATGTATCACGAATATCGGGATTATTTAGTATTAGAGAAATAACATTTTTATGTTCTTTTGATTTTTTCTTTAAAATTTGTTTTTTGGCGGTTAACTGTTTCGTTGGGATTATTTTCTGTCCTGTCATTTCCAAAAAAAGCTCATCAATCCTGTTTTGTACCTTGGGGCGGGGAAGAGACTTGCCCGTCCACCAGCTGTTAAAGGTCACAAAGGAAACTCCAAGCCGAAGAGCTAGTTTGGTTTGGGTTAAATTTGTCGCCTGTTTAATGATTTGTAATTTCTTTTTAATATCCATAATTTCCATATTATCAAACTTTATAAAGTTTGTCAAAATTATAGAAGTTTATAAAGTTCGGATTTAGGGGGTTGTATTAAAAATAAAATAGGAACAGAAAAAGGCGTCGATGGCTACCTCTCTCTGGAGGGGCCTTCGGCGCCTTGATTTTGATGTTTTGCGAGCGACTATCCATCGAGCTCGCCCGGAGAACTGGTCTCCTAAAGAACAGGTTCGGTCAACAGGGTGTTAACCGACTGAGTCCCGTCCGTGGCCGTGGCTACGATCCGGAATTCAGTTGCATATTGGACATTGGGGATCCGGACGTTGATCTGATCAAGTCCGGCGTAGTCGCCCTGCGGTCCGGCGTAATACACTGTTGCCGGAACGCCGTTGACGTCGATAGTGATTTTGGTACCGTTACCCAGACCGGAGAGGAAGATGAGGATTAGCTCACCACCCTTGGCCGGGTTGGAAGCGGTCGTGTAGGATCCATCTTCATGGACCCCCTTCAGATAGTTCTGCGAACCGACTGTTTGCATTACGTAGTCGGGGTTCGTAGATACCACCTGAAAAAACAGCGGGGAGCTAGAGAGGCCGTTGTAAGTCACGGTCATCTGGTTAGCGCCCAAAGCGATAGTGCTCGGGACCTGCACGTTGATCTGCCCTGCAGACACGTAGTACAGATTGCCGAGCGTGGTGTTGCCCTGCAGATCAGCGAACTTCACGCTGCAACCGGCGACTGCCGTCTGCAGAGGAAACCACGGGGTGTCAGCGGGAACGTTCCCGCAAAGGCTTCCCCAGAGCGTCACTATCTGTCCGGGAGCGGCCTTCAACGTCACCTTCCCTCCAAAAATCGTGGTGTCTGCCTTGATCTCCGGGGGTGTTACTGGTTTTTGCGTGACGGTCACGGTGGTCGTTTTTACATCGAACCCGCTGGATCCGATTGCGGTGATTGTGTACGTGGTTGCCCCCAGTGTGGGACTCACCACATAACTTCCAACTGGTTGGACGAATGTCCCAGCTGGCACTCCGTACCCCGTGAGGGTGACGGAATTCACCTGGCCAGTGACATTCCAGGTTAGCGGCGTCGAGTCGCCCACAACGATTGTGGGCTTGTCGGCGGCGAACCGGGTTACGACGGGCGGTCCCGGGGTTGTGTACCTGTAGAGGTGGTTTGTTTTATCGACGATCTGGTACGCCTCGAACCAGATTGTTCCATCCAATCCCACCGTGGCATCGCTGCCGAGGAAGAAGAAGAACGGATGAATACCGGGTATATTGTCGACATTGTAAGCGCCCACGACCGTGAGTACCTTAGTCGTGACATTGAACGCTACCAGTTCGTCGACAGCGCCAACCGTGCGGTTGGAACCACCGAGAACTGCAACGTCTCCGCGAAAATCGTTGACCCACATGTCCACCAGCAGGTTGCCGGCAGAGCTAGAGTTGAAAACTTCCGTGATGCCCTTCTCGTCCACAACCGCACCAACGTTCTTGTTGTCGGTGCTGTTGTAGGTGACGAAGGTTTGCGAGGTACCCCACATAGGTGCGAATGTACAGCACCTATGCGACGCAATTTGTGAAGACGAGGTTCCGACGAGAGAGGTGTAGGAGCCATTCGACTCCATGATACCAACCTCAATAACCGGACTATCTCCTCCCGCCAACATTGAGTCAACGAGGAACTTGTTGCCGGGTTGCTTCACAACCCGCATTGTCTCGCCGTTGATGCCACCGACGACCTTATGCAGGTCGCACGTGGTGGTATTGTGGCCGATGAGCTGGAAGATGGTGGATATCGTGTTTTTACCTACTGCGTCATTACCTGCGTACAAATACGTTCCATCGTATGACGGGAACGGACCGTACGGCAGGTGACTGGTAAGGGTCCCAGTCTTTCCGTCCACGGTGTAGGTGGAGCAGAAGGTTTTGATCGTACCGTCACTCACCACTTGCAAGGTGGTGGTGAGGTTGTTCCAGGTAGTCCCGAAGAGATTCTGGGGACCCTGGGGTGAAGGAACGGAAAGCATGTACCCAGTAACGGAAGTAATTCTCTTCGCGTTTACTTGATAGATGGTCCCGTTCCCGGCCTTACCGGGAATAAAAATGTACGTCTCTCCATCAGCTCCAACGCTGACGGAACTAGCCTGGTTAGCAACCAGTCCAGCTGGCAGGGCGACTTCTGTCGCCTGCCCAAAAAATATCCCACACAGCGCCAGGAGGCACCATGTTAGGATAAATGCGTTTTTCATTTTCAAAGAGCCCCCCTTGGCTCGGGGGTATTATAGCACAAAAAGCTTGTAAATGTCAAGGTTATCCACACCCTGTGGATAACCTTAAGATATTGACATTGCTATATAAAATATGGCTATGTTATAAT
>Ga0182021_10000952_pt1 | contig 32874 bp, 31 predicted proteins | sample 612E3MmetaG_FD_120493 | JGI IMG/M metagenome (GOLD analysis project Ga0182021, IMG submission 120493) | Permafrost microbial communities from Stordalen Mire, Sweden - 612E3M metaG (Illumina Assembly) | ecosystem: Environmental > Terrestrial > Soil > Wetlands > Permafrost | place: Sweden... | reverse complement strand
TATTGTCGCGAGGTTCCGAATGCCCGCGCGATTTGGTTGATGATGCACGGGAATGCCGGTCAGGCGGCGGACCGGGATTATGCGCTGCATTGCCTGGCCACAACGACTGGTCGGACGATGGCAAGGTGCAGATCAGATGATAAGGCGAATCAATAGGGACGGGCTAAAATCGAATCCTCCGAATTTTACAGGAGGCCGCAGAGGACGCGGAGAGCTGGGTTTTGAGTCGCAGAATTCGAACAGAAAAGGCAGTTTGACACAGAGGTCACGGAGGCCGGCAGGAGGGCGCGGAGGACTGCATCGGAATAAACGCAACTGAGGTATTCTTACCGATCGCGCCTCGAATTCAGATTTCTGAACAGAAGGTAACCAAGAGAACGAAGCGCGTAATGTTTTTCGGGAATGGGTCTTCGTTACCTTCGTTTCCTTCTGTAAAAGTCCGAAAGGTCCGGCTCGTTGGTTTCACCCGGCAGGTGAATCCAGATATTTGGAAACCAGATCCCCAAGTCTTCCTCTGGGAACTCCTGTTCGCGCTCTGTGGCCTCTGTGACGAGATCGATCTGCGGGGATTAATTGGGACAGGTTAAAAGTGGGATTCCCAAGTTCCGGGTTTCGGGTTTCGCGTTCCGGGTTGAGGGCTACATCCGCGGTCAAAAACCTCTCCGTTCCCTCTGCGGCCTCCTGTAAATCCAATTCTGGTTCGGTTGCGGTGATGGATTAATAGGGACAGGTTTGGGTTTTGGGTTGCAGAATTCGACGGCAACTTTCGCGCCGGTTCGCAGCCTTTCGCGGTTCGCTTCTGCATCGTTCCGGCCAAGCCCTGTCATCTCCGCGGAGGTCGCCGATGGTCGCGGATTGTATAGCATCCAATCCGCGTTTACCCGGCGGAACGAGTGGCCAATGGCGAGGGAGAATCAAAACCAAGTTTGTCGATTGATAATGGATACCGAGCGGTCCGCAATGTTTCGCTGGCTGCCGCGGGACATAGGGCGTACTAATTCTTAGGACGCTTTTTTGGCAAACTTTCCTCGACGACCTTCTGATGTCCTAAGATTTTCCGCGCAGGCATGAAGGAGCTAATTTTTAGGACAATCCGTGCGGAGGAAAATCCCAGGACATTTTAACAAGGGCGACCTGCACTAATATTACATAAGGAACTAATTGTAAGGATCATAGGAATTAATCTTCATCTCTCTTGTCTGATAGGTGGCACGGCGGGCAGGCACGTCATGATACCCATGATCCGTACTTCCAATCCACGTTTCCATGAGCGGTTTTATGGGCGAATCCACGGGGATAATGATCGCACTGATCGGCGGATCACAACGACCGTGCAATGAGAACGGGAATCTATTGATTTGCAAATTGATCTGAAAAACGCATTAGAATGAACCAAGAGGACGAGGCACATCTCTTTCGTTTATGAGCAAACCGACCGATCCCGAAACAGACTTTGTTGGCGCCGTTAGCCGCGCCGTTCACTCATATCTCGATCGGAAGTATAAGTATATGCCGCACGAACATGTACCACCAAACGCCGCACAGCGCAGTGGTGATCCTGGGGCCAAACCCTTTGATATCGTGATGACGCTTCCTGAATGCAGAATTCTTCTTCTGGAACTCAAAATGGTCGATTGGCCTGCCGGTAGCGTACGCTTTCAGCCGCACCAGCATGATTGGTTGAAGTGTCTATGGAAGCTCGAAGTGCCAATCTACGTCGGATATCCCGAGTCCAGCATTGTTTCCTATAAGAGGGTGGATCCCTGGCAAGCGGGTGACGACGACATACTGTTGGACACCGGGCGAGTGGCGGCTCCTCTCGATCTCCTCAATCGAGATGGAAAGCACGTCGATCCGAAAAGGCACAGTTCGTTGCGCAAACATCTCGATAAACTAACGACTTCTGGCGCAAACAACGGCATCGAGGCCGTTTTTGTTCTGGTCGATAAAGATATCCGCGAATTCTTCGATCGCTTAACCGGATCGATGCTCGTCGCATTGTTTAATCCGCGGACGCGCGGGATCTGGACTATGTCCGGACCGAAATTCGGTGACGAGCTGACGAAATTGCAGCGACTGATTGAGCGCGAGGTGCCGACCGACGATTTGACTCCGGATCGGGTCGACTCAGTGGTCAAGGCTATCAAGCGGACTTTGGCGGAGAAGGCCGTTGAAATCCGCAGGCAAGTTGCTACGATGAAGTTCCGGTCGGCACCAATCCTGAATGCGTCGCGGTTCGACGAGAATTCCCCGAAGGTCGAAGGGGAAACACCGGAAACGACGGGAATCGATCCGCCTGGGTTGTAGCTTTTGTTGACCGGTGACGCGCCGGTCAGATCGATGCGTCGCAGACGCAGAGTGAATCAAATCGCACCGGTGTGCCAGTCTACTCGGTGTGCCTAGTGTGCTGGGAATCGAACGGGCCGAGGCAACCGACCAGTCAGGCGAGTGCGGGCAGCGCAACAAGCATGTCCCTGGACTTTTTGCCGCTCACGTACGGCAAAATTTCGGAGTCAACGTGATCAGAGCACCTAACCCGAGGGAGGCATGCGTTCCTGCATCATACCTCTGATCCTGTGGCGCCAGAACTGTTGTATATGTGACTTGTCACTAATTGGATGCGAATATAAAACCTTGCCTTTTTGTAGGTTTTATTGGAGACGAATCATCCAGCATTGGATGCGTCATGGCAACTCGCAGAAATCCTCTCGAAAACGGAGTCCAAATCCAAAATCCGGACTCATCTGGCGCCGCCCGCGTACAGGAACAGCTTCTTCTGCGTCTTGAGAGCCATCGGCAGAGCTGCCTTGCCAAACTAAACGAAGCCACACGCCTTATCCTTGAGGTCGCGGCATTCACGCATCGAGACCCGTTGTCGATTCTTGCGGGACCGGCAATGTATGTGGACAGCCAAAATCGACGGCTTACCCCGATTCGTGTTGTTCGCGAGGCTGCCCGAAGTTTTGGTGATGATCAGTTCACGTTGGACGACCTATGCCGACGGGTGCGCGAGAAGTTTCCCTCGGTTCAACTAGACCGCGAAGTCGTTTCCCGTCGTCTCTATGATCTGCGCCAAGGGCAAAATCCCGTCGTGGCTTGTGCCAGCGACGTCACCGAACCGAGGGAACGGCGCACTAGGGCGATGAGCCCCGCATTTTACCGTTTCCGACCTCCAAAATTGCCTGGCCTACCGCTGAAACGCACCGTCAGCGCGGCCTAAAAAAAAGAAAGAGACGCAGCGGCAACTGCGTCCCTTTTCGAATCCGGCGCATCGAAACATCGAATAACCGTGCTTGTGAACATGGTAGAGTAAGGCGTCATGTCAAGCCCTCTCCTCGACTCAGGCGAACGGTCATTGGTTGCACTTCGGACAAGCGGTGCACCGTAACTCTCAGACCATGGCCACAATCTATGATCCAACCAGTTTGGACTCCTGGCAAGCCGTCCCATTTCGGGGAGCGATATTTTGGTTACAGCCCCAAGCTCCGACGGCCGATAGCTTTTTCCAGTAAATTGGAGTTTGAGTGGGGATTGCTCCACGAATTCGACCCCAACGTAACGAGCTACTGTGAGCAGCCGGCGGAAGCAGCGGCGCGCATAGATGGTCGGTGGGGCAAATCACGGTTCGATTTTTGGGTGCAATTCACGTCGGGAGATTGCCGCTTTGAGGAACTGAAATACGCCACCGATCTTCGGGACCCCGAGTCACGTGCCCATCGGCAAATCGCCATCCAACAGAGTTGGTGTGAACTGATGGGAGTAAAACATGCTGTCATTACGGACGCTGAAGTATGGGCCAACCCGACGCTCAACAATAGTCTGCGTGCGCTGGTTCATGAGTACAACATTCGGTATCCTCAACTTGTCGGTTCTGCAGAAAGGCATTTCGAAGCTATCAGTGTATCTGTAGGCCGGATGCCGGGGATCACTATCGGGGACCTTCTGCAATCTCGCCCGGGCACTGCACCTGTTGAGGTTTTCCGGCTGGCAATTTTCGAACTCATTCGGTGCCGGATCTTGGACGCGAGAATTGAGAAGCAAGAACTAAGTCCTCTTAGTCCATTGAATATCAGCAGGATTGAGGGCGAAAAATGAAACGAAGCGGCTTAGACAAGGCGCTCTTTGACCTCGATACTTGGCCGACATTATCGACAGAGGAGATGGCACCGGCGCAGGCACAGTTCGCCCAAAAGCGAATTGCGGCGATTCGGCTCTACCTGGAAGGGCGATGCCACGCGACCATCAAATCGACTACCGGCATGGATCGCCGTCGAGTGTGCGAACTGCTTGCTCGATGCATCGCTTTGCACCCCGACGGCCGCATTTTCGGCTTTCGTGCCTGCAGGTTTTACGCGCACGTCAAACTCTACACGCGCGTGGCTCCCTCGCCAGCCGGCCAGCAGTTACTTAAGTACGGCCATTCCGGCCTCATGGGACGAGTTTTGAGGAGATTTCCGCATATTCTTCAGACTGTCGTCGAGACTGCCCTCAAGAGCCGAAGTAGCGAATTTACCGAGTCCACGATCAGAATCGACAAACTTCATGCACTCTTTCTGCGGCTATGCCGAGAATCGGGGTTAGGTGAAGACGAATACCCGTTCAATGTCGTCACCCAGGGCGAGCGTGCGCTGTCGCGCCGTCTCAAGGTCGAACTGGCCTCGCGAGACATGCGACGATTGGTGAGCGCTACGTTTGGCGCCGATGCAGCTAGGCGGCTTGGCAGCTCAGATGCCGCCGTCCGCATCGGTGCGCGCCGGCAATGTTATGCGCGTGTTGAGTTCGATGGACATCGAATCGATGCATTGATGGTGATCGAGATTGCCGACCCTGCGGGTGGCGAACCAGTCCGGTTGGTAATCGAGCGCATTTGGCTCCTAGTGGTGATCGATGTCACGTCGCGGGCTGTATTAGGTTATCATGTCGCGTTCGAGCGCCACTATTCTGGCGAGGATGTTCTGTTGTGTCTTGAAAACGCGATCCTCCCTTGGAAGCCACGGGCGCTAACTATTCCTGGTTTAAAATATCCTCCGGGAAGTGGCCTTCCGTCCGGAGTGATACCGGAGCTGGCCTATGCCCGATGGGGAGAGATAGCGCTAGATAACGACATGAGCAATTGCAGCCGGTGGGTGTGGGAGCGCGTTCGCGAATCCATCGGTTGTATCCTCAGTCCCGGACCAGTTAAAACACCCCAACGGCGGGATGTCGTGGAAAGATTCTTCCGATCGTTGGAGGAAAATGGATTTCATCGATTGGTGACGACGAGTGGCAGCTCGCCAGCCGATCCCCGCCGACGAAATCCCCAGGAAATGGCACTCCGCTACAACGTGCGACTCGATGAGATTCTCGATTTGATCGACGTAATTATCGCGCAGTATAATTCCACACCAACGAGAGCGCTCAAAGGGCGTAGCCCCTTAGACTACCTACGCTTCGCAGTGGCGAGAAATAGTTTCTTCATACGCCACATTCCAGAGGCGGAGCGGTCTGATTTCTCCCTGACTATAACCAGACAGTCGGCTGTCGTACGTGGGAATCTGCGGAAAGGATACCGTCCATATATCGAGTTTAAAGGCGTAAGGTATTATTCGCCTAAACTCAATAACAGTCCGCTGATGATTGGGCAGAGAGTCACCATTGAATGTCGGACCCGTGATTTGCGGACGATAAAATTGTTTCTTCCGAACGGGGAGGAGTTCGGTGAGCTTACTGTGGCACAGGCATGGGCCGCTCAGGCTCACGATCTGAGGACGCGACAGGCTATCTTACGCTGTATCGGACGGGGCAGAATCGCACGCCGCGGGCAACCCGATGTTATCCAAGCGTATATAGATCACAAAATGACACAGGCAAAAAGTAAGAAAAAATCGAGAAACGAATTGGCGCATGTCCTGAGAATCCAGCGACAAGCATCGTCTCTAGTGCCCGAGCAGCCCGCCGAAGCAGGGGAACCAGAATCACTCTTGGAGCGCCGCAAAGCGCCGCGAGTTAGCCTGCTGCAAACAACGCTAAACTATTAACCAGAATTTATATGGAGAAGAAGCGGGAAGAAAAGTTACCTCCGCATGAGTCGATTAATCGGGAATTGCACCCGATACTTACGCGAAAATACACTTTGGTGACCCCAATGATGCGGGCGCTGGTGTCCGAGATAGTTCAGTGGATTAAGACCGGTACTACCGGCGGTATTGTGTCGGGGAGCTCGCGAGTTGGGAAGACAAAGACACGACGCTTTGTGGCGCAAACCCTGCCCGACTTTTTCCCAAGACTGCCGACATATTCTCTGATCGCCCGTCTCTACAAATTGCCGTCGGAACGGGTGTTTTTTGGCGATATGCTTAAGGCGTTCAAACATGCCATGCATGCCGAAGGAACCGCTGCTCAACGTCGAGACCGTCTTGTCGAGGGGGTAGTAAATATCGCGCAGACTTCGGGGCAAGACCGCGTCGTTTTACTGATAGACCAGGCGCACAATTTGTTGGAGACACACTATGAATGGCTTGTCGATTTCTATGAAGAGCTTAACGAGCGCGGGATAGAATTGTCCGTTTTCCTCTTCGGGCAGAAAGAACTTATAACGACATATGAGGAGTTAAGGCGAGCAGGGAAAAATCAAATTATTGCTCGGTTTATGGCTGACCGAATGGAGTATTTTGGGATTCGATCGGTCAACGAGCTCAAAGCATGTCTAGTATGCTACGATGAGCGGTCTCGATTTCCGGAGGACTCCGATTGGACTTATACCCGATATTTTGTGCCCGAGGCTTTCGCACACGGATGGCGTTTAGCTTCCCACGCAGATACGTTTTGGAAAGTCTTTGAAGAAGTTAATAGAAGACGACTTGTGCCTGGACGAATGGAGGTAACGTTGCAGCACTTTGCGCGCACTGTGGAACGGTTCTTGGTAGACGTAGAGTTGTCGGATACAGGCGAGCCCATTCTCAGCCATTCATCACTGGTGCAGTTCGTGGTAGCCACGTTCGATGTTCCCAGACCGCATCAATATTCAAGTTTGTCAGACGAAGAAGATGACGAGGAGGCGGACGAGCAGGGGGCGAAGCGATGAATTGTACTGCTCCAGTTACACTTCAGTTGAATTGGCGCAGTGGGCACCCTGTTCCCTGCGAGTCCCTTTGGTCCGTGTTGCACAAATTCTGCTTCCTTAACTTTGTTCGGGGCCCAGCAGTGATACGACATTTTGGCGACAAATCTGCGCGCGCTGTAACCATGCAGATCAGGCGCTCTGACGGCAGAGTGGTGTTTGAACACGACTTGCGTTTTGCAGGCACGATTAATCTCAAACGCCTCCGGGCTTCTCTCGGAATTGACTGCTCGTGGCACGAAGCAGTTGTTCTGGACGGCTGGGGAGTGAAGCAGGAGGTGCGAACGGCAACGGCTCCATTTTTGCGATATTGCCCCACTTGCATTGAGCACGGTTATCATGCGACAATGTTTCAATTCGTTGACAGACGTACCTGCCCCTTGCACGGCGATACGTTGTCTGATTTTTGCCCAAATTGCGGGTCACGGATACCGTACTCTTTGCCCGGAGTGGCAACCCAGCCGTACAGTTGCACCTGCTGCGGCCGACGGCTTTGGTGGAGTATTCATTCGGATCGGTGGGATCCAATTTTGGAAACATTGAACGAGTATGATATTTTCAGTCTTCCAAAGAAAAGATCTCTGATGTGGTTAGCTCCATCGGAGGACATCGAGGAACGTTCAGCGCTAATCTGGCAAAGCGAACGTGGTCGGTCGCCCTGGCAATGGGAGCGTCTCCGGAAAAGAGAGCTAAATGGGTTTACCGGTGCGCAGGCCAATCCTACTTTGATATATAGAGCATGGGGAGATGAATTCCACGAAGAACCACGGCCCCCACACCCGCCTGATTCTGTCTACAGCGTGGGGCCTAAAGACGACACGGATTTCCGGCAACGAATTTTCGAGACATATTGCCGGATAGAACGAGCGATTCTTCGGCGGTTTCCTGCGTCTAGGAGGAAGCGATGGCTGGCCATGACGTCGAAAGTCAGGTATTTCGATGAAATCGGTAAGATGCCTTGGTCCCATGAGTTTATGGCGTATTTAATATGGCGATCATACTGGTTTGGCAGTTGTTGGGCTAGTTTTCCGCGGGGCCATAAAATGGAACGGGAAGCACACTCAGTGTATACGCCGCAATTGAGTGCTGTTTATTGGCGATTCCTTCAGCATGCACGGTTACTGGGTCCGAACGGACTATTCAGCAGCGCGGACTCATGGGCGCAGCTTCATTTTTTTGCCATTGTAGCGTTTGCGACGCATCGGGCCGCAGAGCAATTGGTGGCGGAGGTGAAACTCGATTGTTACCCTTTTAAAACTAATCGATGCAAGCGGTTAGAGAAGGCAGAACTACCGTTCGTCGTACTACGGAAAACTGCGGCCGGTCTCCGTCATTACGAACTCAGAATTTGGCCGCTTTCCTCAAAACATGAAAACGCATGATCAAGAGTTATTGGACGAAAGCATCGCTTGGATATCGGAACACGAGGACGCGAACACCGATGACGTTCCGCTTCGCTTCCTCGACGCTTGGCTCTCGGTCGACGAAGAAAACGCGGAAACTTGTTATGGCCTGCTATTGGAGATTTTTCTATTCGGCTTCATAAGTAACGAGCTTCGTCGCCATGCTTCTAATAGTACGGGAGATATCTTCATATCCGACGACAAAATCTCTGCGTGCTTTGAGCGCTGGCGCCTTAAGCTGGCTGCGGCAAAAGTGAGCCGCAGTTCCGAATTCAAGGTGCGGCGAATGCCGTTATTCTCCTTCTCGGAGGATGAACAGTTCCTCTGCTCGGTGCGCAATGCGGAGCATTGTAACTAGGGCACCGTTTCCAATCGGTGATTCTGCAGGAAAGTACCGTTATTGATAATCTCAGCGCCCTTCGGGGTGATCGTTAAAATATCGACGCCCATCGTTCCTCAATTCCCATGAAAAATCTACCATTTCCACGATCATATTGGGTGGTGCCAGACAGTTTCTTGGCTGGTTGCTATCCAGGTAGTGCCAACGCAGCCCAAGCTGCTGCGAAGGTGACTGGTTTGATCGAAGCAGGCGTCACACAGACGATTTCTCTTATGGAGGCCGAAGAGCTGGACTTTTCCGGCCGCGCCTTCGTCGATTATTGCCCACTGCTCCAAGAAAAAGCGGACCAGCTCGGGCGCCCTATGGAATGTAGTCGTCACCCCATCAGAGATGGATTTGTCCCTAGTCTGACTGGAATGCGCGGCGTTCTTGACCGCATTGATGGCGCTCTTAGCCGCGGCGGTGTTGTTTACGTCCATTGTTGGGGTGGCCGCGGTCGGACCGGCTCCGTTGTTGCTTGCTGGTTAATCCGGCATGGATTTGCGATGCCAGCCCAAGCGGTCTCTCGACTGCAGGAGCTTACAGCTCACAACCACGCGGCGTTTCATCCGACGCCAGAAAACGCCCTGCAACGGGACTTTGTTGAGAAATGGGCGAAAGGATTGTGATCCTCACCAAATCTAGGTGTCCACCAACCGTCCCAGCATTGCGTTGGCGAGACTCAATTTCATTGTCATCCAAGAGACTAACAAGTGCGTCCTTGTCAGGGCATTTAAACTGGTCGTTCTACTATCAGCATCATGCGAGTTCTTGTTCTAAGTGATCTTCATCTTGAGTTCGGTCCATTTCTGCCGCCGAAGGTGGATTGCGATCTGGTGATTCTGGCTGGAGACACCCAACCAAAGCTTGTTGGAGTCCGCTGGGCGATGGAGACATTCCAGGACGTGCCGGTGCTTTACGTGGCTGGCAACCATGAGTTTTACCGAGAAAGACACCCGCGCTTGACCGAAAAGATGCGAATCCTGGCCTCTGGGTCCACGGTCACGATCCTGGAAAACGATAGTGTCGAAATCGGAGGCTGGAGGTTTTTCGGCGCCACTCTCTGGACGGATTTTCAGCTGTACGGTGATGTCGAGCGGGGGTTTGAGGCAGCAATGGAAATGAACGACTTCAAGCTCATCCGTCAGTCACCATCGATGAAGCCTTTCAGGCCTCTAATTGCCCGTATGCTTTTTAGGGAAACGAAGGAACAACTGGTTCAGTTTTTGCAATCGGGTCCGCCCGATCGATCGGTTGTGATTACTCATCATGCTCCCTCGATTCGATCTGTCCCGGATGAATTCCGGTTGAGTCATCTCAGCGCTGCATTCGCCTCGGATCTCGAACCCGTGATTCTGGCGCATCAACCGGCTCTTTGGGTCCACGGCCACATCCACCAGCACCAAGATTATTTCATCGGGAAAACTCGGATTCTTGCGAATCCTCGCGGCTACGTGGGCCACGAGGAGGGCACGGCCGGATTCGTTCCGGATCTGGTAGTGGACCTTCTTGCCCAACAAGATTCGTGAAGCAACGGCGCAATTGATGCGCGCTACAACAGATTTCGTCAGTTTGGCGAATAACCTATTCGTATTGCGCTCAGCGCATAAAATCCAACTCCCGCAGCACGTTATTGTGCTTCTGGCAACCACGGCATTTCCCGCACGGAATCTCGGCCGTATGGCACGAGTGCGTCCAGGCTAGCAACTCTTGAGGCACGCCTCCCTCGCGAACGAGTTCGACAGTGGTCAGATGGCGGGCAGGGGCAGTCAGGCGAAATTTGCCCTCCTGCAATAAAAGGAGTTGATCCATCGTTTCGCCGAACTCAGCACTGCCGTCACGATGAATTGCGTCTCCAGCGACGGTGCCGATCATAAGTACGGATTGCGAAGTGAAGGTCATCTTCATCGCAGCTAACGTAATCAATAGTTGGTTTCGAAATGGCCACCATTCCGGCGTGGCGGCAATTTTGCTCTGTGGTCTTCCCGCCATGTTGCCGTGTCCCAATGCCGCGAGATTTACCCGGACAGCCTCAAGCGCAATGCCAAGCGAATCGGCAACGGCTGTGGCCGCGCGGTGTTCGGCCGCTGCAGCACATTGACCGTAGTCCACAAAAATGCATAGCGCAGGGCGTTTCCAAAAACACAGTGCGGTCGAATCAATGCCGCCCGAAAGCAGGAGAGCTTCGTCAGTCATACTTCTGATCCGGATGCAGCCCAGAAAGCGTGGTACGCGGCGCTACCAAAATCGTCGAATAAGGTGCAGCCGGTACCTTGCAGCATAGTCTCATGCAATCCGAATGAGCCTTCAGTTCGGAGTCCAACTACCGGGATTCCGTGGGTGCGGGCGACGCCGATCTCAAAGAGCGTCCCGGGATCCAGGCCGTCAAGCAGCGCAAACACCACCTCACAACGTTTAAGGGCAGCGATGTCCTGCTTGGCGATATCGGCGTTGGCGAGATCTGCGACGCCGATATCGTGATACGGAGAAAAGACAGAGAAACCCAAATCTGTGAGAACCCGCCTCGCATGCGCGACCCACCAAAGCTGTGCCGCACAGAAGAATGGCCCCGCTAGATACAGGCGCGGTCGAGAAGGGGATTGGCCAAATTTCTTTGCGATGGCTCCAATTTCCCCTATGTCCTCCTGCAAAGGGATGATGGTAGAGTCGCACCAGGAGGCTGCTGCGACAGATGCGGCGGTCGCCGCTTCAATCGGTGCAGCTCCCTTTACCGCCCATTCTCGCGCAAAGATCGCACTGAAAACATCACCAGACCCAAGAAGGAAACATCTTGGCGTGACGAAAACAGGCACCCAAGATTCGCCGCTCAGATCACAAACAAACGCGCCCCGCGGTCCGTCCTTAATCACGACGACGCTGGCGTTGTCCATGCGACGTATCTGTTGCGCTGCACCAGAGATATCTTTGTTGCCGGTGAGGCCGAACGCTTCTCTGCGGTTAAGTACGATAGCTACTCTCTCTGCGATCGATCCTGTTGCAAGAAGTGAACTTGGTAGGGCTGGCGACTGTGGGTCATAAACCAAGCTTTTCGCCCTGATTTTGGCGGTAGCATCAACCATCCCGAATTGGAGCGCGCATTCGGTGTCGATCGTGAGCGATGGCACATGCGTGCTAGGTGCGGGTGCTAACTCTCCTCCCGCCAACGTATGCAAATACCAAAACCGATGGCCGATGTCGGACTGTGTCACTTCCAAATCGAATCCGAACGAAGCCGACTTCAAACGCGCATGGCGCTCAAACTCTTCATTGGCAACTGTTCTAAACTTAATTTCGATTCCGGTGTTCGCGAGCACTGAAGCGGCGCGCAGCCCGGAACCGTAGACTTCCTCATAACGTGGAAACTCACAACGTTCGGCGTATGTACCGCCGATGACTAGGAGTGACGAATGCGAACGCGACACAGGCCACCTTTGATTTCCAGCACGTGGGCGTAAAATGTGTGACCCTCATCGATGCAGTCGATGAGCCGCAACGCCTCTGGCGTTGTTATCGTACCGAGCACTTCGCCTTCGGAAATAACTACCGCGACTTTTGTGCCGGAAACAGAGCGTGTTTCGACTCGGAGCGCCCATTCGACTTTGACGTGGGCCAGCAACTTCGGGTTAGGGCTAGAAAGCGCCGCAACAAATGTGAGTTGTTCGCAACTTGAACGTGGGCCGTCTCCGCCACCGCCACCACCACCGATTTCATGACCACCGCCGCCGGTAAGACTCATGCGTTGCAGCAAAACCATCTTTCTCCACAAAGTCGAGATATCTTAGGCTGCAGCTTCCAATCGGTTGCGCACGGATTTGAAGATACTGAGGCCCAGTTTCTCTGAATCTTTCATCGTGCGCCAAATAAGGACGTCAAGTCTGCGCGCTTCTTCTCCCAACGCAGCGGCAAATTTCAGAAAGGCTTCTTCGAGTGATGGGTAGCGCACGGCGATCGTAGATTCACTGCCTCCAAAGATACCGGCTATGACACCTGCCCGAAACACATGGATATCGATCACGGCAACAGCATTTGAGTGAGTCCAATTCCGTGTGATCCATGACGCAGTCTTCCAGCCGATACCGTCGAATGTACGGAGCCAGTCGCGGAAGGCGGCTCCCGTGGCTGGCGGTGTTTCAGTATCCAACCGATGCAATGCGGCGGCGATGAACGCGGATTTCTTATGCGGAAACCGGTATCGAATCTCGTGCGTCCTTCCTTGGAGTCGCATCGGCGTTCGCAGCGCTCGTTCAATAGCCGAAACGCTGCGGAACTCTCCTAGTTGCAGGAGACCGCGATCGCGTAGTTGGCAGAATGCGGCTTGGGCCATCTCAGACGACACGCCATGCCCACCAAGCAAACAAGCTGTGACCTCGTCGTGAAGCGATGTCCCAGTTGAGTAGTTCAGGTATGCATTTTGATTCCGATTAGTAGCATACCATAATTGGGCTTTCCAAAACGCTGGAGTAAAAAGCGCGCCAGCATCACCCCATCGCACCTCATCGCAGACAGGCAAATCGGCAGATGGCAATGTGAGCTGTAGGACCGATTCATTCCACAGATCGTAGATTGTTTGCTGCACGAGAAAATCTTGAAATCAATATCCAAATATGCAAGCAATACTTGCATTGCTTACATGATTGATCCCGAAAAAACCGCGGCGGCAATAATCGCTAAGATGAAATCTCGACTGCTGACACAGGTGGCTGCGGCCGAAAGCGCGAGGATGAGTCAATCGCAGGTAAGCCGTTTTTGTTCGGGTCGATTTCGCAGGAAGAGCCGGAATCTCAAGCGCCTATGCAATGCGCTAGAGATCAAAATCGAAGAGAAATCTCGTGATGAGCGTCAGCTTGTCAGTTTGCTCCGGTCAATTGTTCGAAAAAAACCCGGAAAGATCGATGACCTCGGACGTGCTCTCGATGCTATCGGTGGGTTGATTAGTTAAGATCAAGCATGATCCGTAGGGCGACAGATCAAGAAATGGAGGTAAAGATGCGCGCTCTGCTGGACCAGCCGGACGACTTCAAGCTGTTTTCGGAGGGCGGTTGCGCGGTTTTTGCGAGGGCATTGCACGAAGAATTCGGATACCAATGCGCGTGGATTCCCGGGCACGACGGGATTTGCGTATCGCACGTATTTGCACTCCTACCCAACGACAGAAGCCACGGAGTCGATGTACTGGGAACGGCTTCCATCGATCGGCTGATCGATAGACTGGGAGGAACGCAGGTCGCCTATTTGACGGTGCAAGAGCTAGAAGGCTTTTCTGCCGACCCAAATCGCGGCATCTTCACCAAGCAGTGGTTCATTGCCCCAGCGATGGAACGGGCAAGACTCCATATTAAAAAATTCCAGCCCTATTTCGACGGAACAAAACAACAAGAAATCCCGCTATAACGGATGAATAGAGTCACAGATTCGATGTAGTGCTCGGTTCGCCACTATTCACTGCTCAAGCTGGTCTGTGATACACTTGCGAGTCAGCGTGTGAGCGAGCTGCCCTAGCACGGCGCGAGATACTTCGGGCGGAATATTCTCCTGCTCTAGCCGCAGATGCTTGGAAGCACATTTCTGCCAGATGGATTGTTCGGTGGAAGTGAGATTGGCGGCAACGAAACTGGCCGGCAGCGTGCCCTCTACATCTTCCTGGCCGGCATGAGCCGCACATCGGCTCAGCGTCTCCTCATCCATTAGGCAGCTCTGCGTTCCGGGCAGGTGGCTGCGTAGCGACGCGAGGATTTCGAAACCGTGCTGGTCGATATCGCCCCAATAAAACACGCGCGTCGAGGCAAGTTTTTCGATCTGCGCGAGGCGGCTCGCCGCATAACCCTTGCCGAGCAGAGCCAAGCAACCCGGCAGCGGACCTAATGTAAGCAGAGTCGTTCGGTTTTCCGTGATTAGCACCCAAGACGGACGACCGAAAGCACACCGATTCCATTCCTTCACCGGCGCCAGCATGTGCTGCGGCAACTGTGGCGCGAGTGCGGGGTCGAGGAACCGCCCCTCGATCATCTCCGATGCGGACCGCAGCCCGAGTCGGTCCTGCCAGTTGGTGTAGCATTCATTAAGGGTCTCGGGGAAGAGATGAATAAGGAGGTCGACTATGACTGCATGATTTTGTTCGAGGAATTTGGTGTGAAGCCCGAGTGACACTTCCCGGGGATAGATCCACGGCTTGGGGTGTTCGCGAAAATACCGCACCGCCTGCACGATTCCTTGCCACCGCGCGACATCGTGATCCGAGAGGCGACGGAGTTGTTTGGTCGTCCAAGCACGTGCTTCGGGGAAAGCGCCGGTTACTACGGCAGCATGCGTGAGGATTCGTCCGGTTTCTGCCTTCTTCCCGATGTAGCGCGTGAGGTCATCAAGGGAGTCGAAGAAAATGTTTCCGGCTAGAAGGCCGTCGCCGAATTTCCTGGTGCGCACGACCTCGAACTCAATCGTCGGACCAAAACCATTCTGCGCTTTGGACTCGCCGCGAAGGAAATCCTTGAGGCGGATGAGCACCGCCGGGTCGCCGCCGCGTCCCGGGCGCTTGTAAGGAACGGAGAGTGGAAACGGGTCCTCTCCCAAGAGCACCTTTTTGAGGGCGCTGGGGTAGCGACTGTTTGCTGTGGCTCTGAGATCCTCGGTGGTCACTCGATCGCGAATCGATTTTTGTATTCCTGGAATTCGTGGACGGTCATGTTGACCACCGACGAAAACCTTTCCGGTTTGAGAACAACATTGTAGCGGCGGACAAATTTTTCCGTGATGTGCAGCTTCGCGTCGCGCGGATGGATGATCAAGAGTTGGAGATGGAACCGCGCAAATATCTCGAAGAGGTACGCGGAGAACTCATCTCCAATTCGGTTAAGCGCCTCGTCGATGAGCACAAAGCGGAACGTGTCACCTTCGGGGCGATCGATCTCGATATCGTACTGATAAGCGATAGCGGTCGCGAGGATGGTTGACGCGAGACGTGACTTCTCGCCGCCAGATTTTGCAATGGCGCCCTGATAGGTCTCTTTCTGTTTGTCGGAATTGCGGAATCGCTCTTCCGCTTTGAAGTCGAACCAGTTCCGAACATCGATGATGTGCGCGCGGCGTTTCGCATCCTTGTCGAGGTCTTCGATCAGGGCGTTGACTTGATGGAATACGTTAGTTCGCGCCTCCAAATCCTCGTCGATGTTGAGGATGTCCTTGAGAGCGCCATGGAGTTGCACGCGGAAGTCGCGCACGATTTGGTCCCGGGTCTTCTCCGGAATGAGCCGGATGTAGGTTTCGAGACCCTCGCGCCGGTCGAAATCCACCTTGGCCAAGTGGCCATTGATCGTTGTGATGCGGTCCACGATGCTTTGCTCCATATCGCTAAGCGACGTGCGGAACGTGTTGAAATCACTGATGACGTTTTCCTGAAGGAGCCGTTTGAACTTCTCCTCGTTCTTGGGGATATCATCCTTCCTGATGCGTTCTTCCACTCGCCGGAAGCCCTCAACGGCTTGGTCGGAAAGGTGGGTTGGAATCGCGCTGCCCAGCTCATCATGGAGATGGCCCCAATCGGGATGGGTAATGATCTCGCTCATCTTCATCACTGCCGCGGAGGCGCTGGTGTCACCCGTTGACTGCTGGATCGCGATTTCGTCCGAGTAGGTTTGGTACAACGCCGACTTCCGGCCGTCGAGTCCTTCGATATTGGTAATCGGCTCCGTCGTGCGGCGCGAAATTAGGACGAAAAGATTCTCCAGCTCCGGCGCCTGGACCACTGTGAGGTTTTTAAGTCGATCAATCTCGGCGAGATTCCGTTCCTCGTCGTTCTCCGCTATAGCTAGCGCACTCAGCGCTCCCTCATAGGCCTTGTTTTTCTCTTTAAGGTCCTTTTGGGCGATAGTGATTTCCCCGCTCAACTTCGCCAATGCGGGGTCTTTCTTCAGCCCCTCGCGCGTCGCCATCTTGGTGGCAATTGTAGTTTGAATGTCCACCTCGCTGATCTGCTCATAGGTATAGGCGGCTTGGAGCAGGTTCTCGGCTGCCTTCACACGACTAAGATGCGTCGCCCGCGCCGCCTTTGCCGTGTTGTAGTCTTTGTTGGCCTGACTTCCGAGTCTCTCTATTTCTTTCTGACGCGCTTTGAGCAAGGCTAGCTTGTCGTGGTTATCCCATCCGAGCACCCAATAGCGGCGATCATTGACGTCATGGTGGTCGTCTTTGACTCGCCGGCCGGTACGCCCCTTGAAAAGACCGGTAATGGTTAGCGCCTGATCCGCGTTGTGCCACTTCTGGTCAGTTGCTTCGCAGCAGACGTGAGTGTAACGGCGGTAAAGCTCTCGCTGGATGTAGCGTCCGAAATCTCCGGAGTCCGGTTTGATTTCCATTTTGCCGGCTGCCAGATCGGGGCTGGGCTTGGCCCCGGCGGGCGGCATTTCCGCGGGAAGTGGATCGTATTGGATGCGTCCCCGCATTTTGTTCGCGGTGACGAAAGCGTCTACATCCCGATAATTGTCGTGGTGGACAAGGATCGTTAGTGAAAACCCGCGCAGCAGGCTTTCAATAGCTCCGGTCCAGCGGGTTTCGTTTTTGTGCACGCGCATCAACTCGCCGACGAACGGCAGGTTTTCCCGGGGGATACTGAGCGAATCGGCAATCCAGTCCCGGCGGTCGACGGCGTCACCCTCGATGGCGGTGTGCTGATTGATAAGGCTTTTGACCTCTTTCTCTACATGCTCGAATTCAGCCATCAGTTCGCCGAGTTCCTTTTCGGCTTTCTTCTCCTTGGCCTCAAAGTCGGCAGTCTGTCCCTGCAAGGTCTGGGTTTGCGCGGGAAGTTGAGCTGTAAACGCAGCAAACGCGGTGAGCGAGCCGATCCGCCGATTCGGATGGAGAGACTCCAGCCATGCATCGAAGCGTCTCCGGTTGCCGGCCACCATCTCCAATGATTTGCCGAGCGTTTCGATTTCATTGTCAAGCGACGCAATTTGAGTGCCCTGGGCGGAACTTTTTTGCTTCGCCCGCAGCGCCTCCAGAGCTGCCCCCGTGGTCTCTTTCTGCCGAAACAAATCATCGCGTTTCTGAATGAGCTTCGCGATGGCTGCGGTGTTTTCGATGGACCGAGATTCCCGGAGTTGCAGCGCGGTTTTGGCAAAGAAGGCGTCCAGCGCATCGCGTTCCTTTTCCAACTGCACTTTCAGCTCTGTTGCCGAACGGAAGGCCGACACATGAGCCGACACCGTTTCCAGTTTGGTGAGCTGGTCCTTGAGCATTTTGATCTTCGCGTGGGTGTTGCGAAGCTCGCGTACCCGTTCTTTCAGCGCATCGAACAGTGTTTCGGCTGAACCGCCCTCCAACATGTAGTCTCGAATGAATTCGGTGAGATTCTTGATGTCCTTCACCGCGACCGTCTGGTTGAAGATATCCATCGGCTGCCGGTCGGCGTTGAGTTTCATCAGTCGATGGAAGCGTTCAGAGTAGGTCGTGAATTTCTCGATGGGTTCGAGCTCGCGCTGTTTCAAGGTGTCTCTGATTTCGCCGATGCTCGGGAAGCCCGCCAAGTCTCCGGCGATCGTCAGGGGCCGGGTTTCCACCAAGAAGATCTTGGCAGTATCGCCGTTGCTCTTGATCCATAGAATCTGTGCCAGGGCGACGATCTTGTTTTCGCGGCGATTTCGAAAAACGCCGAGAAGAACGGTGTAGTACTGGCCATCTGGGCGCAGATAAACCGGTTCGTCCCGTTCGCTGACCTCGTTGTATGCCTTGCCCATGTTCCCGCGAATGTAATCCGTTTCGCTGCGCTCTCGTTTGGCATCGCTGGAGGCTGCATTGTAATTCCGCTTTGTGGTGGGCACGAGCAAGGTCACGATTCCGTCGGCCAAAGTGGACTTGCCCGAGCCGTTCTCGCCCGTCAGCAGGGTGGTGTGACCATCGAGTTTCGCTTGGCCGATGCGTTCGTGAAATGAACCCCAGTTGTAGGCTTCAAAGGAATCCAGTCGGTAACCGGCCGAAGCTTCTTCTTGGTAGACATCCACCAGCGCGGGCTCGTTGGATTTCGTCGTCACGTGCTTTCCTTTTCGTTGGGGTCGTTGCTCTCGTCCTCGGGCATTCCTACCTTTCCCAAGTCTTTCAGCCGCATCAGCAATTCCTGCAGATGCGCGAGTGGAATTCGTGCCCGGATGATGGGTTCAACCCGGTAGATCACGTCCGAGCGATTGGGCAGACGGTACAACACACTAATCTCCACAACCCGCGCGATGACCTTCTTTACCTCCCGTTTTAGGGCCTTCTCGTCCGGCGTCTCCTGGATATACGGGCGCACGAGTTCAATCAGTTGGCTCTCGTCGAGGTAGAGGTGCTTGGTGTCAATCGAGTTTTCTTCGTGCCGCTGCAGTGCTTCCCGTAGCAGGGCGCACATGATTGAGGGAAGATAGCCAAGCGTCTTTGGCGGAATAATCTTGGGTAGCGGGGCGTAGCCAGCGAACGCATACTCCTCCTCTTCGGCCTGGTTCATCGGCCGCAGGAATCCCATGCCCATCTCAGTGTCGACTTCGAGCCGCACCCCCATGTCGATGAAGTACGGAACGAGCGTGGGCTTGTCGTCGAGTAACACCTGCCAATAGCCCTCGTCATCAAAATAGACGGCGCCGGTGAGCAGTTTCGCGATAACGTGCTGCCGGGATATTCTCTTTTCAGCCATGTTGTTTCCCCCGTGTGAAAATAATCTCCGGCAGCCGCGCCACCCGCTTTGGCGCGGCCAACAAACTCACCTCAATGTTCTCCTCTAAGAAGCGGTGGCGTTCGCTCTGGCCGCCGGCAAAGATGTAACAGAGCAGGTCGATGGTTCCGTACTTCAGGGGATAGCGCTCCAACAGCGCCGACAGTGTGATCTGCGGTTGGGTTTCTAATTCTGCGCGGATCGTTTTCGCAATTTGTTCCAAGCGCAGGTCAGGCCCGATCCCGCGGAAGAACGCGTCGAGGCCGCTCTTTTCCTCGCCCGTCCTGATCGTCGTGTTTAGCGACGTCACGATCCGGCGCTCGTAGAATTTCAGCCCCAGCAGCGGATTGATGTCCGGCTGGAGGAAACACGTCATGGTCACCTCGTCCGGCGGATTTGCGCGCTGCAGATGGGCGTGTCTTTTGATTTCGGCAATCGTGTCGAGCAGAAGTCGGCGGTCGCGACGGAACGATTCTTCCACGACGATATGCAGCTGCTTCGCAATCGAGCTGTACGTGTGCTGCGCACGGTTGATCTCGTCGAGCAACCGGCCCACCAGGCCCGGAAGAATGCCCGCATCGATCTGGAACCTCTTCGCCAGAACGACGCTGTGCTGCGTCAGATGACGCAGCCTTTCCACTTCATCCAAGGAGCGTAGCAATCGTTGGAAGCCGAAAAAACTGCGGCCTTCGTCGGAATCCTTGAGCAGTTCGACCGCATCGAGGGCGCCGGCAAGAATGTCACCCCGCGACTGTTCCTGTTCGAGGTAGAGGTTCTGGATTTCGTCTCGCTGTTTGCGGAAGGAATCCTCGACGGATCGAAAATCCGCCAAAAACCGGTTCGCCATGGCCACCAAGTCATAGAGGCGGGCCTTGACCGCGGTGTCATCGAGCCGACGCGGCTTCCCCGTTTGCCGTAGTTCCATGATTTCGGCGTCGATCCGGTCGCGTTCGGCCAGGAGTTCATGCTCCCGCACTCTGGGATCGGTCTGTGTCTTCTCCGCCAGCTCGCTCAACGAGTGCAAGATTTTCGAGAAATTTGACTCTGTCCCGATGAAGGCCCGCCGGTTCGCGGTCAGATGTTGCTCCACGAATAACAATGCTTGCTCAGTGTGCGCGGTGAGGCGGTAGAGATAGGTGCTTTCCTTTTCGTCGTACGTGCGAGCGAGCCATCGGTGTTTGCACCATTCCTCAAGATAGAACTTCGCGGTGTTGGTGGGTGTCTCGCCCTCCCAGTCGCTCAGGATCACTTCGTCCTCGATGAAGGTCTGCCACCGTCCTTCCAGCCGCTCCTCGGGGATTTCGAGCAGGTTCGCTTCCCGAAAGACCTTTTGAAAAAACGACAGGAGTACCCCAGCGTGCCGTTTGTGAAGCAACGCCAGCGTCGGGGAATTTTGGAGCTGGAAATGCATGTAAGCCTTACGGTCATAAGGCCGTTTGAAGTAAGCTCATAGTAGCACAACAGGGATGAGCCAATGCGAATCGGTGGCCGTGCGTTCCAGAGTTCACGAATGGCTTCTAGGCGCCAGTTGGACGGTTCCGGCGAGACAATCTGGAGGTCAGCGGAGATCTTGCCTCACTTGTTCCGGCAGATTGGGGGTGCGATGAAGGGTATTGGGCTCCCGAAAAAATTGCACGTGTGCCAGCGATTTCAACGTAAGCCCGACTGCATGGGTTGCATTCTGGTGTCCTCCCTTGCTTACTTTGGCCATGAATCGCAACTGGGAGCAGATCGGCCGAACATTACAGGGTCTTTCTTTGCGTTGCCGGGAATTGGGAGCGGAGCCCGATGCAGAATGGGCCAAGTTGCCAGTGCGTGAACTGGCCACTACGCTCAGGGCTGCCGAGGCGTTGAATAGGTTGCCCTGCGACGCGCTGGTTCGCGCGCTCCTGGGGGGTGGCGGAATCGGGCAACCTACTTCCCGGCAATCCTACTTTTGTGCCATGCGCTGCCTGTGCGCACTGGACACGCTTGGGATCATCCACGCCGAGCTGAACGACCGCCCTCTTTATCCTCGGCCACCCTCAGGATGGAGCGACGAACAGCTTTTGGAATGGCTCCTAGTGAGCAACTGGCAGCAACGTCACGACACGTGGCTCAAACTGGCGGCACTCAGTGTCGCGACCGGGTTTGGGTTTTACTCGGGTTAAGGGATTTCGCGCCGGCCCGAATTTCCTGATGGATGCGGACGAGTTCGGCGCGCACTCGTTCCGCGCCGTAGGATTTGGAAATCAACTGATCCTCCATCCAGTCGTAAACGGTCAGACCACCTTTGAACACGCGGTGGAAGAGCTGCTTTCGGCGATCCATGACGTAATCGAGAATGAAGCCTTTCGACGTTTTGTTAATTCGCTGGTCTGAGAGCGGCGCCGCAATGATCAAGGTCGTGGGTTTCCGGTGAATCTTACCTTTATATTCCAACTCTTCGCGGTAGTGACAGGCGAAGAGGCGGAATCCCATTTGCCGACAGAATTGGAGCGCATAGTCGGCTTCATCCAGGACTTTCCTTCCGATGCGATCCTTAAGTTCGAGAAGCATGCCGCCAAGGTGCTCGTTGAACTCATGTTCTCCTTCTGGGCCGATCTGTAGGACGCCGCATTCGCGACCAAGGTGTCCGACCAGCTCTGCTGACGTTGTAACTTCAGCCATTTTCAGGCGCAAGTCTGGCGCTCCCGCTTTATCACGTGCGGCCGAGGCGAGGAGCGTACGCGAGTTGGTTCCGAGCGCTAGCGCTACTGCATCGAGGTTCTCATGGCTGATGCCGTCGCCGCATTCGGCCCGTTGCAGTGTGCGAATCGGCACCCCCGCCAGCGCTGTTAGTTTCTCCTGCGTGAGATTCTGCTTCTGCCGTTGCGCCACGAGCACTCGACCCAATGCTTGTTTTTCCTCAATGGTGGTTTTTTTCATTTCACGATGCTACCACCGCAGGGGCATCGAATACCACGCCACTTTGCCGCCATTGCGCTGCTTGAGTCCGCTCACCCCGCTGTTATGAGTTGGTAGTATGAGCACAGCTCTAGCCCCCAAAACTACTACCCTAAAGCGTCTCAAGATCGAGCGATTTCGCGGCATTCAATCGCTCACCTGGCAACCTGCGGCCGGCGTAAATTTCATTCTTGGCGGTGGGGATACCGGCAAAACCACGATCCTCGACGCCATCGGTCTCCTCCTGAGTCCGACTGCGAACTTCGCGTTGGCCGATACCGACTACTGGCAGAGGGAGGTTGACAAGGAATTCTCCATCGAGGCCGTAGTGACGCTCGCGGAATCGGTTCCTATCAGCGAGCAAAAGCAGATGAACTGGCCTTGGCATTGGGACGGCAAAGACATAGCACCGGCGGCAGCGGAGGTTGCGCCGGCGGGTGAGAGCGCCTATCGCTTTCGCGTGCGCGGTACAGCCGACTTGGAGTTGAACTACGAAGTCGTGCAGCCCAATGACGAGGTCGAGCCGTTACCCGCGGCGCTGAGGCGAGCAATTGGATTAGTGCGACTTTCTGGTGACGAGCGAAATGACCGCGATTTGCGGCTGGTGCAGGGGTCGGCGCTCGACCGAATGCTCGATGATCGAGGATTTCGCGCTCGGGCCGGGCGTGCGCTCGCTGCAGAGGACGTTGGAAAGCTTTTGGGCGACGAGGCCCAAAAAGCGCTCGGGGACCTCGACACGGCATTCAAAGACAAGGCGCTTCCAATTCCATTGGGGCTTGGTGTGACCGGCGGCGCGGGATTGTCGTTGAACGCGTTGATTGGACTGACGGCGCCCAAAGGGGGTGTTGCCCTCCCGCTGATCAGTTGGGGCGCTGGCACCCGGCGCTTAGCTGCGCTGACCATCGCGGCATCGCTGCATCACAAAGCGCCGATCACGCTCGTCGATGAACTCGAGCGCGGACTTGAGTGTTACCGCCAACGAACGCTCGTCCGGACGCTGAAGGACGGCCCATCTCAAGTTTTCGTTACGACGCACAGTGCCGCGGCGCTGCGTGCTGCCGTAGGCTGTGCCTTTTGGTATCTCGATGCTTCTGGTGCGATTGGACCCCTCGACGGCGAGCGACTGCAACGGCAGATACTCAAGGATCCCGAGGCGTTTTTGTCGCGCTTCACGGTTGTTGCCGAAGGTGCGACGGAAATCGGTTTCGTCTCTGGGTTGTTGGAAAAAACGCTCGAGCTGCCGCTGGCCGACTACGGCATCCACTTCATGGACGCCGGGAGCAACGAAGGTGCGTTGGAGGTTCTCGAAGCGCTCAGCCAAGCAAGGCTTCAATTCGGAGGCATGGCCGACAACGAGAATCGATATCCTAAACGGTGGGCTGATACACAAGCGAAGCTCGGGGACAAACTCTGCCGGTGGAAGAACGGGTGCTTGGAGGAGGAGGTGCTGGCATCGGTGTCTGATGACCAGTTGGAGCAACTTATTGTCGACCCGGCCGATGAACTCACCGGAATGCGATTCCGCACGCTCGCGATCCGGCTGGGCATCGACGACAAGAGCTTTCCGATGCTGGTCGCAAAAGCGGGCGGCAAATTACGTGAAATCATTGCTCAGGCGTGTTGCGGCGAAGTGCCCGCGGACAAGAAGGCGGCGGACAAGTCGACGCGAAAACAGTATGAGAGCCACGCACAGTCTTGGTTCAAGTCGGTCGAGGGTGGCCGGGAATTGGCTGACAAGCTCGTGAACATGAATCTATGGCCGAAGTTTGAGGCCCGACTACTGCCGTTTCTCAATGCCATCCGGACGGGCGCTGGCCTGCCAGCGGTGGCCGAAATCAAACATGAGTGATGCGAGTGTAGCTGCCGCGCTTCGCTCCGATGCCGGCCTCGTGGTTGTCGAAGCGCCCGCTGGCTGCGGGAAGACGTATCAAGCGGCAAGCTATGCCGGCGACCACGCGACTGGGCTCGGGAGGGGCCGGATGCTCATCCTCACTCACACGCATGCGGCTTGCGACGTCATCGCGCGCCGGGCAAGCCAAGCGCGCGCCGTCATCCGGACGATCGATAGTCTGCTCGTTGAGGTCGGTACGGCCTATCATCGAGTCATCGATCTACCCTTGGATGTCAGCGGGTGGGCGCGGCAGAACGAGAACGGTTATGACGAAGTGGGGTCTCGCGTGGCCGCGCTCATGACGCGAATCCCGCGCATCGCCGCCGCGCTCGCCACTCGATACCCCATCGTTCTATGCGATGAGCATCAGGATTCTAATCCTCACCAGCACCGCGTGGTCATGACACTCCGGGAGGCGGGCGCTAGCCTACGTGTTTTCGGCGATCCGATGCAGAGCATCTACGGCCGGAAGGACGCGTTTGAGGCCGCGATCAAACAATGGAATGAACTTTGCCAGTCAGCCGACGCTGTCGAACGGCTCGATGTCGGACATCGGTGGAAAGACAAGGCACCGGAGCTAGGCGAGTGGATCAACGCCACCCGCTTGACGCTGCAAAAAGGTGAGCCAATCGACTTGCGCGGGAAACTCCCCAAGGGCCTGTCGATTTTCCGCGCGGACAACCGGGCCTTTGGCTACGGCAGTTACCGCATCGACCAGAAGGAGCGAAAGGACATCGATGCGTTTGTCGAAAGCAACGCGTCCCTTCTCGTTCTCGCTGCCCAGAACAACACGGTCGGTTGTCTCCGCGGCGTATTCAACCGCCGTATGCCCATCTGGGAAGGCCACACGCGTAATGCGCTTGATGAGCTCGTCCGGGAGGTTACTAATCACGAGGGCAAACCTGTCGACCTCGCGCGATCGGTTGCGGGTTTCATGAGCGAGGTAACGGTCGGGTTTACGGAAACCGAATACGCTCAGCCGTTCGTTCAAGAGGTGGTTTCCGGGTGCGTCAAGGCACGGCATGGGAAGCCGGGCGTCCTTCAAGAAGTAGCCCGGACGCTGCTGGCGTCGCCGAATCACAAGGGCGTGGCCGTCGTCCTGCGGCAGATTGAGGAACTCGCTGCCAAGGATGATCGATTCTCGGGCATCAAAATCGACCATCCGAAGGAATACCACGAAGCCATTCAACTCGCCGACTTTTCGGACATGAACAGCGGACATACCGAAGTCACACGACGCCGCGCGTTCGTCCGTCCAACTCCGGCTAACAAATCCATCAGCACCATCCACAAGGCTAAGGGTCTAGAGTGCGAACGAGTGCTCGTTATGCCATGCGATAAGGCGCATTTCGGGGGGAAGGCCCAGCATCGTTGTTTGCTCTACGTTGCGCTCAGCCGGCCGGTGCGACGACTTGGATTGGTGATTCCCAAGGACATCCCTTCACCGCTTTTTGTATTGTGAACTTCACGTTTCATCGATGTCCGGAAGGGCCGTGCCTTGCCCGAATACTCCGGAACCCATGATGCCGGTGGTGAATACGTTGGCGACTTCGGGCGAGCCGCTGCTCGCCCCTGGACCGCGCATATAGTGTGCGTGCTCGATAAGATCGAAATACCCTTTCGGGGAAACATCGAGCAAGGTTTCGTTGATGATGATCCAACCGAAATTGTCCGTTCCGTTCGCGGCGATTTGGGTACGGAGGTTTTCGAGGGCGTGCTCCCGTCCACCGAGATAGTAGTTGCTCTCCAGCCACAAATGGACCGACGAGTTGCGCCCCAGACCGTCGATTTGTCGAAGCCCGTCAAAGAGCGTGTTGAAACTGAATCGCCGCGACCTTGCGAGCAACGCGTCCGAACCGATGCGCCATTTTACTGCACTATCCCACGCGATTTCATCAAGCCAGCTCGAAGCGCCATGCACGTCAGCGTTTTTTGGCAAAAATATATCCGCGCGGGTGCCGATAACCTGATGCACGATACCAATCCACTCGCCGCGGATTCGATAACCGTAGCGCGACCAGAAGAAGTCCGGCGATGGATAAAGCTTGTAGGTGGGCGAATCATAGTCGGGCAACGGCATCGCCCGCACCGTGAACCCAGGTTCAATGATCGTCGTTCCTGATTCCAGCGCCGCGAGACTGGAACCGGTCATGGTTGTCTGAGCGATGACACTCGGTTCGTCGGCAAAGACCACTTCGACCAGCGCGGCGGTCCGTCGGGAACGGAGCGCCGCCAGCACGGGCGTCAGGCAAGCGTTGGCTGCTGCACGGACTTTCAATGCATTGTCATGTGACCGGTCCATCTTCTTGCATTCACAAAACGCCTCCCGCCCGTGCTGGCGCATGCGGAAATCCGGCGTTTTGGCGGACGCCGTTTCCTTAACGAACTCCAATCTGTTCACGCTGGGCTGCTCAAGGTACCGGGTTGCGACAAGCAGCTCGAAAACGATGGCATCGAATGAATCGTAGGTTCTCGCCGCCTGCAGGCGTTCGATCCGAGTATCGAGGCCGGGAATTTTGCGCGCCGTCAGTGTCCTGAGCGCGTAGTTCAGAAGTTGGACAATCTTCACATCCCGACAGGCGTGAAAGATGTCGTAGTAGTGCGCGGGCTGATGCAGAACGCTCCGCGCGCCGATCAGGTATCGTTCAAGCGCCGTCAAATGTGGCGCGGGAGAGCGCTGCTTGTCGTAGGCGAGCAAATTTGGATGCAATCCAAGCGAGAACTCTCTCTGTAATCCCGCTGGGGCGCGGCGATCCAACCGCGCCTCCAGTTCGGTCAAAGCGGATTCGATTTCGGGAAACGAGTAATCGTTCAAGCGCTCAATCCAAACGTTTCTTGCGATGGAATTCAATTTCTGACGTCCCAAGGGAATATTCGCTGAGTTTTCTTTCCCTTGGGAGGCGTGTGGTGGTGGTCTTGGAGTGTTTTCTGGTGGACTCGTGGCCCTGCTTCGCGTCGAACTCTGGCGCTAGCGGCTCGCCACGCGAGCATCCTTGCGCGAGGCTCAATGCCGGGACGTATTGTTGCTAAAACCAAACATGCCATGATCTGCCCAAGAAAACAGCCCCCAACGAAGGAGCCCGCCGTGCATGTGATCACAATCGAGGGCCCTCCGCCTCTCCTCGATATGGAGTTCAAGGAGAAAAATGTCTCTGCTGCATTCTCAGACGTTGGCCTCTCGTTAGGCAGGTGCCTTGGGAGCAAATCGGGCTACCGCAAGGCCAACCCCAAGAGCATCTTCATCCCAAACGCCAATGTCTTTTGCATACTCCACGGCAAAGTCTGGTGGGGCGATCTTGATCTGCAGTGCGACAAACCTGCTTTGGAGAAAACGGCGCACCGTTTGAGATGCCGGCTTTATGTGCTGAGGGAAAGGGCCGGTCGTTTTAAGAACGCCGATCAGCCGCATTCAGAAGTTGTCCGCCGGGCGCTGTGGCATACCGGAGGCGCCGTCTACATTCCGGGATTGAGGCGAATTCTGCGAAACTCAGGCCTGTCGATCAAACAACTCGCGTTTTTGACCAAGATTGCACCCGCCCGACTGTCTGGCCGACAGCCTCCAGAAATCGCGCTCGAGATCTATCAGCGTCTCATGCAATGGGACGAGACCTTCAGCGAAGTTGCGATTGAGCTGGGTCTGAAGAAATGGGGCAGCTGGTGGACCGCGGCGCACGACAAACTTGGTGGCAGGAGCCCATTGGCAGTGCTCCAAGGCGGAGGAACCATTCATTTCGAAGAGGTGTTTGCGCACGGCTTGGCAGTCTTGTGCGCGCTGCGGTTTCCCTGGATTCAAAAACCAATCTGACCGTTATTCCGAAGATGAGGGACTCATCGTGACCAAGATCATGAAAATTGCTGGCGGCCCGCGATTCGGGCTAAGTACGCATGCTCACGACGGCCTGCCAAGCCTACGCGTGCGCCGCGAACGACGTAAACCTAGGTCACAGCTCGATTGAAACCGGGGCCATTCATGTTGCACTGACTGCACATCCGCCGGAATAGATCTGGCCATGTAGTCGGGATCGCCGGTCGAAAATCAGCCGTTGTTAGGATGGATCCGCAAACAATCCAGAAATCGTGCGTCTTTGGCGTCCAAGTGTGAAGTTCCGCGCCTTCGATCGATTCCCAGTCACCATGGGTTGCTTCCGGTCGTTGCGCCAGCGTGAGGGAGGCGTTGATCGTCAAAGACGGTCAATCTCAGAAACTACGTTAAACGCCGAGGCCGCCAACGCGGAAAGCATTGCAGTTTTCCCCGGTTCGAGCCACTTATCGGCATGGCCGGCCACAATCTTCCCTCGTTCATCAACAATGTGCTGCTTGACGAAATGCGGCGTATGTTAAGTGCGAATACGCTCTATTTGCTCACGGGCCAAGTGGCATGCGGTATCGAATTCCTCGGCGCCTGCCGGGATGCATTTGGCTTCCACGTGCCGGGCAAATCCAAGCAACGGTTTCGGGCGGGCGTAGACCTCTATATGAGGCGGGTGGATGCGCGGTATGCTCTTTTCAACAGCAACGGGCACCAGTTTGACCTCTACTACCACTTGCGCTGCGGCATGGCTCATGTGATCCGACCTGCGGGCAACATCGCATTCATCGACCGGGGAAACGGTCTGGCCGCAACCCTCGCCCATCTGACGGTTTCGGCGAAGCACAACAAGCTGATCCTCTTTCCCGAGGTGCTTTTTGACGATTTCGCCAAGGCTTGCGATTTGCTCATCAACGATCTGCCGACACTAACCGACGCCAAATTGTATGGGGATTTCCTCCCGGTCTCATCCGCGTAGTATGGCGGCGATCGACAGAAAGAGTTGGCGAGGATTCGAACGCATCATTGCCGCGATCGAATTTGCGATGAGCCGAGGCGCCGCGGTCACTTGGAACGAGAACATTGATGGCCGGCAATTCGACGTCGCAGTTCGCTTCGCCAACGGACCGCACCAGTATCTGACGCTGATCGAATGCAAGGAGCAGAAACAACCAGTGGCAGTGGAAAAGGTGGATGCCTTCGCGACCAAGGCGCGCGATGCGAAGGCAAACAAAGCGGTCCTCGTTTCGACGTCAGGTTTTCAAAGCGGGTGCGTTGAGGTCGCACAGCGCCACGCGATCGACTTGTTCCGCCTAATCGAACGCTTCAACGAGCCGCCAGGTGCCGACAAGGTTACGTTGCAGCCCACCCTCGGTGCCTATGATTTCGTGATTCATTTTCCCGGTACACGCGACCCGCTTCCGGTTCCGGAATCCAATAATCGACTCGACTATCTCCTGGCCAAAGGCGTGGTGCGAAAAGGCGGGGCGGTGGAACCGCTGAAGCATCTTCTCGACCGATTCATGCATACGATTCCGCTGCCGGCCGAAGTTGAGAAGCCGGAGCCGATGGAGCTGCCGCTCGCCGGTACGATCATGGAAATCCCCACTTTGCTTGATGCGGTGGAGGTTCGCTCGTTGACCTTCATGGTGGTCAAGCAGCTCAAGAAATTCATTCCAGCGATGGGCATGGATCAACATTTGGCGTTGAAGATGCACACGGCGTTCGAGCTGTTCGATTGTCTCCGCAACGCGCCGGTGACAACAATCGACGCTCTCGATCTTCCGATTGGGTTCAACACGGTGTTCAAGACTGGTAGCTATTACACCAGCATGCTTGAGCAGAACTATTATTGCGAAAGCGTGGAGAACGGATCTGTCTATCTTGTGCTGGTGGAGGGATACACCCACGGCAACCTGTTCCAGGCTCGCCTCAAGGCCAAGCTGGACGTCAGCAAATACTACGTTGAGATAACCGACTTACCCGAAATACTCCGGCTGCAGAAGATGTATCAAAAGTATTGCGTGAAGAATCCTCCTTCCGCGCGTTCCACGTAACAGCGTTGCGAGATGAATGGCAGAGCGAGCACCTGGACATGAGGCGCGACCACCGAGGTCGGTTCAATCCAGCAACCCGGCGCGCAGCGGAAGCGAGAATTCTGGGAGGTGGGCCTGAGCAGAACCGGACCGGATGTCCGTAGTTGTCGCGACCGGCTTCGCCGCGAAAGTAGTCATCGATACGTGCAATTTGCCGAGCGATGTCTCCCATATTGATGGATCAGCATTGAGGCTGCTCTGCAGAGCGCGTGGCAGGCGCAGCGGGAGAAGAAAAACAAGGTTGTCATTGATAATGGATACCGAGCTATCCGCAAAGTTACCGCTGTCTGCCGAAAGAGAGGAACGACTCCCTTCGGAATGAGTAGGAACAAGTTTTTGAGAAAAATGGAAATTGCTGGGGGCGGCATGAGTCAGTGCGCTTGGACGCCGAAAATTGCAGGGCAATTTCCAAATTGAGCGTCGAGCACAGTTTTTTTGTAAACCACACACTCGTGTAAACTGTAAACTCGTCGTTTTGAGTAGGTTCGTTAAGTTATGGAACTGTCTGCGTTTAGGTAGCTTCCCGAACTACATTTCCGATGCTGTCGGCATGACTTGGGGTTTCTTGCACCATGTCCTAAGATTTAGTACTTTTCCGTCCTAAGATTTAGTACGCCCTATGCGGGAAAAGAGCGAATCCCGTCGGCATGAGTTCTACTCGGTCGGCCTGACCTGCGATTTCTGGCACCGAATGTGAATAAATAATTGTAAAAAAATGGAGCTAAGTGTGGGTCTGATCTTGACCTTTGTGGGATAAAATGGGTTGAAATGGGGCACTTTGGGACAGCTATCTGTTCCAATCTCATGACTCTTTCAGGCAAAACTCTCTATACCGGAGACTTCCGGCATAATCTCGACGACAAGGGGCGGTTGACGATCCCGTCGGCGTGGCGCGCGGCGCACGCGGAGACGGATCAGTTCCTCGCGGCCCCGAATCCGGGGGGGTATGTTTCGGTGTTGCCGCCAGCGGCGGTGGAATCGCTTTACGAGAAGATCGCGGCCGTGCCGCTTTCCGACACGCAGGCGCAGGCGGAGATCGCGGCGTTCTTCGCGGTGGCCCAGGCGTTCACTTTCGACAAGCAGGGGCGCATCGCGCTGAGCGCGGCGCTATTGAAGCACGCGGGCATCGGCAAGGAAGCGGTGCTCGCCGGTTCGCTTTCGAAATTCAACATCTTCAGTCCGGCGCGTTGGTCGACCGTCGAACAGCGGTCGAGCCCGGCCAGTCAGGCGGATTTCCTCCGTCGCTACCAGATCTGACCATGAATGCCGCGGCGCCGACATCCCCGAACCGCCTGCCGGTTTTCACCGCCGCACGCCTCGGGCGCTCCCGGCATTTCCCGGCGGTGTTGCCCTTTGTGCGCGTGAGTCTCACGCTGCGCCGGCTGGCGATCGCCGATGCCGTCGAAGCCGCACGCGGGGGCTCTCTGCCCGGGGTGGAGGCGGAGTTCGCGGCCATCGCCCACGAAGCCAGGAGGGCTGCCGATGCATGTGCCCTGCCTTGATTGGGTCCTCCTCCCCATGACCGCCGGCCATCAACCCGTCCTGTTGCACGAGGTGCTGGAGTACCTAGCGCCGCACGCGGGCGGGCGCTTTCTCGACTGCACGTTTGGCGGCGGCGGGCACACGCGGGCCCTCTTGACCGCGGCACCGGAAACGCAGGTGATCGCGCTCGATCGCGATCCGTCGGCCCAGGGGCGGGCCGCGCGACTGCGGGAGGAGTTCGCCGGGCGCTTCGCGCTGATCGATCGCGATTTCGGCCGCCTCGGGGAAATTCCGACGGCGGGCTTCGACGGAATTCTTTTCGACCTCGGGGTGTCGTCCTTCCAGTTCGACGCGGTGGAGCGCGGTTTTTCGTTCCGCACCGATGCGCCGGCCGACATGCGCATGGATCCGCGGGCGGGGGTGCCGGCGGGCCGTTGGCTCGAAACCGCCACCGAGGAGATGCTGGTGCGGGCGATTCGCGACTACGGCGAGGAGACGCACTGGCGCCGGGTGGTCAAGGCATTGCTCGCCGCGCGTGGCAGCGGCGCCCTGACGCGCACGGGGTCGCTGGCCGCGACGATCGCCGAGGCCATTCCGGCGCGCGCCCGGCACACCGCGAAGATTCACCCGGCCACGCGTGCCTTCCAGGGCATCCGCATCGCGATCAACGACGAACTCAGCGCGCTCGAGCGGGCACTGCCGGCGGCGTTCGCGAAACTCGCGCCGGGCGGCGTGCTTTGCGTGATCAGTTTCCACTCGCTCGAAGACCGCCTGGTGAAGCAGGCCTTCCGCCGTTGGTGCGGCCAGCCCGAGAGCGCCGCCGACGCCCGGCCGCAGGACCTCCGGGTCAAGGTGGCCGAGCCGCTCACGCGCCGGCCGATCACGCCCGGCGATGCCGAGCTTTCCGCCAACCCCCGCAGCCGTTCCGCCAAATTGCGCGCGCTCCGCAAACTCTAGCCCGCCGCCGCCCTTTCGCTCCCGCCCACATTCCGTCCGCCCCATGAAAACGACCGGTACCCATGCGTTCGTGAACCAGCTCCTGATCTTCACCCTGCTGATGATCGGTTTTAGCGGATCGGTGGGCATGGGTGCGGTGTGGCTGCGGCATCAGAT
>Ga0182021_10000951_pt1 | contig 32878 bp, 23 predicted proteins | sample 612E3MmetaG_FD_120493 | JGI IMG/M metagenome (GOLD analysis project Ga0182021, IMG submission 120493) | Permafrost microbial communities from Stordalen Mire, Sweden - 612E3M metaG (Illumina Assembly) | ecosystem: Environmental > Terrestrial > Soil > Wetlands > Permafrost | place: Sweden... | reverse complement strand
CCAGTCTCCGCCCTCACCGCCAGATTCAGACGGGGGAGGTCGAGCGGGATAGGGCTTGGGTGCCTCGGTCGGCAGGCCCATGGCGGACAGGATCTTTTTGATGGTGTCCTCGGTCTTGATCAGGGCGATGAGGCGCAGCGGGCTTTTGCAGCGAGGACACGTAGTGTCAGCGAGGATGAGGTGCGATCCAGCGGATGGAGATCGCGCAGTGGAACGAGCTGACGCGCCGAAACCGGACATCGTTTGCGGCTATTCAGTGGTCTTCTTCAGCACAAGGCCCAGGGGTCTGTTCACCAGCCGACCGTCGACTGCCTGACAAACCCGTGCCGCGGCGACATCATCACCGAGGCGCACTGCCGACTGCGCGGCCGGTCAGGCCGGCGCCGCATCCATGGAAGGCAGGGCGCTCTCGGCCAGCTCCGCTGTCTCGCACGCCACGCGTGCAAATTTCCGCATCCACCAAGTCCCGAACGGAAACAGCACGTTGGCAACGCCTTCCCGGAAACTGTCAAACGCGGCACGGTACTTCGCGACAAACCCATCGTTGCGGCGCAAAGTTTGGGTCCGTGGCACCTTCCCCTTGGCCGCCGCCCGCGGATTCAAGTTGAAATGCGAAACCTCAGTCCGGGGGCTGCCGAAAGGATTTTGGCCCAGCACGGCCTCTCGACCCAGAACTTGGCGGCCAGCTAGGACCCGTCGCTGCCGGTGTTCGGCTTCAGCAGCTCGGACCCGCTCGGTCACCCGCTTGGCCCACTCGTCGGGGGTCAGGTCAGTAAATCCACGAGGCCGCACCATGGGTAGCGTGACTGTTTCCGGCTGGCCGCCCTTGGCGCGGAAAAAGTGTTTGGGTCTGGTGGCGGTCAGCGGGTGATTCGCGATCATGGCCTGAAACGAGTTAACGCCGGGCCAGTCTTCGGCGGTATCGACCAAGCCCGCGGCCATCGGGTTGGCCAGAGCGTAGACGGTCTTCTCCAAGATGTCATGGGGCTCGACCAACTCGACGACGGAAGTGGGGGCAGACGACCAGAGGGACTCGAAGCGTTCGAGATGGACGTTCTGGCAGCGCGCGAGCAACCCGTGAAAATGTTCAATGAAATCGGGGAATCGGCCTTCGCCGTCGTAGATTCCCACGTGGTGGTGGTCGCTCATTGCGCAGGCAAAGATGACTTCCACCTTGGCCCGCGCAGCGGCTAGGGCAAGGCAGTAGATGAAGGCGTTGTTGGTTTCCCGGTCCGGACGGAGGAAACAGCGCCGTTCTGAGCAGCGACGCGTGATCATGTAGGTGCGGCCGGGGACGACCTGGCGAGGAAGGCTCATGCCGAAGTTGTCGGATGCGGCGGCCGGAAGTTGCTTCAAGAAGTACCCTCGGACGGAATCCGGGGCATCTGCGGAAAGCACCCTCGGATGGGGAGGGGCCGATGGGGCTTCCCCAAGTACCCTCGGATGGGGAACCTGGGAGCCCTCGTGAAGTACCCTCGGACGGCGAGCTCGGACGGCGAGCTCTCGTACCCTCGGATGGGGAGCCCGGCGGACAGGGAGCGGAATGGGGATCCCCAGAACTAGCCATTGACCCTTGGCAGCGGGGCAGCCATGAACGCGCGCACACAGGCGGCGGCTTCGTCAGGCGCATCCTCCAGTATCCAGTGGCCGCAGTCGTGGAAGCGGTGGACTTCGGCGTGCGGCCAGTGCTCGCGCCATATCTCAAGTACCCTCGGTGGGAAGACCACGTCGCGCTCGCCCCAGCAAAACATGGTGGGGGTTTGCCGGAACAGGGCCAAGCCAGCCTCGATGGCGCTCACCAGGCCATAGGAAGGGTCCGATGGAACCAGCGGTACATCCTGCGGAAAGCGCAGTAGCGCGATGCGATCGGCCCAGCTTGCGTAGGGCGCGAGATAGACGTCGAGCACCGCGGCTGGCAACAGGCGCCGCGTGCAACAGGCGCGCGCCGCCGCCCGAATGAAAAGGTTCGAGCCGCGCACGGCGAGCGCGCCCAGCGCGCGGTTGCGCACGAGGTGCAGTGCCGCGGGCACGTGCGCGTCGGGGGGCACGCGAAAGGCCGCGCCGTTGAGTATCACCAGGCGAGCCACCCGTTCAGGGAAGCGCACCGCCCACGCCAGGCCGATCATGGCACCCCAGTCGTGCATGATCAGGGTCACGCCCCGGACCAGCCCCAGGTGGTCGAGCAGCGCCGTCAGATCGTCGGCGCGGCTTTTCAGGCAGTAGCGGTACTGGCTGTCGCCGGGCTTGTCAGACAGACCCATGCCCATGTGGTCGAGCACCACCACGCGGTACCGATCGCGCAAGGCAAGTACCAGCGCGCGAAAATGAAACGACCAGGTGGGGTTTCCGTGCAACATGACCACCGCCTCGCCTTGGCCTTCGTCGAGGTAGTGCAGCCGTAGTCCGCCGCGCTCAAAGAAATGGCCGGCGAATGGATACTGCGAAGGCGAAACGCGCGAGCGATCCGTCACAGCCGCCGGCCTTCACCAGGTGACGCCGGCCACCGTGCAGTTCAGTCCGCTGCCGATGCCGCCAAGCACGATGTGGTCGCCCGGCGACACGCGCTCGGCTTCCACCGCTTTGGACAGGACAATGGGGACCGAGGCAGGACCCACATTGCCCAGCTCCGGGTAGATGAGAAAAGCCTTTGCGAGATCGAAGCCCACGGAACGGGCCAGCTCCTGCGTGTGCAGCTCGCTCACCTGGTGCAGCGCAAACAGATCGACGGATTCTGCGCTCCAGCCCAGCTCCCTCTGGGCCTGCGCCCAGGTCCGCTGGGCAAGCCCTACCCCGTGCAGCAACAGGCTGCGCGTGTCGGTGATGCCCACGTCAAGCTGTCCCCGACAGAGCTGATTGTGCTTTGTCGCGGCCAGGCTGGTCCCGCCGTGGAAGTGATGCCCGCCTGGCGCCAGGCGCGTGTGCGCCAGGATCACGGCTGCGGCGCCTGACCCCACGGTCAGCGTGGCGAGCTGGTCGCGCAGCATCTGCGCGTCGCAACTGTCCTGGCTCAGGCGCGCGACCGTGGCCTCGACCACCGTGCGGCTGCTTTCTCCGTCGACGATCAAGCCAAACTCGATCTCGCCGCGCTCGATCAAGTTGCCCACCAGTTGCATGCCGTCGATGAAGCCCAGGCAGGCGTTGGCGATGTCGAAGTTGAGACAGGTTTCAGGCAGGCCGAGGTTGGCGTGCACGAAGCACGCGACAGACGGCTCGACATAGTCGCGGCACACCGAGGTGTTGATGAGCGCGCCGATACGTGCCGGATCCACGCCCGCGTCCGCAAGAACCTTACGCCCTGCCAGCGTGGCCGCGTCGCTGGGCTGGGTCTGCGCGTCCCAGAACCGCCGCGCCTTCACGCCGGTCAGGCTTTCCAGCAGGCGCGCCGGCATACCCAGCCGCTTGTAGGTCTGGGCCAGCCGGCCATCCAGATCCTCGGATGGAATGCGATGCGGGGCATCCACATGGGCCACCCCGACGATGGAGACGTTCTCGAACTTCATCGCCGCGTCCTACCCTATGCCGACTTCAGCGAGGAACCTGTTGAATTGCGCGAGATCATCGCTGACCAGCGAGACGGCGGCGAGGGCGCATACACGCAGGTCATCCAGGCGTGAGCCGTCCCAATCGATGGCGTAGGCGTGCCGGAAAAAGTGACGAAAGCTGAGCAGACGCTGCAAGTGCACACAGGCTTTTCCGGAAAGGACAGCGGGCCGAACCGAATCAATTGCGAGAGCCATCAAGTCGGCCAGAGCGTGGAAATATGATGCCGACGGCATGCCTTCGACTGCCAGATCGACGTCGCTATACTCGGAGTAGGTTCTCGTCGCCAGCGAGCCGAACAACACCACCCGGCTGGCGTGGTACTGCTCGAACAACAGCTTGCTCGCCTGTGGGAGACGCGCGGCACGCGCGTCTGCACGCCCGCGTCGCTTTGCCGAACGCGCACGTAGCGTTTGCACCAGCTCATGTGCCTTGACCATGCGGTCCGCAAGTGTAGCCCAACCCGGGCCCGCACGCCGGCATCAACGCGCCTGAAGCCGCATCCCGGTTACCCACACCCGGCCAGGCGGCGCCGCCGGGGTTGCCACGGCCGGGTGAACCAAGATGCGCAGCCGCACCGGCAGCTTGCCCCCTTCGTGGTGGGCTGCAACCCGCAAAGGCAAAGGGCGCGATTCCCGCGTGGCTTGCGCGACCGACGCCAGCGAGACCGTCGCACCGGGCGTATCTGCGCCGACCTGCAGGCTGAATTCGCCTGCAGGAATGGTCGTCGACGCATCCAGCGGCGTGATATCCAGCGACGCCTCGACCGCGTAGTCGCCTGGAGGCAGGTTCATTTCCGTCTCAGCGACGATTTCTCTTGCCTGATCCGGCACGGCTGCCGGGATGGCCAGGCCTACGCCGTTCCACACGCCCCGCACCCAGGGCGTGCCGTCGTCAACACGCGGCCCGGTCCTGCGCCAGGAACACAGGCGCGCCTCGCGATTCACATGGCAGACCTGGACGGCCCAGCGGTGGTGCTCGCGCAGCTTGCCACCTGTCCAGGCCAGCGCTGGAGCGCCAGCGAAGATGACGATGTTGAGGCCCAGGGCAAGGCCGACCTCCCAGCGCAGGGCCCGCGAGACCCGGCGTTCGCGCACGATGTTTCGTGCCGACTGGACGACCCAGCGCAGCCCGGCTGCAGCGAAAGGAAACACCAGCAAGGTGATGGGCAGGCGATAGCGTGGGTCTGCAAAGATAACGCCGTATAGGCCGGCCAGGACCACCATGAACAGCAGCAGGGTGAGCGCCAGCCAGCGCCGTCGCGCCAGCGCCGTGCCCAGGCCGGCCAGTGCAGCCGCCAACGTTGCCAGCCAGACGGTGTCCACGATTGGCTCCATGGTCGAGCGCCAGCGGCTGGCCAGGCCAAGCGCCGGTTCTGGCAGCACGCCGGAACGGAACAGCGGCCAGTAGAGCAGGGCACGTTCGTGAACCAGCAGCCGCTCGGTCTTGGCGAGAAACAGTCCGAGGGTAAATGCGGGGTCGAAACGCATCCAGGGCAAGGCCAGGGAAAGCGCCGCACGATCGGCAGCGCGATGCGGCTCGGCCAGCACAGTGTAGCCCGTCACTTCGTGGAACATTCGGTTCAGGGAGCGCGAATAACGGCCGTCGGTGTTGGGGTTGGCGCCCACCAGGGCAGTCAGCCCGCCGTGGCTGTCGCTGACAAATGTTTCGCCGTAGCGGAGCCGGTTGCGCACGACCCAGGGCGACAGCAGCAACGCGGCCACCGCGCAGGACAGGACGGTGTTGCGCAAGGCTGGCTTCCAGCCCAGCCCCGAGGAGCGAAAGCAGAAGACTGCCAGCACCGAGAGGGGCAGGGCAATCGCCCTGACATAGGTGGCCAGACCCATGAACACGCCAAACAACACCGCGGCCAGCCGGGGTCGCGTTGGGCAGTAGCGCAACAAGAAGTACCATCCGAGGGTAATGAGTGCGGCTGCCGGCATATCCGTTCCGGTGACGCTGGCCAGGGTCACACCGGCGGGCCACAGTGCGCACAGCATCCCGGCCACCAGCGCGGTAGCCCGACTGTCCCAGAGTCGGCGCGCGATTCCGTAGACCGCGCCCGCAGCCAAGCTTCCCGCCACTGCGCCCACCAGCTTGCAAGCCAGCCAGCCCCCACCCAGCGCCTGCACAGCCGCAAGCAGGAACACGTACCCCGGCATGAACACGTACTCCGGATCGAAAGACCCGAACTTGACCAGGTGGGCCGCCGATTCGACGTACATCGCAAAATCACCCACTGGCTTGGTCGGCACGAGCAGCACCCAGCCCACCCGAAGGGCCAGGGCCAGCACGACGACAAGGAAGGAGGTCACTGGCCCACCGGCGCCAGCACGCGCTCGCTGGCCGACGTCCTTCCGGAGGTAACCATACCAAGGGGTGCCCATGCCACGGGGATCCATACGGGGATCCATACCGAGGGTACTCGTTCCGAGGGTGCTCATACCGAGGGTGCTCATACCGAGGGTGCTCATACCGAGGGTGCTCATACCGAGGGTGCTCATACCGAGGGTGCTCATACCGAGGGTGCTCATACCGAGGGTACTCGTTCCGAGGGTCAGCATTTCCGTCACGGACCCGCATTTCGCTGTGCGACCAGTCATGGACGAAGCGGGGGCTGGGTGATTTGAAAGGTCACGGACGCCATCTGCTGCGCGCGACGCACTGTTCCCTCATCATCTAGTCGCCGACCAAGCCTAGACTGTACTCCAATCTTGCGCCCGTTGGCCGCGCGGTTCCCACCTACCGTTCAATGCCGAACTGGGCGGCCCCATGCTCTACCAAACTAACGCGGTGTCCTTGGAGATGCCAGCCCTGCCGGGCGATCCCTGACCATTCCCTTTTCCCCTTCTCCAGGGGGTAGCTGTTAGCTCACAGTGGATGCGGGAGAGCGTTTGTGATAGCTGGATATCCCCAATCTCGCATTCCAAACAGACCGCGCAGCGCGCTCAAGAGCGCTTCTGTCCCTATCGTCGGAAGGAGAAATTCGCATGGACCGCTCATCACGCTTTCTGCTCATCCCCCTGACATTGGGGCTTCTCATGTCTCCCTTGGGCTGCGCCAAATCAGGTGGTGGCGGCGGCGGTGGTGGTTCCACCAGGAACGACAGCACGACCGGCAACGGCGGCTCAAGCAGCAGCAGTAGCAGCACCAGCGCTGGTGGCACGACCAGCAATGGCGGCAGTTCGAGCAGCAGCAAGACCGGCGGCGCCACCAGCAATGGCGGCAGTTCGAGCAGCAGCAGCAAGACCGGCGGCACGACCGGCAACGGCGGCTCAAGCAGCAGCAGTAGCAGCACCAGCGCCGGTGGCACGACCAGCAACGGCGGCAATTCGAGCAGCAGCAAGACCGGCGGCGCCACCAGCAGCGGCACGAGCGGCGGTGGCGGCTCGTCCAGCAACGGCGGCACGCTCATCGCCGGTGGCACCGGTGGTTCGAGCAGCGGCGGCGCTGCAGGCGGCGTCAGTGGCACCAGCAGCAGCAGCGGCGGAGCTGAGGGCGGCAGCAACACCAGCGCCTGCCCCGCCGGCCCGGACGTGATCTCCGACTTTGAGTCGAACAAGGGCGAGATGATCAAGCAGGGCACACCTCAACGAACAGGTTGGTGGTATGTGTATTACCCAGGCTCGCCAAACGCGATGGTGGGAGGTGGGAAACAGACCCCAGCGGTCAACACCAGTGGTCCCATAGCTACAGAGCCCTCCTCGGAGGCGGGTTCGTGCGGCAAGTACGCTCTCCACTCCACCGGGTCGGGTTTTGGAGGGGCGCAGAACAACTATGCGGGATTCGGTGCTGGCTTCCTGCCCAAAGACACCACAGGCCAGGTTTTCAACGTCTACGACGCCAGCGCATACAAAGGCGTCAAGTTCAAGATGAAGGCAGGCAGCGGCACGCAGCAGGCGGTCTACTTCGAGATGCTTACCCAGGACACGGTTTCCTCGGCTCAAGGCGGGCTGCTCGGTGCGGAAGGCGGCCCTGACGTTCCCGTTGGTCTGCACAACAACCGCGGCCAGATGCTGAATCCGCCGTGGACTCCGAACGCGATCTCGACGACATATCAGACCTACACTGTGCCCTTCGGAACGCTGGTGCCCCGCTGGGTTCCGGCCAGCGGCACCAGTAGCGTGACTGGAAGCGTCTGTCCGACTAGTGGAACCCCCAAGTGCACGGCACCGGCGTTCAACCCGGCCCATGTTCTCGGTATCCAGGTTTCGATCTACCAGGATCCGGGTTTCCCCAAGCCCGCAGGATCAACCGCCGGAACCTATGATCTCTGGATCGACGACGTCGAATTCGTGAAGGACGACTCTGGAATTCAGACCCGCACCGGCTACCCGCTGACCGACGCCGGCAGCCTGGGTAGCTGCCTCAAGCCCCAAGGTCCGAGCGCAGACGCCAAGTACTTGGTGCCTGCCTACAACCAGTGGAAGGCTACGTTCATAAGCGGCGGCGACCACGTGATACGTCCGGAGAACGGAAACGACACCGTTTCCGAGGGTATCGCCTACGCCATGCTCATCGCGGTCAACTTCAACGACAAGGATCTGTTCGACAAGGTGTATGGCTACTGGAAGAGCCACGCGACAGCCGGCAGCCTGATGACTTGGTGTATTCCCGCTGGAGGCGGCAGTTGCAATCCTCAAGGGGGCGGGTCGGCCACCGACGCGGACGAGGACGCGGCCTACGCTCTACTGCAAGCCGACAAGGTATTCGGCGGAGGGACCTACAAGGCAGACGCGATAAAGATGATTGGGGACATCTGGAAGAGCGATATTGATGGCGGCGGCACTAAGCTTCCCAAAGGCGGCAGCAACTACGGCAGCCCAACGGGTGCAATAACCAACGCCTCATACTTCGCACCGTCTTTCTACAAGTCCTTTGCAGCAGTGGATAGTGCTAATGACTGGCCCGGGGTCATCACCGCGCTCTACAAGGTCATCGGTGGCACCATTGCAGGAAGCAATGGCCTAATTCCCGCCTGGTGCAGCGGCACGTGCACGGCCCCTGCCAGCAATGGGGCTCCCGCCACGGATGTAGTCTACCAATACGATTCCCATCGTATCCCGATGCGCATTGGCATGGACTACTGCTTCAACGGGACGGCTGAAGCGAAGGCCTACACCACCAAGACGACCGCCTTCTTTGCCGGTATCGCCCAGAAGGGTATTGGCTTCATCCTGGACATGTACCAGCCTAGCGGTGGCCCTGTGGGGGGAACCGCTCCTAACTCGGCGTCAATCATTGGTACGGCTGCAGTGGGCGCGATGGCCAGCGGCAACCAGGCATTCCTCAATGAGGCCTACCAGTCCGTCTTCGATGGGATTACCCGCGGGGCCATGGCTCCGGTCGACACCGCCGGAAAGACCCCATACTCGTACTACAATGCAACGGTTGGCTTGTTGACTGCTCTCATCATGACCGGCAACTTCGCGCACTAGGCCGATTCCGCAAGAATCCACTCCGCGCTACTGATGCGCTCCAGCTTTCCGAGGGAGGTCTTGGAATGACAACGAAGCACGTACTTCCTGTATTGGCCATGCCTATGGCTTTGTTCGCTTGTTCCAAGACCGCTTCGGAGGTGCCGATTGATTCCGCGGTACCGAAGGATTCTGGCCAAGGTGCCGATCTTGCGACGCCCGACGGTGCTGTCGTCACGTGCATCAGTATCGCGGACGATTTGATCGCAGACTTCAAGACGGACAATGGCCTGAATCCAGCTGACGGCCGCCAGGGCGGGTTCTATGTTTATGACGACAAAAGCCTGGCAGGACAATTCGATCCGCCCAAGGTGAAGTGTGAAGCCTACCCCATTGACACGACCACAGGGAATCCCCAGTGCTCCGGCCCGGGTTCGTTCCACGTCAAGGCCAGCGAATGGGGCGTCTGGGGTGCGGCGCTGGGAACGGACTTTGTGCCGAAGATCACGACTGATGCGGTGGATTGCGACCTGGGCGTCAAAGGAACGTACGATGCTTCAAAGTACAAGGGCATCTCGTTTTGGGCCAAGGCGGCCGCTCCGCTTACAGGGGTGCAGGTCATGCTCAAGGATGTCTACACCGATAGTCAGGCCACCTTCGCTGGACTTCCCGTGCCCGACGGCACGGACCCCACCTTCACGTCCTGTGTGTACATGCCCGATCCCAGGTACAATTGTAGCCCCTACTTGGTGAAGTTCGGCGCGGATCCCCAGTATTTTCCCGCCTACCAGGACTACAAGATCGATAAGACGTGGAAGCGATTTGATGTCTTCTTCGCTGACACGCGCCAGGACCAGTACAACCTCGGCTTCCACGGCGCTGCGGACTTGAACACATGCAATTTGGACGTGCGCCACCTGGTCGGCATGGCAATCCAAGTGAACGCCACCTACGTGGGCGGGACAGCTTCGCCCAACAACTTCGAGATCTGGGTCGACGACGTCAATTTTATCGAGTAGTTGCCTAGCGAAGGAAGTTCTTCAGCGGGGAGATGTTGAGGGTGCGAACTGCGTCGGCAGCAAAGCCGGCAATGACCCTCGCTCCAGCAAGGTTGGTGTGGGTGATACCAGGATTGCTCCCGGCCCCGCCCCCCCAGTAGACATCCCAGCCGTTGGGGCCAAGCTTGGTGAGCCAGTCCACCGTCGCCTGTGTGAGATCGATCACGGGAACAGACTGGTCCTTGCCGATCTGTCTGATGATTTCGGGAAGGTTGGCGCCAGCTCCGTTGATGTGCTGGGGCGAGACGGTGGTGCCACTGAAGCTGGCGCGTGCAATGGGCGTCACGAGCACCGGGATGACGCCAGCTCCTTTCGCATCAGTCACATAGCCAGTCATGTTGCTCTTGAAAGTATCTGCCGGAGTCTGCTTGTCGTTGTGGCCCATTTCGATGAACACGTAGTCATCCTTCTTCCAGCGAGCTTTTATGGCGCCCCAGAGCGAGGCGCTCTTGAAACTTCCAGAACTTTCGCCAGAATCGGCATAGTTCGCCACGACAAGGCCATATCCGAAGTATTGGGGCAACCCCTGACCCCACCCGCCCAGGGTACCGGCGCCTTGGTCGCACACGGTTGAATCGCCCGCGACGTACAGGACAGTTGGGTTGCTGGCCGGCGCGTAGGCGATGGCTTCCAGAAGCGGCGCCGGTCCTCTGAAGTACATGTCCAAACCGGCGGTTCCGGCCGGAGCCGTGGCCTGGATGGGTTCTCCCTCGGGCTGGCGGACGTTGACCGTCATGGAGTAGCGATTGGTCTGGCCCGCGGTGGTATCGACTTCGGCGAGCATCTCACGATACGCCTCGGCCCATACTTCAGTCTTTCCAGCGGCCGTGCCCCCGAGGATGAAGGAGACATCGTAGTTGCCCGGCTGGCCGCCAAAATGGCAAGCAATGCCTTTCGAGTCGTTTGTACACTTGGCCCGCGTTGTCGTGTCTGGGGTTGGACCGCCGTTGACAGGCGGGTTGCCACCCCCATCCGTGGTGGCTGTGGCCCCAGCGTCGGGAACGTTTCCACCTGAACCACCTGCCGCCGTTGTGCCGCCGCGACCGATTGAACCGCCCGGGGCGACTGAACCACCTGGAGCGACTGAACCGCCCGGGGCGACTGAACCGCCTGGAGCGACTGAACCGCCTGGAGCAACTGAACCGCCTGGAGCGACTGAACCGCCTGGAGCGACTGAACCGCCTGGAGCGACTGAACCGCCTGGAGCGACTGAACCGCCCGTGGCAATTGAACCGCCCGGGGCGATTGTGCCGCCCGGGGCGATTGTGCCGCCCGGGGCGATTGTGCCGCCCGGGGCGATTGTGCCGCCTGAGCCAGCGCCGCCGCCAGTCACGCTGTCGCCGCCTGCCCCGCTGGTTGCTTGGGTGCTACCACCCTGAGGGGTGGTGTTTCCCGGACCCGTCCCTGAGGAACTGCATCCGAGTCCCAGAGAGGCCGCCGCGGTCAAGGCGAATAACAGGCGACGGAACTGCCCCGGTTCGCATCGGCCGTGGAAATTGCGGATTGTCTTCTCGTTGTGGTTGTGGGACCGCATAACTGAACATTCTGATCCATTCAGGTTCCGCAGCTCAAGGGTTTTCGATGGCACGCGCGCGTCAAAGCTTCACACGAAATGCAGGCTTCCAGCGGCGGCGATGATGGATGGCGAGCCCGCCCGGCGCTATTCGGCATCATGCACGATGCCGCGATGGGCGGGCTCGATCCTCGTTGGGTCGCTGCGTTGCACCTTCCGCACCCGTCTAGCGAGCCCAGTCGGCGCGCACCTTTTCGCTCTGCAGACAGTCATAGCGCCCACTGCGCATCATGTAGAAGCGCAACAAATCTCCATTGTTGCGGGCGAACGAGGAGCGGGCCTCTGGGCTCAGACGTGATATGTCAGTCAACGAGTTGCGCCAGTCGCTGTTGAAGGCCTCACCGGCAATTCGCGGATACTCTCGGAAGTAGAGCCAACCGAAGAGGCAGATGTGGGCGCAAGCGGTCGCGAGCGCAAACCCGCGGACCAGCCGCCAGCGCTTCTCCGCCAGCGCGATCAGGCCCGCACCCAAGAGGGAGAAAAACGGCCAGGCTCCGATGGCGCGCAGGGCGTGAGGCAAGCCCTCCCAGGTGAGAGCGGCGGGAACAAGTCCGGCCAAGATCCCCGAGCCTGCCAGCGCGAAAATCTGGCCGAGGCTCGGCGATAGCCGCGATTCATCGCCGCGTGCGGCCCGATTGCGAATGGCACTTGCGAGCAGAAGAACTCCAACCAGGAGGGCCAAGTCGTCCAGTAGCCCAAGCTCACCCAGCATCTGCGTCGAGTGGCGCAGGTTGGGATCGCCGGTGAAGAACAGGAATGACGGTCGAAGATGCAACGCCAAGTTGTCGAGAAAGATGTTCACAAAGGCCAGAATCGGATACAGGTGCCCTCGGTGCTGGTCGAGATATCCGTGCGAGAAGATCGCCAGGCCGCTGCTGCGCTCCAGGAATTGGGGCGTCGTCATGAACCGGAGCAGCGGGATGACCAGCAGCACCGACGTGACGGCGAAGCCAGCGAGCCGCACCCAACGTCGATTGGTCATGCCCCAGGTCAGGAAGAAGAGAGCCAGGAAGAGCAGGGGCGCCTGGATTCGCGTCGGCGGATAGCTGTAGAGCGCGCCCGCAAACATCGCCCCGGCAAGAATTCCGCCCAACCAGGAACGGCGCAAGAGCCAGAAATTGCAGCACCAGATGAGGAACGCCGGAGCCAGGGGCGGGTCCCAGGTGATGCGTGAGAATTGGAAAGCCCAAGGAGACAGGCTGGCCAGCAGCGTGGCCCAGAGGGCGACCCGCGGGCCTCCCAGCCGCTTGGCCAGGAGATAGATTCCGGCAATCGTGATGCTGACGAACAAAGCCGCCATGGCCCGCAGGGAGGTGAAGGACAAACCAAAGAGCTTGGTCCAGAGCATGCCGAAATACAGGAACACCGGTGTGTAGTAGCCCCCACCGGCTCCCAGCACGAACAGCGGCCATTTCTCGCCGTGGCCGGACTGTCCGGCTTGGCTCATGCAACCCAGGTGCAAGCCTGCCAGGAACTCATCCAACCAGAACCCTGGCGGGCTGTGGTCGAGCGCCAAGAACCGCCCGACGATCGCCACAAGCGCGATTCCCCATAGGACGCGATCGATCCAAGGGGTGGGCATGAACCCCTCGCTGGCGAAGTTTGCTGCGTCCGTGGACCTCGGTTGCATTGTGCGGCGGAGTATACAAGAGCCCACTCCCGCGCAGGCAAATCGATGGGGCCCATCATCTCCGATGGTGACGAGGAACCACGGGGTGAGTACAATACTCATTCCCTCGCGCGTTTCGGTCTCCGACCGACGCACGGACAGAAAGGAACAGAAATGACGAGGCTAGTTCAACCTTCTCTTGCCCTCGTGCTCCTTGCGGCTCCGTTCATCGTCGCTGGCTGCAGTGGAGGAAGCAACAAGGACGCAACGCCGGCGACCGCAGACGGCTCCCCAGCTGCAACCGATGTGGCGAACGTCCCCAAGCTCGATGCGAGGCCTGACCTTGCCCCCGTGACACCCACGGATGGGCTTGTTGTCACGTCCGATGCGGCGGTCGACAATCGCTCGGGCACGGGTGACACCGGCCCCGTCGTCACGCCTGATGCGCCCGCAGACGATCGCCCGGTCGCGGGCGACACCGGCCCGGTGGTCACGCGCGACGCGGCGGTCGACAATCGCCCGGGCACAGGTGACACCGGCCCGGTCGTCACCCGCGATGCGGCGCCTGACAATCGCCCAGGCGCGGGCGACACCGGCCCTGTCGCTACGCCTGATACGGCAACACAGACGGGTTCAGGCACAGTTCTGGAGTCCACGGCTATGCGGCTTGAAGTGACCGCCAACCCATACTCATACAAAGTCACTGAGAAGTCTTCCGGAGAGGTCCTGGTATCCCAGTCGGCGTCGACCTTTACGGTTGGCGGCACGGCCTCTTCCGCGGCCAGCGCCAGCGGATTTGCCACGACCGCCACGACCCTGGATGCGACACTGGCCGTGGGCGGAGCCTCAAGTACGGCCCACGTCAAGTTCACCTTCACCAGCCCGGAGGTACTGCAAGTCCTCTTGACCTACAGTGGCGGCACCGTCACGAATGTCAAGGAGCAGTTCAATGACCAAGGCGAACATTACTACGGAATCTGGGGCTACCACCTGGGCACCTCCGGCAACCTCGACAACCGGGGCGCGAATGAGGACTTGCTGGGGTTGCAGACATATTCCGATATCAACTACAGCAGCGCACGGGCCCCATTCTATGCGACTTCCAAGAAGTACGGCATCTACGCTGAATCGATGGCGAAAGGCCACTACACGGTCGCGGTGAGCAGCAAGACCAGCTTCGCCTTCGATAGCCCGCAATTGCAATATGACATCATCTACGGCCCCACCTATGCGGACATTCTGGGCCGCTATAACACCCTGGCCGGCCCTTCCTTCATGCCTCCGACCTGGGCCTTTGATTCAATCTGGTGGCGCGATGACCATCATAACGATTGGGCGGCGCAGGGGGTCACCAGCAGTCAGGCGCTAGTGCTCAAGGATGCAGAGAAGTTACAGTCCTACAAGATGCCGGCCTCGGCCATGTGGATTGACCGGCCGTACAGTACCCCGCAGGGTCAGGGCGGCAAGGCCGGGGCGTGGGGCAATATGGATTTCGACAAGACATTTCCCGATCCCGCGCAGATGATCAGCGATCTGAATGCCAAGGGAATGAAGTTGATCCTTTGGACGGCCAACCGGTGCTTCAATCAACTTCTGACCGAGGCGAAGGCCAGCAACTACAACTTCGCGGTGAACACCTATACCGACTCGCCCGCAGCGGATCTGCGGATCCCCAACGCCTATAGCTGGTTCAAGTCGAAGCTCGACACTTTTGTGAAGATGGGTGTGCGCGGCTACAAGATCGACCGGGGCGAAGAAGGGGAAATGCCGGATTCGGCACAGAACGAGAATGTCTACCTATTTCACAAGCTATCGTTCGAGGGGATGGCGGCCACATACAAGGATAATGACTTCCTGATGTTTGCCAGAAATCTATACGACAAGACTCGGCAGTACTCTGGCCATTGGAGCGGCGATCCCAGTGCCAGCTTCGCCGGATTGATCGCTTCAGTCAAGATTGGGCTGAGAGCCGGCGCAATGAACTTCCCGATATACGGCTCGGACGCGGGCGGGTACAACGGTACCCCCAACAAGGAACTTCTCGCCCGGTGGCTGGAATTCAACGCTTACACCTCAATGATGGAAGTGCTGAATGGACCCAATCGAACCGTCTGGACCAGTTTCGATCAGGCATTGATTGACATTGCCGCGGCCCAAACCCAGGCGCATCACGATCTGATCCCCTATACCAGGTCCTACGCCTACAACGCCACCCAGACTGGTATGCCCATCATGCGGGCCATGATCCTGGCATTTCCAGACGATGCGAGCGTCTTCGATACCTGGAATCAGTACATGTTCGGCGGAGAAATCCTGGTGGCGCCCGTGACCACCGCCGGCGCGACCAGCCGTTCGGTGTATCTGCCGGGCGGCAAGTGGATCGACTACAACGACAAGGCGACGATCTCTACCGGCGGCGCGAGCGTGACCGCCTCCGCTCCGCTGGCGACCATCCCGCTGTTTGTGAAGGAAGGGGCGATCATCCCGCGGGGCGATATCCTGCAGTCCAACAACAACTGGACCGCGAACTGGGCTGCAAATCTGCGAATCGAGGTCTTCCTGGCTTCGACCGGCAGTAGTTCATTTGACTACTATACCGGGACCGCCGTGCAGGCCATCACTTCCTCGCTTTCCGGCGGCACGGCTACCATCAAGTTTGGTGACCTGGGGACCAACGGAAAACTCGAGGTGTACTGCAATGGCTGCACCGGCGTGGTGCGAAACGGGGTGGCGCTCGCCTCGACCGACTTCACCTACGATTCAGCCAAGAAGCTGCTGACCGTATCGTATTCGGGAGCGACGACTCTGGAGATCAGCGGTACCGCCGGCATCTTCTGACGGCCGCATGCGGTGGTCAGGCCACTCTGCGAACCGAGCCCACCAGCATCACCACTTGCATGACCAGGGCTCGATCGCCCTCGATCTGCAGGCGCCCGGCGAGCAGCGCCTGCAACGGGGCGAGCGCGCCTTCTGCCAGTTCCTCGCAGGTGTGGCTGTCTACCCGCACGGTGCTGCGCGGCCGGCCTGCACGCATGCCTAAGGGGCCGAATGCGACGTCGATGGTCCAGCGCCGCCGGCGGCGACCGTGGATCTCGACGCTGATGCGGCCGTCGATCTGCGCCAGCATGGCGAGTTTGCCCTCATCGACGCATACCAGATCCATCACGTCCGTGTCGGGCGGCAAGAGGCTGGGAAGGTCGGCCTCGTCGTGAAACAGGGCGAGAAAATCGGGCACGCTCTGCCGGAGCCAGATGTCAGGATCATTGGACTCGCTACCGGGGCTGGCCCGATGCCTCGGGCCCGGCTCACGACGCTTCACGATGAGAGCTTCCTCATTGGCGCAAAGATCCCATTCGCCACCGCCCTGACCCGAAAGAGTCACCCGCAGCGAGGGGCTGTCAGGTGGCGGACGTCGAGGCGCTGCTGCAAGAGCGCGCGGGAGCCAGGATTCGATGATTTCGCTCGCCGGAATATCGGCAGGCGGCCGGCCCATCGCGCTCACGTATCAGCGCCGCCTCTTGCCGGCCCGGCTTCCGTGCTCGGGCGTCGCCTTGGCGGGACGCTTTCCCTGCGGATGGCGGGTTTTCTCTCGACGCTCGCTCTTCCGACGGGGCTCGCGTCGGGTTGGCTCCCGATCGCCGTGCAGGCGCATGTCCACCTGCCGCCGCGCCACACTGGCGGAGAGGACATCGACCTTGACCGAATCGCCAAGCGAGAAAGTGCGGCCCGATCGCCGGCCCACCAGGCGACAGGCCACCTGGTCGTAGTCGTAGAAATCGTCGGGGAGAAGGTGTTCGGTGCGCACCAGCCCCTCGACAAAGGGCTGGTCCGCCGCCACGAACACGCCGAAGCTGGCCACCCCTGAGATGGTGCCGTCAAGCACGTCGCCCACGCGATCGCGCATGAAGAAGGAACGGTACAGGTCCACCACCTCACGTTCCACTTCCATGGCCTTGCGCTCGGCAAAGGACGATTCGGTGGCGATCCGTTGCAGCTCCTCGGGTGAGGTGGTTTGTCCTTTCTGAAGGGGCGGGAATCCACCGGCCGGCTTGCCCAGGCTGGCCAGCCGTCGCTTGAGCAGGCGGTGCACTACCACGTCGGGATAGCGGCGAATCGGCGAGGTGAAGTGCAAGTAGGCGGCCGCGGCGAGGCCGAAGTGGCCCACATTGGTCCCGTCATAGGTGGCCTGCTTGAGCGAGCGCAGGGCCTGGAAGGAGAGTGCCCTCTCCGCCGGGTGGCCATGTAGCCGCTTCAGCACGGCAGCCAGACCCGCGGGCGTGCGGGCTTCCTCCTCGTCGACCTGGATGCCGTAGCGCTCGGCCATGGCCGAGAAGTTGTGCATCTTCTCGGCGTCGGGAGCGGGATGGATTCGCCACAGGGTGGGCTCGTCGCGCGCTTGGAAGCTTTCGCCCACCGCAATGTTGGCGGCCAGCATGAACTCCTCGATCATGGCGTAGGCGTGACGCTCGCCCGGATCGCGGCGCGCGCGTCGGATGTCGCGCACCAGCCCGGGATCGTCGCGGTCCAGTTCCACCACAACCTGCGGCAGATCCAGGTCCAGGGCGCCAAGCTGCTGGCGCCGCGCCCGCAGCTTGCGCGCCAGCGCATCCAGCGCGCGCAGGGCCGGCAGCAGCGGTTCGTACTTCTTGTACTTGCCCTGCGCCTTGCCGGCCAGGGCGGCCGCTACCCCGGGATAGTCCAGGCGGGCGCGCGAATGGATCACGGCCGCGCAGAAGTCCTGGTCCCGCACCGCGAGGCTATTGTCGAAATCGATGCGCACCACCATGGCCAGGCGATCCTGCCCGGCGAGAAGCGAGCAGATGTTGCCGGAGAGCGCTTCGGGCAGCATGGGGATGGCTCGATTGGGCAGGTACAGGCTGCAGCCGCGGCTGCGCGCTTCTTTGTCGATAGCCGTGCCCTCGCGCAGGTAGTGCGAGACGTCCGCCACCGCCACCCAGACGCGGTGAACGCCGCCCGGCATCGACCGCAAAGCCACGGCATCGTCGAAGTCGCGCGCCGTCTCGGGATCGATGGTCATGAACGGCACGTCGCGCAGGTCTGCGCGATCGCGCCGGTCGGCGTCCTCCACCTTGCGCGGCATCTGGTCCGCGGCATGCGCCACCTCGGCCGGGAACTCGTCCGCGATATCGCCGCAGGCCAGGACCTTCTCCACCTCGGTGAGCGGATCTTCGGGCCGTCCCAACACCTTGAGCAGCGTCACTTCCAGCGGTGCGCCTGCCTGGGCAGGGTAGGCCGCGATCTCGGCCACTACGGCCAAGCCCGGGCGTGGCGGCGCGCCGCCGCCGCGCAGGACCACCGGCTCGGTGATGCGCGGATCGTCGGGCTGGAAACGCAGGGTTGCTCCCGCCGCGACGATCTGTCCCGTGATCTTGCCCCGCCCGCGTTCGATCACGCGGGTGACCCGGCCCTCCAGCCCGCGCGGACCCACCCACCACTCGACCTCGACCCGATCGCTGTCCATGGCCGTGTCGCGGCTGCGCCGGTTCACGTGAACGTCCTCTGACCCGTCCTCCGGCACGACGAACCCGTAGCCGTCCGGATGCACCTTGATTCGCCCGGTGACCACGCGAGTTGCGGGCCTCTCGTTCTCTGTGTCCATTTTGTCATCCCAGCATACACGCGCCCGGCGCCAATGTCGGCAGTTCGAGCGCAGGTCGGCCAGCGTGAGCGGTAGCGGTAGCGTGAGCGGTAGCGACCAGCGTGGCGCGGCCTGCGTGGGCGACTGGCGTGAGCGGCCCGCGGCCCGCTCTCCGTCCTCCCGCGTAACGCCCACGAACACGCCCTCGCGACCCGCTAGCCGCGAACCGCGGGCCGGCTCTTCGGGCGGCTCGCAATTTCCCGACACGCTCTAGCCACTACGGAGCGTGAAGCGCATAGAGCTTCTTGTCGTCGCTGCCCACGTAGATGGTTCCGTCCGCAGCCAGGATGGGCGAGCTGTCCACGTCGCCTCCCAATTCCACCGACCAGCGCAGCCGCCCGTCGGGCTCCAGACAGTAGAGGCGGTCGTCCTGGGACCCGAACAGGATGGCACCGGCCGCGTCAACCAGAGCGGACGAAAGAATGCGATCGCCGGTGCGGAAGGTCCAGGCCGGCGTGCCGTCGCGATGGATCGCATAGAAGAGGCCGTCGAACGATCCCACGTAGACCGTCCCGTCGCGGCCGATCGCGGGCGTCGCCCGGATGTCGTCGCCGGTGGAAAAGGCCCACACGATCTGGCCGAGTGGACTTAGGGCGTAGAGCTTGTTGTCATCGGAGCCGACGTAGATGGTGCCGTCTTCCTCGATAGTAGGGCTGGACTCCACATCGCCGCGGGCGCGGAAGTCCCAGCGTTTGGTCCCATCCTTGTTGATGGCATAGAAGCTGTGGTCCATGCTCCCCACGAACACGGTTCCATCAGACGTCACCGCGGGTGCGCTGGAAACATGCCCACCCGTGGCGAAGCGCCAGCGCAGAGTCCCGTTGGGGTCCACGGCATACACCGCGTCGCCACCGAAGTAGATGGTTCCGTCGAGCCCGATGGTGGGCCCGCCATCCACATCGCAACGACTGGCATCGGGACCAACCCCCAGGGTTTGGGCGCAGCTCCCCGCGCGTATCTTCCACAGTGACTTGCCGTTCTTGCCGTCGATCGCATACAAGAAGTCGTCGTCGGACCCGAGGTAGACCGCCCCGGAAGCGGAAAGCGCCGGTGAACTGAAGACAAGGTCGCCCGTGGCAAACGACCAGCGCAGCTTGCCTTGCCGATCGATCGCGTGCAGCCGGCCATCGTGGCCGCCGACCAAGACCAGGCCGTCGGACGACAGCGCGGGCGATGAGGTGATGGGACCGGCGGTCTCGAAGGTCCAGCGGACTTCCGGCCGTTGGGCTGGCAGCCGGTAGGGTGAGCGGCCCCGATGCTGGGGCTCGAAGCGGAACATGGCCTGCGCCGGTGGCCCCGCGGGAATGGGGGCCGCGCTGGTCTCGGGCTGTGGCGCCACGCAAGGAGCCGGGGCCGGCATCTTGGGCCAGACGCATTGGCTGGCTTCGCAGACGCGCGCCAGCTTGCAGTCGTTGTCGGATCCGCATCCCACCGGGGCTGGCGGTGCGTGCGCCATGCACCCAGCCAACCCTATGGCAAGCAGCCCCAGCGTACGCCGACGTTGGGACTCGTTTCGACGGCCCGCGTTCAAGCGAATCTGAGTTAGTAGAGGTTGAGCATCAGGTTGACGCCAATGCTGTACCAGACATCGTTCCGCTGGTCGCTCGCCTGTGAATCGGGGTATCGCGCAACCGTTGTCGCCAGCTCAGCAGCGAGCGATGTGTTGCGGGTTTGCAGAAACTGGGTCCCGACACCGGCGGCGATAGCTTGTCCTTTGCAGTTCGACCCGTCGTGGGAATCGTCACTCCACTCGAGGCAAGCCAGGCCAAGGCCAAGCCGCGAATAGAGCCAGGGCAGCATGTAGAACTGCGCGCCAGCGGTATACGTCGACTGTGAGAAGCTTGCGTGGGCGCCGAAACGGGCACCGGAGAATTGGGCCCAGGCCCCATCCATGGCCAGAAGCACCAGCCAGCGCGGTGTGATTCCGAAGGCAAGATGAAGTGAGTACGAGAGGCCCGGCTCGTGGGCCGAGCCATCCTCGGCGCTGAGCGAAAGGCTGGTCACGCCTAGCCCGACGCTAAAGACAAAGGGACGGAGAACCAAGCGCATCGGGCTCCCGTAGGGCGCCGCCGGAGGCAGATAGTAACCAGGCGGGTATCCATAGCGGTTGCCGTAGCCGGGCGGCGGGCCGTAGCCAGGCGGCGGGCCGTAGCCAGGTGGCGGGCCGTAGCCAGGTGGCGGGCCGTAGCCGGGCGGCAGCACGGGAGCAGCCTCGGCCGCGGGTGGCGGCGCGGGAGCAGCCTCGGCCGCAGGCGGCGTGGGCGCTGGACTGGCTGGCGGAGACGGCTCGGCCGCCGCCGCCAGCGGTGCATTAGGCGCCTGGCTCTGTTGCGCGTGCGCTGCAGTGTGAATGCCAAGCACGGCGAGCGTTGCCGTCGCGGTAATGAAAACTCGCCTCAACATGCTGTCTAAGTCGGTGGTTACCATGACACTCTCCTTAAACTGATCCGTATCATACTCGCACCTTACAAGATTGGTGCCACCATCCCGGAACTGCAATCTATATGACGACCTGGTGCCTGTGTGAAGTACAATGGGCCCGACCATGCCGGGCACAAGTTCCGCTGGGCTCTTCGCCTCGCTGCGCAGCGCTGCTCGACTAGCCCAGGAACGCTTCTTGGTCGGGCTTGCCGACCCCGGGGAACGAGCGCGCGTGGTGGCCGCCCTTTCCGCCGAGGGCGAGGTGGTGGAGTTGCCTTCTGCCGACCAGGCACTCGACCGCCTGGCCGAAGAGCCGTTCGAGCTGGCGGTGCTCGATGAGAAAGGTGTGGATGCGGAGCGGGATCCGTTCGCCACGGCGCGAGAGCTGCGGCCGTTTGCCGATGTGGTCCTGCTGCTCGATGGCGATCCCGATCGCTGCTCCAGCTTCTACGCGCGTGAGGTGGCGGCGCTGCTCACGCGCCCCCTGCCGGAGAGTGACGCTCTTCTTCGCGCTCATCTGCGCTGGCTGGCTTCGTGCCGGCGGGCACGCACGCGCGAGCTGCTGCTGGGGAACGCTGTCAGCACCCATCGCTCCGCGTTGGAGGCGAACGAGCCGGCGCTGGTCAGCGCGCTGGATGCGGCACTCAGTGACCGCCGGCGTCAGCCGTCGATCATGGTCATGGGTGACGCGGAGCTGGCCAAGCTCGTGGGGGGCGCGGTGGTTTCGACCTCGCCTGACGTGGTGGTGGTCGGGGTCGCAGCAGAGGATCGGATGGACTCACGTCTGCGCGAAGCCCGAGGTCGGGCTGCGGGCGCCGCGGTCGTGGTGGTTGATGCAACCCCAACATCTGAACGGCTGGGGGCCGCGGTTTATGGCGGTGTGCGCGCCTATCTGGGCCGTGGGCGAGCGGGGGAGATCGGTCGCATTGTGGCCAGTACGGCCAGCCGGCGCCGCGCCGAGGTGATGGGCCGTCAGTTGATCGAGACCCTGGCTCGTTTTGGGGTCATGGACCAGGTGGAGCGCGCGGGTTCGACCCGGGCTGCGCCGCAGGACGTGGACGCGAAGCTTATTGCCGACGCCGCCGTCGCAGGGGGCGGGGCCGTGGTCCCGTCGGCTCACGAAGTCCTCGTGGTCGATGATGAGGCCGTGGTGCTGACCGTGCTGCGCGAGATATTGCGCCGGGGTGGCTATCGCGTGACCACGGCAGCTTCAGCCGAAGAAGCCATCGACCTGATGCAGAAGCGGCGTTTTGATCTGGTGCTCACCGACAAGAACTTGCCGGGTGCGTCGGGTCTGGAGGTGTTGCGCGTGGCGCGCACGCTGGATCCCCAGCCCGCCGTCGTGATGATCACCGGGTATTCATCCTATGATTCGGCAGTGGAGGCCCTCGACATCGGGGCGCAGGACTACATCGAGAAGCCGATCCGCGACGTGGAGGCTTTGCGTTTCCGCATCCGCCGCGCGCTTTCGCGCCGCGATGAGCAGCTTGCGCGTGCGCAGGCCACATCGCGGGTCGACAAGGCCCGCCTGGGCGAGAAGGGCCGCGTGTTGGTGGTGGAGGTGGAAGGCTCGCGGCGCGAGCTCATCGCCGAGTTTCTTGGCCGCACGTTCAACGTGACGGCTGCAGCCGACGGCGACGAGGCGCTGACCCTGCTGCAGAGCCAACGCTACGATGTGGTGCTGGCCGACCGGAACCTTCCCGGCATGTCCGGTTTGCGCGTCATCGAGCAGGCGCAGCGCCTGCTGCCCCACTGCGCTTCCGTGCTCTACACCGCCTATCCGTCATATGAGACGATCAAGGAGGCGTTCGAGCTGGGCGTGGATGGCTATCTGGCGCGACCGAGCGAAGATCTCAAGGCCTTGGCGGAGAAGGTGGCCGGCGCGCTTCGCAGCCGAGGGGGAATTCTGCTGGGCTAGCCACACCTGGTCGGGAGATTCCCAGCCGCCCGGGAGGGCCTGGCCGGATCGCGGGTCGCGTGGGCGAGTGCGTGAGCGTGTTCGTGGGCGTTTTGCGGAAGGCGGGATGTGGATCGCGGGCCGCAAATCGCCCACGCGGGCCGCGTTCCGCTGGTCGCTCGCGCTACCGCTCACGGGCACCGCTCACGCCGGCCGACCTGCGCTGGCCCGGCCACGGCTGCAGCAGCGCAGCGCGATCGGCCCGCGAATTCTCCGATAGGCCGTAGCGTGCCTGTTGACGGACGACTGCGATTCTTGTTCTACTCTCGCCCCAAGACATCCGAACGACAGCGGGTGGCGACGACGACGTGAAGATCGCATTTACCCACAACCTTCGCCTCACTGACAGCGAAGACGAAGCCGAATTCGACACCGCAGAAACCGTCGACGCCATTGCCGACGGCCTGCGCTCCGGTGGGCACGAGGTCGAGAAGATCGAGGTCACCGGCCCGGCCTCGCACCTGGCGGCGCGTCTGGAGTCGTACGGGCCCGATCTCATCTTCAACACCGCCGAGGGACGTCGCGGCCGCACGCGCGAGGCGTTCTACCCTGCGTTGTTCGAGGAATTGGGGTTCCCCTACACCGGCTCGGACGCCTACGTAATGACTGTCACCCTGGACAAGTGGATGACCAAGCTCGTCCTCGGAGCTCAGGGCATAGACACGCCGCGGTCCCGTCTGGTGGTGCCTGACGATGTGCAACGCGGTCGCGACATCGGCATGCTGGGGTTGGCCTACCCGGTTCTGGTCAAGCCCAACTTCGAGGGGTCCTCGAAGGGCATCGGTGACGAGGCCGTGGCCCGCGATCCACGCGCCCTGGCTGACATGTTGCCGCGGGTTCTGCGCCGCTATCCCGCCGGCGTGATCGTGGAGGAGTTCGTCACCGGCACCGACGTCACGGTTCCTTTCTTGGAAGGCGCAGGTGACGAGGGCGTGCTGCTGCCGGTCGACTACGTCATCGACCCGGCGGCCCGCAGCCGCTTCAACATCTATGACTACCGGCTCAAATCCGCAGAGGCCAGCCGGGTTGCCGTGCGCTGCCCGCCTGACTTGCAGCGGGACGTGGTGGCTCGCCTGCGCGCCATCTGCAAGCTGGTGATTCGCACCCTGGGCGTGCGGGACCTGGGCCGCGTCGATTTTCGGCTGGGCGACGACGGCCGCATCTACCTGCTCGAAGTCAACGCTTTGCCCTCGCTGGAACGCGGGTCCAGCACCTTCGCCGCGGCGGCGCGCGAGGGGCTTGACTACCAGGCGGCGCTCGGCGCAGTGGTGGCCAGTGCGGCGCGACGGCAGGGACTGACCGTCCCGCAGGTGGGTCGCCGGCGGAGGGCGCCCGAGCCGCTGCGCATCGGCTTCACCCACAACATGAAGCGTGTCGACTCCAAGGGCGGCGATGACGCCGAGGCTGAGTACGACGCCCCTGAGACCATCGAGGCCATCTGCCAGGCGCTCGAGAGCTACGGCCACATCGTGTTGCCCTTTGAGGCTACCGCTGAGTTGCCCCGCCTGCTCATGGACTCGCCGGTGGACTTGGTCTTCAACATCGCGGAGGGGGTGGAGGGCCGCAACCGCGAGGCCGCGGTGCCGGCGCTGTGCGAGCTGATGGGCATCCCTTACACCGGCTCCGACGCGGCCACGCTCTCCATCGCGCTCGACAAGGCCCTGTCCAAGAAGGTGTTGCGCCAGCATGGGATCCTCACCCCGGAATTCCAGTTGATGGAGACCGGCCGCGAGCGCCTGTCGCCCAAGCTGGTCTTTCCGCTCATCGTCAAACCCAACCAGGAAGGCTCGTCCAAAGGCGTGAGCGCCCATGCCTCGGTGGTGGACGACGAGACTTCGCTGCGGGCGGTGGTGCGGGATCTGCTGGAGAAGTACCGCCAGCCCGCGCTGGTCGAGCACTACGTGGCCGGTCGCGAATTCACCGTGGGCCTGCTCGGCGACAAGCGACCGCGCGTGTTGCCCGCCATGGAGATTCTCTTTCTCGACAAGGACAATCCGCGGCCTGTCTACGATTACCAGATCAAGCAGGAATGGGAAAAGTACGTCTACTACCAGTGTCCGGCTCAGCTCACCCCGGCGGAGACCAAGGCCATCGAGAGGGTCGCCCGCGACACATTCGAAGCGCTCGACTGTCGGGATGTCGCGCGGGTGGATCTGCGCATGGACGAGGCGGGTGACTTCTACGTGCTTGAGGTGAACCCGCTTCCCGGCCTGACGCCCGAATACTCCGACCTTTGTCTCATCGCCAAGGCCGCCAACATCGACTACCGCTCGTTGATAGGCGAGATCCTGTCGGGTGGGCTGAAGCGGCTGCGCGAAAAGCGTCGCGCCGGTGCCCGCGAGGCCGAAGCCGCCCGCGTCGCGCCGGAGAACAATGGTAGGGGCGACGGTAACGGCAAGGCCGAGAGCAATGGCAAGGGGGACGGCAACGGCAAGGCCGAGAAGCCAGCCGCGGAAAAGACCCCCACGGTCGTGTCGCAAGTACCCTAGCGCAAGACCGGCTCATGTGTTTCTTCACCACAGAACACACAGAGCGCGCAGAAACGAGAAGGGCAGCGCTATCTACGGCCGGCCGGGAGATTCTGGCCCAGGGCAGGTCGGCCAGCGTCCCCGTGAGCGGTAGCGTGAGCGGCACGCGGTACGCGGCTTGCGAGGGCGAATCGCGTGAGCGGCACGCGGTACGCTCTCCGCCTTTCGCGCAACGCCCACGTACTCGCTCACGCTCACGCCCTCGCGACCCGCGCGCCGCGGGCCGGCCGGCTGTGCCGTCTGTGGCGAAGAAGGATAGCCAATGAGACGGCGGCTGCGCGACCTGGGCTTTTCCATTGGGCACCTGCCGACCGGCCCCCGCAACGCCATCACCGATGTGCCGGGCGTACGGGTGGGCCACACCACGCTTATCCTCGGCGAGGGGCCGCTGGTGGTGGGCAAGGGCCCCGTGCGCACGGGCGTCACCGCCATCCTGCCGCCTGACCCGATTTTTGCTGAGCGGGTTCTGGCGGGCGCCTTTGTGCTCAACGGAGCCGGCGAGGTTTCGGGCCTCACCCAGGTGGTGGAGTGGGGCCTGCTCGAAACCCCCATCCTGCTCACCAGCACCATGTCGGTGGGCAAGGTGTCGGATGCCACCATCAAGTGGATGACCCGTCGTTTTCCCGGCATCGGCACGGAATACGACGTCATCATTCCCATCGTGGCCGAATGCGACGACTCGTGGCTCAACGACGTGGTGGGCCGGCACGTGCGCTCCGAGCATGTCTATCGCGCCATTGAGCAGGCCGAGACTGGGCCAGTGGCAGAGGGCTGCGTGGGTGCAGGCACGGGCATGGTGACCTGTGACTTCAAGGCTGGCATTGGCACCAGTTCGCGCCAGGTGACCATCCACGGGACCCACGGCGACGCTCCACCGCTCACCTATTCCCTGGGCGTGCTGGTGCAAAGCAACTTCGGCGTCATGCGCTCGCTGTCCATCGCCGGGGCTCCGGTGGGTCAGATTCTCGCCCCCGAGTTTTCGGCCGCCGAGAAGCGCGAGCGCAACGCCGGTTCCATCATCGGCGTGGTGGCCACCGACGCGCCCCTGCTGCCATCGCAGATCAACCGCCTGTGCAAGCGCGCCGCCCTGGGCTTCGGCCGCGTCGGCTCTTTCGCCGCCCACGCTTCAGGCGAGATCGTGATCGGCTTTTCCACCGCCAACAAAGTCCCGCGCGTTACCTCAGGCATGATTCACCCGATCGAGGTGCTTCTCGATGAAGTCTGCGACGGGCTCTACGAGGCGGTGATGGAGTGCACCGAGGAAGCGATCGTGAACTCCCTGTGCATGGCCGAAGACATGACCGGCCCCTCCGGCCACTTCGCCCCCGCGCTGCCCCTTGATCGCCTGGCAGACATCCTCTCGCGCCACCGGGATGCACAGAAGGTCAACTCATGAACGGTGGCAGTCTCGCAACAGCCGCCGCAGGTCGTGGCCGTGGCCGGGCTGACTAGCTTCCCCCTCATGCGCATCGCCTTCCTAGTTCCCGACGTCAGCACCCAGCAGCCCAGCTTCGGCGGCATTCACTTGGCCTGGGCCGCGCACCGGCGCGGGCATGAGGTCCGCTTCGTTTCGTCGCACGACCTGTCGTTTCTCGACGACAACACGGTCCTGGCCACCACCTCGCGGGTGCGCGCGGGCGACTACCGCCGCCCCTCTGACTATCATGCCGCCCTGCTTTCACCCGATTCCGTGCGCGAGGAAGACGCCCTCAGTTCATTCGATGTGATCTTTCTTCGCTACAACCCCCTGCGCGAGCCCGCGGGTGAGCCGCCCTCGCCGGTTATCGACTTCTGCTGGCGCTTGCGGCTCAGCGGCGCCTTGGTGATCAACGATCCCGAGGGGGTGCGGCGTGCCTGGGGCCGGCTGTATCTGGCCGATCTGCCGCCCGAGGTCCGTGCGCGCACCGTGGTCTCGCGCTCATCCGAGAGAATCAAGGCCTTTCTGCGCGAACTGGACGGACCCGCGGTGCTCAAGCCGCTGGCCCACGCCGGCCGCGAGAAGGTGTTCTTCCTGCATCGTCGCCAGGCCAAGAATCTGAACGCCATCATCAGTGCCATCACCCGCGACGGCTACGCGGTTGCGCAGGAGTACCTGCCCGAGGCCGGCGCAGGCGAGAAGCGCCTGCTGCTTCTCGGGGGCGAGCCGATCCGGGTGGGCTCGCAGGTCGCGATCTATCGATGCCCGCCTTCGCCGCATCTGCACCCGCACGGCGCCCAACCGGCCGCGGGCAAGCCCACTCCTCCGTGCAGCCGCCGCTGCAAGTTCGGCCCTGCCGAACAACGACTGTGCGACCTGCTGCGCCCCAAGCTGCTGGCGGACGGTTTGTACTTCGTCAGTGTGGATATCGTCGGCGACAAGATCCTGGAACTGAACGTCTTCGCCCCGGGCGGCATCCATTCACTGCGCGAGATCTACCGCATCGACGCTGCCGCCGTCATCATCCGCGACCTGGAACGCCGCGCCCGCCTGCGAGCCGTCTACCGCGGCACCCTAGACCCCGAAGCCGCCGGCGTGGTGTAAGCGCAGGCGTTGCACTGAGACGAGACCCATAGGCATTCGCAGCCATGTTCAGGTTCTGGGCAGGTCGGGCAGCGTCCGCGCTAGCGTGAGCGTGATGAGTGGGCCGAGAACGCACTAGGTTGACGGGTCGGCACCGATGCGGCCGATGCCTTGCGCATCGACCAGCAAGAGGCTGCCGTCGGTGTCCGGGAATAGCATCTGTAGTGCGTACTTCCTGTTTGATGGGTGGTACATTGAGGCAAGATCCTGTAAGCTGGAACGCAGAACGAGGTTCCGCGTGACGGCTGGCGACATGCAAACCACCGGCAGCGTCGAACGCCTTGCCGAGACTGATGATCCCACCCGGGCTGCTGCGCCCGCGGAGGAAGTCGATGAAGAGCCATCGATTCCCAACCCGCCGAGTGCGCCCGGTCCCATTCTGACCCTGTCTCCGGAGGAGATCACCCGCTTCTTCCTCCGCGCTCGACGGGATCAGGACACCGAGCGCTGGGATGTGCGCCTTGACGCTGCCTTGCGCGAGATCCTCGAACGAGCCAACGACTTCGTGCCTTCTGAGTCGGGCGGCATCCTGCTCGACGATCCGCGCGCCAAGCTCGCGGGCATTCGAACCCCGCGGCTGACCTTCATCGCCACTTTCGGCCCGGAGACCGCGCATCTGCTGGGCAAGCGAATTCCCAGCGATCGTGGCTTCGTCGGACAGATCTACCGCTCGGGAACGCCGGTTCGCAGCGACAACCTATCGCCTGACGATCCCTTGTCGATCGCGATGCCGGTGCGCAGCGCGGGCCGGCCCGTGGCATCCGTGATTGGGCTGCCGGTGATCGTGGGCGAATCGATTTGCGGTGTCTTGCAGCTCATCAACCGGCGCTCGGGCGGTCCCTACAGCGCGCGCGACAATGAGCTTCTGCGCATTTTCGCGGCCTACATGTCCTCGTCGATACAGAACGCCCTTGATGCCATCCGTGCCCGTGCCCTTGCCCGCTTGGATCACCTGACAGGGCTGTTCAACAGCCGCTATTTCCACATCCGCCTGGAGGATGAGATCGCGCACGCCGACCACAACGCCACGGATCTGTCGTTGCTGTTCATCGACCTCGACCACTTCAAGGAGGTCAACGATCGCTACGGACACCTGGCGGGGAGTTGGACCTTGCGTGAGGTGGCGCGTCTTCTCTCTGAAAACGCGCCACCTGCAGCCGTTCTGGCTCGCTATGGCGGAGACGAGTTCGTGGCCATTCTGCCTGGCAGCGACATCCACCGTGCACTTCAGACCGCCGAGGACTTGCGGCGGGTCATCGCGGAGGCGACCATGTTCGATACTGAAGCGGAAGGCGAGCAGACGGCTCAACCCCTGCCCGGCGTACGCGCTTCAATCGGCGTGGCGTCCTATCGCGAGCACCTGGCGCCCGGGGGCAACCAGCGTCGACGTGAGAATCTCCTCCTGCGCCTGGCTGACGCGGCCATGTACCGCGCCAAGGCCAACGGCCGCAACCGCGTGGAGAGTGCCGACGCGGAAGAGTAAGTCCCGCCTCCTAGACTCTCGCTACCTTTGTTTCAGGGCCCGGACCAGAATTCTCAGGGCCAGCCTCTCCGGCTGGATCCGGTATCTACCTGCCGCCACCATCTGGCGCAGCTCTTCGATCCTTGCCTGCCGGATGATGTCGCCACCCTCTGCCCTCATGCCCCCGGCGAAGTCCTTGGTTGAGCCAGTGCACAGCCGACTCCCGCTTGTGAGTGCCATGCCCACATACATCGGCCACTCTTGCGGGATCTTAAGCCCGTTCTGGAGGGATTCTGAATCCAGTGTAGATTCAATAGGTTAGGCGGCTACTGAATCCTCCAAGTCACCCAGCGACTCACGCAGGCGGCGCGTGGCTTCGCCGTGAATCTGGCAGACGCGCGATTCGGTGACGCCCAGCACGTGCCCGATCTCCTTCAGGTTCAGGTTCTCGCAGTAGTAGAGCGAGAGCACCTGTTGCATCTTCTCCGGCAAATCATCAATGCCTGCCACCAGGCGCGCCAGCGTCTCGCGATGAGCCGTCATCTCGAACGGGTCGGGCTGGTTTTCGTCGCGGGTGCGATCCAGAAAGTCGGGACCTGCATCGTCGATTCCCACCACGGAGGAGCCGGACAGCTTCTGTTGGCGTGCATACAGCTCGTGCACGTTCAGCCCCAACCTCTCAGCCAGCTCTGCATTGTCCGGTGTGCGGCCAAGCTGGGACTCCAGTTTGCGGGACGCCTCGCGCAGCTCGTTGGACAGCCGGCGCATGTCGCGCGAGAGCGTGTCGCGCGAGCGCAGATCATCCAGCATGGCGCCGCGAATGCGGAATTCGGCGAAGGCTTCGAAGCGGTCGACGCGCTTGGGATCGAACCGTTCCGCGGCTTCCATGAGCCCGATGACGCCGGATGAAACCAGATCGTCCATCTCAACGTGCGCGGGCAAACGGCGCGCAAGTCGCCGTGCCACTTTTTCGATGTAGGGGAAGAACTTCGCTGCGTATTCCCGGCGTCGTGCTGCCAGAATCTTCGCTGACGGCTTGCGTGCCGTTCGCCCCTTGTTTTTCGTGCGCCTAAGACGTGGCATGTCGGGCGACTAATGCAGCCTCCATGCCACCGATGAGCGAACCCTAACCACCCAGGATTACGAGTATCCAGGGGACGGCGAGTCAGATGATCGTCATGCCAATGACGTTCGGGGAGGCCTCGCACCGTCAATCAGGTGACAGTAGGCGGTCTCCCCACGCGGCTAGGAAGTTGGTGCTTTTCGCGCATTTCCAGCGTCGGGTTCACGGAGGCGCGAATGGAGGCGCCGAGCTGTCTATTCCGGTCCCCGCGGAGCGGGAGAGGGAACCGGGTCGGATGGCGGCCCCGAGCATTCCGTCGTCAGAGCTCGAAAAACACCAACTTCCTAGGCGACTGTTCGTCGGCGGAGTTTCTCCACCAGGGTGGTGCGATTCATCCCCAGCAGCTCGGCTGCACGATTCTTGTTGCCGCCCGTCCTCTGCAGCGCTTGCTCGATCAGCCGTTCCTCAAGTTGGGTGAGCAGCAGGCGCAGGTCAACGCCGTTCGGGGGCAAGTCGACCAAGGAGGGCGAAAGCTCGCCGACGTCAGTGCGCAGGCTGGCAGGCAGGTCATTGGCGGCAACCGGTCGGTCCTTGGCCGTCGCCACCAGACGGTCTATCGTGGTCCCAATTTGGCGCACGTTTCCCGGCCAAGGGCAGGCGCCCAACCGGACCAAGACCTCGGGCGAAAACGGGGGCACGTTGCGGTTTCGGCGTGCGTTGGCGGTGCGACGGAAGTGGTCCGCCAGAATCGGAATGTCCTCGGGCCGGTCGCGCAGGGGTGGAATCTCCATCGGGATCACGTTCAGCCGATAGTAGAGTTCCTCGATGAACTGGCCTTCTCGCCCCGCCTGCTCCATGTTCTGGGTCGTGGCGGCAACGATTCGCAGATTCCGGTCCGACGACAGGCTTCCCCATTCCTTGATGATGCGCAGAAAGCCAATTTGATCCGCGCGTGAGAGTCCAGCGATGTCATCGATGAAAAGCATGCCGCCAAGCGATGCCAGAACGCTGCCCGCCAGGCGCGACGGGCTCTCGGTGGAACCCGACGACGCCGGCTCCGCCGGTGCTTCTTCGTTGGTTTCTGGCCGAACCGTCACGAATGGGCCTGCCCGTCGTGCGCCGGAGGCGTGGATCAGACGGGCGAGGATTTCCTTCCCCGTACCTTCTTCGCCGCGGATAAGCACGCTGGCGCCGGAATCTGCCGCCTGACCGATGCGCTCCAGGACCACCCGCATGGCCGGGTGCTCGCCAAGCAGACACGCCCCGGTGGTGTGTTCGTCCATGCTGTCGCTGGCTCGGTCCTGCAACACGCGCCGAACGATCGCCACAGCCAGGTCATGGTGGAACGGCCGAGGCAGAAACTCGCTGGCTCCTGCGCGAAAGGCCGTGACCACTTCAGCGACCGTGCCTCCGCCAGCCATAGCCACCACCGGCGTCCACGGCTGACACGCTTGCGCGGTGCCTATCACCTGCGCTCCGCCGTCTGGGAGATTCATGTCCACGACACAGAGATCGAAGGGCTCCCCGCGTAGCCTGGAGCGTGCTTCCTCTGCGCTGGCAGCCACAACGCCTTCTCCCTCCAGCGACGTGGCCACGTGCTGGAGGGCTTCTTGTCCGACAGGATCGGCGTCAACCAGAAGGAACCGCTTTGACATGCCTTTTTGCGGATATCGGCGGAAGAGATCTGAGGCTGAAGCCACGGGGCAGCCGCCTAGACTGCCGGCCACGAGAGCACATTCGCTGCTGAGAAAGCAACAGTGTTTCGCATGCCAACCCTGCGCTGCGCGGCGGTGGCACCACGCGAGACAAGCAACGGCGCCTTGACGGATGGCGTTTCACGACGGAGATTTGCGCGGACGCGGACAGGGGAACCAGGCGATCCGATGGCACTTGAGTTTTCCGAAAAGGCGCATCAGCAGATTGAGCGATTGCTCACGCGCTATCCCACCCGGCAAGCCACCTTGCTGGGCGCGCTCTACGTGGCCCAAGACGAATTCGGCTTCTTGTCCGAGGAGGCGCTGGAACTGGTCT
>Ga0182021_10000950_pt1 | contig 32891 bp, 29 predicted proteins | sample 612E3MmetaG_FD_120493 | JGI IMG/M metagenome (GOLD analysis project Ga0182021, IMG submission 120493) | Permafrost microbial communities from Stordalen Mire, Sweden - 612E3M metaG (Illumina Assembly) | ecosystem: Environmental > Terrestrial > Soil > Wetlands > Permafrost | place: Sweden... | reverse complement strand
GATCCTGGCGGTTGGCATCGCGTTTGGTGCTCTGGGGCCCGATGAGGTCGTGTCGACTCTGGCGCCGCGCGGGCGCCCGGTAACACAGACCTGCAGAAGACAGGCTTGCGGGAACAGGCCTGTGCCGCTACGGCTCGCGGGCTGCCGAGGCACCGAGCGTGTCGCTCGTCCGGTAGCCCTCGAGCAGGGTGATCTCCTCGTCCCTGCTGGGAAAGAAGGCGAAGACCAGGTAGGTGCCGAACAAGACCGCGACCAGGCCGGCGGTATAAGCCCATCTGTCGCCCTTTAGGAACGAGGTCTTGGCGGCGGAGATGATTGCCTGGGAGTACTTCGGGTATTGGGCGGCGACCGCGGACGCGCTGTCGAAGGACTTGGTCAGCTCGGACTGTGTCGCCGCCGTGATCTGGTTCTGGTTGGGTGAGGCGGCGATTGCGGCGCCGAACGCGACCGCATAACCGGCCGTGAGCAGCGCCCCCAAGATCGACTGCATGAGCGCCCCACCCAGGTCCCGCTGCAGGTCAGCGGTGCCTGAGGCCATTCCCACCCTTGTGGGGGGCACGGATCCGGTCAGAGAGCGCGCGGCTGGTGTTGCGGCGAATCCCACACCGATCCCCACCAATGCGTACCCCAGGCCGACCTCCCAGTATGCGGAGCCCTCGTGCCACAGCAGCAGCATCACCACGAAACCCAGTGCGACGAACGCGTAACCCAACAGCAGGGTCGGTCTCGAACCTCGGGACTCAACCATCTTCGCCGAACGTGGCGCGACCAGGACCATCAGGATTGGGGCGGGTAGGATCGCCGCGCCAGCCTGCTCGGTGCCGTAGTTCAGCACGTTCTGCAGGAACTGCTGACCAATGAACATCGCGCCCATCAGTGAGCCGAACACGATGATGCCGGCCATGGCAGCGACCCAGAATGTCCTGCGGGCCGCGACGTGTAGGTCGAACAGCGGGCTGGGGGCCCGCTGTTGCCGGAGGACGAACGCGACAAGTGCCACCACTGTGATCAAGGCAAGGCTTATTACGAGCGCCGAGGAGTTTGGGACGACTGCGAAGTTGATACACAGGATCAGGGCTCCCACCATCACCACGGACAGGATGCCGCCTAGGTTGTCGACCGGCCGGCTCGTCTCGTTCACGTGGGCCGGGACCAGGAACCACGCCATAGCGAACGCGCCAGCCGCGATCGGCACCGTGACCAGGAACGCCGACCCCCACCAGAAGTGGTGCAGCAGCACTCCCGATAGCAGGGGCGCCAGCGCCGCGATCGCGGCACCGGTCGCCGACCACAGCGCGATGGCCTTCGTCCGGGCGGGACCGGTCCACAAGGCCGCGATCAGCGCCAAGGTGGTCGGGTAACACAGGCCTCCGGTCACCCCGCCGAGGATTCGCGCCCCGACCAGCACCTGGGGGTTCGGCGCGTAGGCGGCAAGGATGCTGAGAGGGATGGAGAACGCGGACCCCAGCAACAACATCAGCTTGCGACCGTATCGGTCCCCGACCGCGCCGAGATAGAGCACCGAAGCCGCGATGCCGAGGCTGTAACCGACCGCGATCAGGTTCAGTTGTGATTGTGAGGCGTCGAAGGCCTTGCCGATCGTCGGCAGTGCAACATTTGCGACCGCCAGGTTCAGGTTCGCGACGGCAGCAGCAAGCACCAGAGAGAGGAGCACGAGCTCCGCTCGCGGGGGCCCACCGTTCGCACGCGCAGTATCGCTGCTGGCCCCAGGCCCATCAGACATCAATACCCCCTGTGCACCCTCCCGGCGGTGTGCCGAGGTAACTAAGACAATCGTGATCGCCGCCCTTGGTGCCTCATCCGCCGCGAGCGAGATATGCGGACCTGGGCTCAGCTCGGACACGGGGCCCGCCTGGGCGACACGCGGAGTTTCTTCGACTACCTCGACACCGAGCTCCTCGGTGTAGTCGAACGTTGGCACCAACTACGCGACCATGAAGCGCCCGACTGCGGCTGAAGCCGACGTTGACCATTCAGCATCGATGATGCTCCACGGTCACCACAAGGGCATCGGACTCCTCATGGAAACCACCCGGTCGTTCAGGTCTGGGGAACCCTTCCGGCTGTCGGCGGAAGGCTGTGCGTTCAATCCTGTTGGGCGATAACCCAACGCGGCCCTGTTTGGCAGTATCGCCATTAGCCGCGGCAGCTCATGGCGTGCCAGTACGTACAGACTTTGGGAGTCTTGGCCCAGCCTGTGAAACACGAACCTCAACATGTTGCCTTCGGGTAGCAGTGGAATCCTGGTCATTCATGGCAGGGAGGATGTCAGCTCCAGGTGTCGAAGGTTGCGACCGGAACGGACCCGGGCGATCTAGTTGCCCTGAACGACGTCGCACCCCTAAACCGGCCCACGCCGTCAGAACGTGTTCGGTCTCGGCCTCTTCGGCCACGAGGACAAGGCGAAGGAGGTGGCCGAGCGGCCCGTTCTAGTCAGTCTCGACTCCGGGGAGTCGTTGATTCCTCGAAAACCCGCTGTTAAGAGTCGACCACCGCGCTTTCCGCTAAAGCAGGTCCGCTAGGGGGACAGACGGGTCCGCTAGGCGGCCGGCCTCGATGGTGGCCCCACTGCGGATGAGCGCTTTGATGCCGTCACCCTGGTCCCAGATGTTGGCGTTCATCACGGACAGCACCCGCCCGGCCTTGAGCCAGAAGGCCAGAAACTCCCGCGTGGCAGGGTCGCCGCGCAGCACGACGCGGTCCCATCCGGCCGCGTAGCCGTTGTACTCCATGCCAAGGTCGTACTGATCGGAGTAGAAGTACGGAAGCTTGCTGTATTGCGTGCTCTTGCCGAGCATGTTGCGTGCCGCGGTTGGGCCCTGGTTGAGTGCGTTGGCCCAGTGCTCAACCCGAATTCGCCTGTTGTATCTAGTGTTCCACGTCGCCGCGACATCGCCTGCGGCGAAGACATCTGGGGCGCTGGTGCGCAGGAACTCATCCACGACAATGCCCTTGTCAACAGCGAGTCCGGCGTCTCTTGCCAGCTCGTCACGCGGTGATGCGCCAATGCCGACCACGACGAGGTCGCCCTCGATGACCGAGCCGTTGGCCGTGCGCACCCCTTGCGCGGCCCCGTCGCCGACGATCGCCCCGATCTTTGTTGACAGGTGCAGGTTGACACCGTGCTCGGTGTGCAGCCCTCGGTAGATGTCGCCGACCTCCGGTCCTAAGGCCCGCTCGAGCGGGACGGCTTCGGGCCCGACGATCGTGACCTCGGCGCCGAGCTGCCGCGCGGAGGCGGCAACCTCGGATCCGAGCCAGCCGGCGCCGATGACCACGACCCGGTTCGCCGCTCTGATGGCGGAGCGCAACGCGTCCGAGTCGCCCAGCTGGCGCAGGTAGCGCACCCCCGGCAGGTCTGACCCTGGCAGGAAAAGCGAGCGCGGGGCAGCGCCGGTGGACAGCAGGAGCCGGCTGTACCGCATGCGCCGGCCGCCGGGCAGGGTGACCTCATGGGCGCCGGGGTCGATGGACTCGACGAGTGTGTCAGTCATCAGCTCAATGTCGTTGTCTGCATAGAAGCCCTCGTCATGGACGTAGAGCTTGGCCTCCGGCTTTTCCCCGCGCAGGTAGTCTTTGGACAGCAGAGGGCGCTCGTAGGGGCGCTCGGTCTCCTCGCCTATCAGCACCACCTGTCCATCGAAGCCTTCGGTGCGCAGTGCCTCGGCGGCCTTGGCTCCGGCCAGGCTTGCGCCGACGATGACGATTGCTTGGTCTGAGGCCATGTGGCACTTCCTTGCTACTGGAGTGTTTCGTGCTGGAGTGTTTCGTGCTGGAGTCTCCCGTGCTGGAGCGTCCGGTTTTCCCTGATGAATCCAAGATAGACAAATTCATCCGAGTTGAGGGTCGATGGCTGCGCCACACCACGTACAGCTGACCCCTACCGACCCCGCGTTGCGCTACCCCCTTGGCGGCCGGCGAGCCTGGATGGTGTTGTCAGCCGCCGTGGCCGTCTACGTGCTGGCGGTCTTCCACCGCACCTCACTGGGTGTGGCCGGCCTCATCGCTGCCGAACGCTTCCACATCAGCTCAGCCCAGCTCGCGACCTTCACCATGGTGCAGTTGTTGGTATATGCGGCTATGCAGATCCCGGTTGGCGTCATGGTGGACCGGTTCGGTGCGAAGAAGCTTCTAGTCGCCGGGGTGGTGCTGATGACCGGTGGCCAGTTTGCCTTCGCCTTCGCCAGCACCTTCGGCGCCGGTGTCGCGGCCCGGGTCTTTGTCGGCATGGGCGATGCGATGGTTTTCATCAGTGTCATGCAGTTGGTCGCTCTCTGGTTCCCGCCGGCCCGGACCCCGATGGTCACCCAGATTGCCGGCGTTGCCGGGCAACTTGGGGCGGTCGCCGCTACGGCCCCGCTGTCGGCAGCGCTGCGCAGCGTGGGGTGGACACGATCGTTCGCCGCAGCGGCCAGTGTCGGCCTCCTACTGGGTGTCGTGCTGATCGTCGTGGTCCGGGACTCCCCCTACAAGGACCACCATGGTGACGAGCTGAAGATGGCCGCCGTGGGCCGCGCGCTGAGACTGGCATGGGCCGAGCCCGGGACCCGCCTTGGCCTCTGGTCGCACTTCACCGTGCAATTCGGTGCCACGGTCTTCGCCCTCTTGTGGGGGTTCCCTTTTCTCGTCTCAGGCCAGGGTCTGACTCCGGGCGCCGCCAGTGACTTGCTCATTGTCATGACAGTTACCGCAGTCGTAACCAGCCCGTTGATCGGCGCGTTCATCACCCGTTGGCCGTATTCCCGCTCCACGCTGGTCCTGTGGATCGTTGGCGCCATCATGGCGGTCTGGGCCGTGGTTCTCCTCTGGCCAGGGCGGGCGCCGTTGTGGCTTCTGATCGTTCTGGTGGTGGTCCTTGCAGTGGGCGGCCCGGGCTCGATGGTCGGGTTCGACCTGGCGCGAACTTTCAACCCGCCCACGCGCCTGGGCAGCGCATCCGGGATCGTTAATGTTGGTGGTTTCGTCGCGTCGCTGAGCACGGTCGCTCTCATCGGCGTCGTGCTCGACCGCGTCGCGCCCGGTGGCCCTTCGACCTACACGGTGGAGTCCTTTCGGGTGGCCATGTCGGTGCAGTACATCGTGTGGACGATCGGTCTCGTCCAGATTCTGCGCTTCCGGCGCAAGGCCCGGGCTGCACAGCGACGTGACCTGCTGGACCTGTCTGGCGAAATACGCCCGGCCGTCCCCGTCTCCTGAAAGCTTGGCCTTCGGATCTGTGGGCTGTCAGACCAGCGGGCGCGTGGGTCTGGCCGGTTTCACTGGCCCGGGCCGCTCCATCGAGCTGTGGTCATGCCGATCGCCGCGGCCCGGCTGAGGGCCTCCTGGATGACCTTCTCCGCTTCGATCCGGCCACCCCAATGCGCGCCCTCGACCGATTTGCCCGGCTCAAGGTCCTTGTACGTCTCGAAGAAGTGCTGGATCTCCAGCCTGTCGAACGCGCTGACGTCCTCCAGCTCCTTGATGTGAGCAACCCGGGGGTCGTGCGCGGGCACCATCAAGATCTTGTCGTCTCCGCCGGCCTCATCGGTCATGTGGAACAGTCCGATCGCACGCGCCCCGACCAGGCATCCGGGGAAGGTCGGCTCCTCGAGCAGGACCAGTGCGTCCAGAGGGTCCCCGTCCTCGCCTAGCGTGTTCTCGACGTAGCCATAGTCGGCGGGGTAACGCGTGGAGGTGAACAGCAACCGGTCCAGCCTGATGCGTCCAGTCGCATGATCCACCTCGTACTTGTTGCGGTGTCCCTTGGGAATCTCGATCGTGATGTCGTACTCCACGGCAGTGCCCTTCGATCGCGATTGGCCTCTTCTCGTCCGTCAGTCTCCCGTATCAGCGCCTATTCGCGAACACGTGGGTTGAGCGGTGGGACGGTGTCGAGGAGGATATGGGGATGACGTCAACGGAAATGGCCTGGCAGCCATCGCAAAACCTCCAGACCAGCGGCTTGGTTGACTGGGGGTTCGCCAAGGCCACCGGCCGGTTGTTGGTCCAGGCCGGACCCCAGGTCCCGCCGGACGAGGCCGTCGAGGTCGTCTCATCCTTGCGCTCTGCCGCGGAACGAGCCCGTGGCCCGGTCGCAGAGACGGCCCGGATGCACTCAGAGCGGGGCAGCGAGGTCCTGATCGTCGACCGTCCGGGCTGGATCGACGCCAATGTGGACTCCCTGCAGTCCATGCTGGACCCGGTCATTGACGCCATGCTCGCCAAGCGCAGCACTCCGACCCCCGGGTCGCCGCTGATGATCAGTGTCGGCGGCAAGGTCACCGGCGCCGAAGTCGGCACGCTCACCGCCTTTCTTGCCAGCCGGATCCTCGGCCAGTACGACCTCGCCCCCGATGGCACGCCCCGCCTGCTGTTGGTGGCGCCCAACGTGCTGCACACCGAGAACGAGCTCGGTGTCGATGCCGCGGACTTCCGGCTCTGGATCTGCCTGCACGAGGAGACCCACCGGGTGCAGTTCACGGCAGTGCCATGGCTGCGCCGCCATGTCATCGACTCAGCCCGCCGGCTCTCCCTGGACCTCGCGCCCGACCCTGAGCACTTCGGCGAACAGATCCGCCAGATCGCCCACAACCTGCCCGGCGCTTTGCGAAGTGGAGGCAACGGCGTCACCGACATCTTCGCTACCGCTCAGCAGCGCGCCGAAATTGCCAAGGTCACTGCGATCATGTCCCTGTTGGAGGGACACGCCGAGGTGGTCATGGACGACGTGGGGCCGGCAATCGTGCCCAGCGTCCAATACATCCGGGCCAAGTTCCAGCGACGGCGCGAGGAGGTCACCGGCGTCGACAAGGTCCTGCGCCGATTGCTGGGACTCGAGGCCAAGATGCGTCAATATCGTGACGGTGCCGTATTCGTGCGCGCCGTCACTGCGCTGGTTGGCATCGACGGATTCAACGCCGTGTGGACCTCGCCACAGACCTTGCCGCTGCCCGAGGAGATCCAGAACCCTGCCACCTGGGTCAAGCGCGTGCACGGCTGATCGGCAGCTTCCCGTGACCGGACCTCATCGAGCTATCGCAGCTATTCGTGTTGCCGTACGAAAGGCCCTCGGGCAGATCGAGCAAGTCCATCAGGGTGGACTTGTGCTCGTGGCCTGCAGCGGTGGCGCGGACTCCCTGGCGCTCGCGGCTGCTGTCGCTTTCGAGGCCCCCCGCGCCGGTCTCTCGGCAGGGGCGGTGATCGTGGATCACGCCCTGCAGGAAGGGTCCCTGGCAGCAGCCGAGCGAGCCGCCGACCAGTGTCGGTGCTTGGGTCTTGATCCTGTTGTGGTGGTCGGGGTCCAGGTCGGATCGTCAGCATCCGGTTCCGGCCCTGAGTCAAGAGCAAGGGACGCGCGATACAGCGCGTTTGAGGATGTCAGCGAAAGGGTCGGTGCGGTGGCTGTCCTACTCGGTCACACCCGTGACGACCAAGCCGAGCAGGTTCTGCTTGGCCTGGCCCGAGGCTCTGGGGCTCGCTCCCTTTCCGGAATGCCGGCCCGTCGCGGACCGTATGTCCGTCCCCTTCTCAAAGTGGCCAGGGCCACCACCGTGGCCGCCTGTGAAGCGGCCGGACTCACGGTATGGGTGGATCCGCAGAACAGCGACCCGGCATACGGTCGGGTCCGGGCACGTGCACTGCTGCCGATTCTGGAGACCGAGCTGGGCCCAGGAAGCGTTGCGGCACTTGCACGTTCGGCTGATCTGCTCCGTGAGGACGCAGACGCGCTCGACGACCTTGCAGTTCGGGCTCGCTGCGAGCTCGGTCCCGGGCAGATCGAGGCTGCGGTTCTGCTGAGGTTGCCACGCGCCATCCGCACCCGCGTCTGGCGCCTGCTCGCGATGGAGGCCGGGTGTTCGCCTGGTGCGCTGATTTCCAGCCACATCGATTCGCTCGACACTCTTGTCACGTCCTGGCGTGGGCAGGGCCCAATTGATCTGCCGGGTCACGTGCAGGCACGGCGCAGCGATGGGCGGGTGCTGGTCTCCGCGATCCGTCAGGTTGAATAGACATGTACGCACGGAGGGCAGCCCCGCTCGCCACCGATACAAATGTTTCAAGGAGTTGTTGTGGACGCTGCCGACATGGGAGCCGACCTCGAACGAATTCTCGTCACTGAGGAGGAGATCCGGCTCCGGATTGCCGAGTTGGCTATCGACATCTGGCGCGACTACGAGGGCAAGGACTTGTTGTTGGTGGGTGTGCTCAAGGGTGCGGTGATGGTGATGTCCGATCTCATGCGTGCCTTGCCCGGCACTGCTCCAATGGACTGGATGGCCATCTCGTCCTACGGCTCGGGAACCAGGAGCTCGGGGGTCGTGCGGATCCTCAAGGACCTCGATACGGATATCACCGGCAAGCACGTTTTGATCGTTGAGGACATCGTCGACTCAGGTTTGACCCTGAGCTGGATCCGATCCAACCTCGAGTCGCGCTCTGCCGCCTCTGTGGAGATTGTCACGCTGCTACGCAAGCCTGAGGCCGCCAAGGTCAAAGTTGACGTGAAGTACGTGGGTTTTGATATCCCTAACGAGTTCGTGGTCGGTTACGGTCTCGATTACGCCGAGAAGTACCGTAATCTGCGCGACGTCGGTACCCTGGCGCCTCACGTCTACACCTGAGTCTGGAACATCGGCACCCGGTCAGACGTTTGGCATCATGTTGGGCCATTGCCTGACGAAGAATCCGGCCACCCCTGTGCGGTGTACGGTCGTTATGACGGTCTTTGCGTCCGCTATAGGAACGTGGTTGACGTCGCAGAACTGACGTGGCTGAACTGATATGCCGGAACGAGCAGGAGGGACGGGGCGCCAAGCCCCGCACGATACACATGGACTTCAAGCGCATCCTTCGCACCCCCATCGTCTGGGTGGTGCTCATCTTCGGCATCGGGCTACTGTGGCTTTCTCTTGCCAGCTCGAATGGTTTCGTCCAAATCGACACTTCGGCCTCGCAAAGGCTGATCAACACTGGAGCAGTGGATTCGGCCAAATTCGTCGGTGACGACCAGATCGACCTGACCCTCAAGCCCGGTGTGACGTACTCCGACGGTGCCAATGTCAAGGGTGCGACCAAGGTGATGTCCTACTACGTCGTCTCGCGCGGGCCGAGCCTGGTGAACTCGCTCACGACCCATCTGCCACCCAAGGGCTACACCGACGAGCCACCCCAGACGAACTGGTTCGTCAGCATCCTGGCCACGATCCTCCCCCTGATCATCATCCTCGGCCTGTTCTGGTTCCTGATGAGCCAGATGCAAGGCGGAGGCTCCAAGGTCATGCAGTTCGGCAAGAGCAAAGCCAAACTGGCCAACAAGGACACGCCCAAGGTCACCTTCGCTGATGTGGCTGGTGTAGATGAGGCGGTGGAGGAGCTGCTAGAGATCAAGGAGTTTCTCGCCGAGCCGGCCAAGTTCCTTGCGGTCGGCGCCAAGATACCCAAGGGCGTCCTGCTCTACGGACCTCCCGGCACCGGCAAGACGCTTTTGGCGCGCGCGGTTGCGGGCGAGGCTGGCGTGCCGTTCTATTCGATCTCCGGTTCGGACTTCGTCGAGATGTTTGTTGGTGTCGGCGCCTCGCGGGTGCGCGACCTGTTCGAGCAGGCCAAAGCGAACGCCCCGGCAATCGTGTTCGTGGACGAGATCGACGCAGTCGGTCGTCACCGTGGTGCCGGCCTCGGTGGTGGTCACGACGAACGCGAGCAGACCCTCAACCAGCTCCTCGTTGAGATGGACGGCTTTGACGTCAAGACAAACGTCATCCTGATTGCCGCAACCAACCGTCCCGACATCCTTGACCCCGCGTTGCTGCGTCCAGGACGCTTCGACCGGCAGATCGCGGTTGACGCACCCGACATGATCGGCCGTCACAACATCTTGCAGGTGCATGGCAAGGGCAAGCCGTTGGCCACCGGCGTGGACCTGCTTGCGGTCGCTCGTCGTACGCCCGGTTTCACGGGCGCAGACCTGGCCAACGTGCTCAACGAGGCCGCTCTACTCACGGCGCGTGGCAACGCCAAGCTGATCGATGACCTGGCCCTGGACGAGGCAATCGACAGGGTGGTTGCCGGTCCTCAGAAGCGCACCCGGATCATGAGCGCCAAGGAGAAGAAGATCACCGCATACCACGAAGGTGGACACGCGGTGGTCGCCTCGGCGATGCTCAACACCGATCCGGTCACCAAGATCACGATCTTGCCCCGTGGCCGCTCATTGGGTTACACGATGGTGATGCCGCTGGACGACAAGTACTCCACGACACGAAACGAGATACTCGACCAGCTGGCATTCGCCCTGGGCGGTCGAGTCGCGGAGGAGATGATCTTCCATGACCCGACGACCGGTGCGGGGAATGACATCGAGAAGGTAACGACGTTGGCCAGGCGGATGGTGACGCAGTTCGGCATGAGCGAGCGCATCGGTGCCATCAAGCTCGGCCAGGATGGCAGCGGTGAAGTATTCCTCGGCCGGGATATGGGCCATCAGCGCGACTACTCAGAGGCTGTGGCAGGGGTGGTCGATGAGGAGATCCGTCGCCTGATCGAGGCCGCCCATGACGAGGCTTGGCACGCTCTCAATGACAATCGTGAGGTGCTTGACCGCCTGGTGCTCGAGCTGCTGGAGAAGGAGACCCTTTCCAAGACCCAGCTCACCGACATCTTCGTGAATGTGGTCAAGCGCCCGCCACGGCCAGTGTGGCTCTCCAGCGAACGCCGTCACGTCAGCGATGTTCCGCCCGTGATGACACCGGCAGAGCACGCTGCGATGTCTAACGGGCCCAAGCCCCAGGACACGGTCATCGTAGAGGACCGCCCCGTAACGGCTGTGATCCAGCTTCCCGAGGACGGGCATGTTGACCCCAGCTCTTATTGACCACGAGCGCATCGAGCGAGCCATCCGTGAGATCCTGCTTGCGATCGGTGAGGACCCGGAACGTGAAGGGCTCGCGCAGACGCCCGCACGAGTGGCGAGGTCCTACGCAGAGATCTTCGCAGGCATGGGTCAAAAACCCGAAGACGTTCTTACGACGAGCTTCGAGATCGGTCATGAGGAACTCATCCTTGTGCGCGACATCGAGGTCTACAGCACCTGCGAGCACCACCTCGTGCCGTTCCATGGTGTTGCTCACGTCGGTTACATCCCGGGCCACGACGGACGGGTGACCGGGCTGTCTAAACTGGCACGACTGGTGGATGTCTACGCGCGACGTCCTCAGGTCCAGGAGAGGATGACCACGCAGATTGCCGATGCACTGACGGAGAACCTCAAGCCGTTGGGAGTCTTGGTGGTCATTGAGTGCGAGCACATGTGTATGTCCATGCGTGGAGTTCGTCGGCCAGGTTCACGAACCATTACCTCGGCAGTGCGAGGCCAAATGCGTGATCCTGCGACCCGCGCCGAGGCGATGGGACTGGTGCTGGGCGGTCTCCGGTGAGCGAACGCGCACCTTCGCGTACGTCCTTGCAGGTCTCTTCTTTCCGGGCTGGGTTCACCAGGCGCAGTTCGCGCGCCCCGGCCGTGGTTGGTGCGCTCACCTACCTGGTCGGTTTTGCCGACATTGCCTCGGGTATGGGGCCTGGCTGGCGGCACCGGTTGCACCCCTTGACCGATCTGTTGCCAGGCGTCTTTGCCGCGGCTGCTGCGGCGACTGTCGTCTCCGGCATAATGCTTTTGCTTCTGGCTCATGCCCTTCGACGTCGTAAGCGCCGGGCCTGGAGGGCCGCGGTGGTACTGCTGGCTCTCAGCGTGGTTCTTTACACGGTCAAGTTCGAGTTTGTCCCGCTGCTCATGTCGCTGGTGGTGCTGGTCGCCCTGATCGTCTACCGGGAAGAGTTTCGGGCGCTAGGTGACCCGAGGACCCGTTGGCGCGCGGTGCTGGTGTTCTTCGTGCTGGCAGTGGCGAGCCTCGTGGTCGGTGTGCTCATGGTGATCCTGCTGCGTCATCGCGTGGTGGGCGGCCCACCGAGTTTGGTGGTCATAGTCCAGGAGGTTGTCAGAGGTCTGGTGGGCATTAGCGGCCCGCTGGTCTTTCGCCCTGACCGCATCAATGACCTGAATGACTTTGTGCTGACGGCGTTGGGCTTGATGACAGCACTCACGACCATCTACCTGGCTCTTCGTGCCCCAGAACCGCACCCGGAGCTGACCGATTTCGACGAAGCATCCATGCGCACCCTGCTCCAACGCAGTCCGGACTCTCTCGGCTACTTCAATCTGCGTCGCGACAAGAGCGTGGTCTGGTCCGAGTCCGGCAAGGCTGCGATCGCCTATCGGGTCGTGTCAGGCGTGATGCTGGCCAGTGGCGACCCGCTTGGGGACCCTGAAGCGTGGCCCGGTGCGATTACCAGTTTCCTGGTCGAGGCTGAGTTGCACGCCTGGACGCCAGCGGTGATCGGTTGTTCGGAGCGGGCTGGCGTCATCTGGTGCCGCGAGACCGGCTTCAGTGCCCTGGAGCTCGGTGACGAGGCCGTGGTGGACGTGGCGCAATTCTCCCTTGAAGGTCGCCCGATGCGTAATGTCCGCCAGATGGTGAAACGGATCGAACGGGCTGGCTACACCACGGAGGTGCTGCGGGCCGGTGCCATCTCCGAAGGGGAGCGGCGCCGTGCCCTAGTTGATGCAGATGCCTGGCGCGGTACCGAGACCGAGCGTGGTTTCTCGATGGCCCTGGGTCGCCTCGTCGACCCCGTTGACCCGGACTGCGTCTTTGCAGTGGCACGTCAGGATGGCGTCATGAGGGCGTTCCTGCAGTTCGTCCCGTGGGGCACGGACGGGATATCCCTGGATCTCATGCGACGCGACCGAACTGCGGATGCCGGTGTCAACGAACTGCTCATCGTAGACACGCTGAAGTTCTGTCCACAGCTAGGGGTCAACCGCGTTTCCCTCAACTTTGCGGTCTTCCGCTCTACCCTGGAACGCGGAGAGCGGCTGGGTGCCGGACCATTCCTGCGAGGTGGGCGCAAGGTGTTGCTGTTTGCCTCGCGCTGGTTCCAGATCGAGAGCTTGTACCGGTTCAACGCCAAGTTCCAGCCGACATGGATGCCGCGCTTCGTCGTCTATCCAGCCAGCCGTAACCTGCCCAGGATCGCGGTCGCAGCACTTGAGGCGGAAGCGTTCCTCACCTGGCCGCATCTGCGGCGGTTCAGTGGGGCGTGATTATGACTACTTTGGTGATGGGCGTCGTCAACGTCACGCCCGACTCTTTCAGCGACGGAGGTAGGTGGTTCACCCCTGGCGCGGCGGTGGCTCACGGAATGAGCCTGCTGGAGCAGGGCGCAGACATCCTGGATGTTGGCGGTGAGTCGACGCGCCCCGGGGCAGATCGGCCGATCAGGGAAGAAGAGCTGCATAGGGTCATCCCGGTGATTCGTGAGCTGTCCCGGGCTGGGGCACGAGTCTCGGTCGACACCATGCGGGCCTCGGTTGCAGCGCAAGCACTTGAGGCGGGTGCCTCCATCGTCAACGATGTCAGCGGAGGTCTGGCCGACCCCGAAATGGCGCGGGTGGTGGCAGCGACTGGGGTGCCGTTCGTGGTCATGCACTGGCGCGGTCACAGCGACATGATGCAGGGCCATGCGTCATATGACAACGTGGTCCCTGACGTATGTCGGGAGCTGAGCGAACGGGTGGGGGACCTGTGCGATCGCGGGGTGGGCCAGGACCAGTTGATCGTGGACCCGGGGTTCGGCTTCGCCAAGCTGGCCGAGCACAACTGGTCCCTGCTGGCCCATCTGGACGCACTTCAGTCACTTGGGCTTCCAGTGCTTGTCGGCACCTCGCGCAAGGCATTTCTCGGCGCCCTCGGCGTCTCCAAGGGTGGGGCGCCCCGACCTCCCGCCGAGCGAGATGCGGCAACAGCGGCGACCACTGTGATTGCTGCCCTTGCGGGTGTGTGGGGAGTGCGTGTCCATGACGTCGCTTCGAGTATCGACGCCCTGCACGTGGTGGCAGCAGTGGAGGCGGCTCGATGACGGATCAAATAGTCTTGCAAGGGATCTCGGCGCATGGCTTCCATGGGGTCCTGGACGCCGAAAAGGCCGACGGGCAGGCTTTTATCGTGGATGTGAGCCTAGAGGTCGACCTGAGGCGTGCCGGTCGCAGTGATCTGTTGGGGCACACGGTCAACTATGCCGAGGTGGTCGCCGAAGTCGAGTCGCTGATCACCGGACCGTCGCTGGACCTGATCGAGACACTGGCCGACCAGATCGCCGTAGCGGCCTTGCGGCGCCCGCTGGTTCAAGCTGTCGAGGTCACGGTTCACAAACCACAGGCGCCTATCCCTGTGTCGTTCGATGACGTTCAGGTGGTGGTCCAGCGCAGGCGTGACGAGCCGGTGGTAATCGCCCTGGGTGCCAATCTCGGTGCTGTGCAGGCCACGCTCGAGGCAGCGGTTCGCCAGCTGGCCGAAGTCGATGGCATACGGATCACTGCCGTCTCGGACCTTTTCGAGAGTGACCCAGTGGGCGGTCCGGAGCAGCCCGTCTACCTCAACGCTGTCGTCCTGGCACGGACCCGCTTGGCTGCCTATGCGTTGCTGACCGAACTTCATGGAATCGAGGCTGATCATGGTCGAGTTCGCGAAACTCGTTGGGGTGCGAGAAGCCTGGACCTCGATCTTATTCAGTATGGAGATCCCGAGTCGGACTCCGACCTTGTCAGCAGTGACGCGGAGCTGAGGTTGCCCCACCCCCGCGCCCACGAACGGGCGTTCGTCCTGGCCCCGTGGTCTGGTGTCGACACCCAAGCGCAGCTTCGGGTCGGCGAGGCACTGGTCCCGGTCAGTGAACTGCTTGAGCGAGTCGACGACGGCGAACTTGCCGGCATACGGCCCGGCCCTGAGTGGAGTCCTTCATGGTGACTGGCGGCCGAGGCGTCACCATCCGACTCGTGTTGCTGATCGGGTTGGTCACAACCGGGTTGTCTTACTTCGTGTTTCGTATCTGGACAACGCAGGGTGGCGCTTTGCCGCCGTCGCCATGGGGCGCCCTCATCGTTTTGGTATTCATGGCTTGTGGAGTCTTCTTTGCGGGGTTGCCGGTCCGTCGCTTCCTGCATGGACAGGCCAAGAAGACGCTCAACCCCATGCGCGCCATGCGTACCCTGGTCCTGGCTCAGGCATCTGCCCTGACCGGGGCATTGGTCACTGGCTGGTACCTCGCGCAGATACTGGTGGTGTTGCCGAACTTCGATATAGCTTCACGTCGCTCCCTCCTGTGGAGGTTGGTGGCGTTGGCCGCCGGCGCAGTCCTGATGGTCGTTGCCGGGATGGTGGTCCAGAAGATGTGCCGCGTGGATAAGGATCATCCTGACCGTGGCGCCGACCATGACGTCGACGCAGAGACCAACGAGCGGCACGAACACTGAGCAGGCACGTTACCTGAGCCTTAACCTCCGCTGAGGAATACGAGCAGGGGCAGCACCCTTACTTGTCGACGTCTCCCACAACAAAGAACATCGAACCCAGGATGGACACCATGTCGGAGATGAGGCAGCCCGGCAAGACTGCTGCCAGCACGGAGACGTTGTTGAAGGACGCAGAACGTAGCTTCAACCGCCACGGGGTCTTGTCGCCGCGCGATACCAAGTAGTAGCCGTTGAAACCCAACGGGTTCTCCGTCTGGGTATAGCGATGACCTTCGGGCACCTTCACTATCTTGGGCAGCTTGATGTTGACCGGGCCCTGTGGGAGCGACCCGAGGACACCCAGGCAGTGTTCGGCCAGGTCGAGGCTCACGTGAACCTGCTCCAACAGGCATTCGAGTCGCGCGAGGGCGTCTCCAGCCGTGCGCGTCACCACTCGACCCGGGCCACCCTCGGCGAAGAGCTCTCCGTAGGCCAGGTACGGCTCATCTCGGCGCAGATCCATGTCGACGCCCGAGGCGCGGGCAATCGGACCTGAAACACCGTAGGCCGTAATCATTTCCGGGCTGAGAACGCCCACGCCACGGGCTCGTGCATGAATGATCTCATTGCCCACGATGAGGCTCTCGAGGTCGGGCATGCGGCCCCTGACAGCCTGGATCGCTGAGTCGACTCGCCCCAGCCAGCCTGCAGGAAGATCCGCCTTGAGGCCGCCCACCTGGTTGAACATGAGGTGAAGGCGCCCACCTGAGGCTTCTTCCAGCACGGCCTGAAGCTCCTCGCGCTCTCGGAAAGAGTAGAAGATCGGAGTGATCGCACCCAGCTCAAGGGGGTAGGAGCCGAGGAACATCAGGTGGCTCAGAACGCGGGTGAGCTCGGCTAGCAGCGTGCGGGTCCAGGTTGCACGTTCGGGCACCTCCATGCCGAGCATGGCCTCGACCCCCAGAGCAACCCCGAGCTCGTTGGCAAAACCCGACAACCAGTCATGGCGGTTGGCCAGAACCATGATCTGCCGGTAGTCGCGCACTTCGAACAGCTTCTCGGCGCCTCGGTGCATGTAGCCCACGATCGGCTCGGCGGTGACGATGCGCTCACCGTCAACGACCAGTCGCAGCCGGAGCACGCCGTGGGTGGCTGGGTGCTGAGGTCCGATGTTGAGCACCATGTCGGCCGTTTCGAGCCCGCTGGCACCCAATCCGACGGTGAGCTCTTGCGCTCCGGCGGTGAGTTCTTGCGACGTGGTCATGTCGGCAGTCTGTCATGGGCTCCGCCGAGTCACTCAGGCGCCAACCGATCAGCAGGCGAGGTCGTTCTGGGCTTTGATCACTTGCCCCTTGCAGTGGCTGCGCGGCAGCACGAATTGCCGGCCTGTGCGCCCAGGTGAACTCGTCCAAGTCGACGATCTCAGCAGGGGGCTGATCGACGGCGAGAGCCCGTCGGAAGCTGCGGCACCGGCAACGAGGATGCGTTACGTGAGCTGGTTGTTGAAGGGTCTTGTAGGGCGCCTCGGGTGCACATGGATGGGGACACCCCTACGCCGAGGTGGAGTCCGGAAATCGTGGTCCCTTCCGGCGCGCAAACAAATGACGGGTACCTCGCCCGGATTGATCCGCGGTGAGAGCATGCCGCGCTGGAGATCGTCGACGCGTCGAATCTCTCTCACCGTGCGTGGCTGACTGCCCACAGGAAGTCGCCGAGCCCACCTCGGGCAGTCAGTGCTGCGGCTGCCGAGGCGTTGCTCAGGGCATGTAGGTATGCCGTGGGGTTGACTCGCGCCAGATCATGGGCGGGAATCTGGCCGCTGACCCCGAGCTGCCGCAACGCCGCTCGCTGATCCATGAGTTCGTCGTGCCTGAGGGAGTCCATGGCGACGTGTGCGGTCAGGTCACAAGACCCGTCGGGAACCGGCACTACTTGTCGTCCGTGTTTGAAGCCTGTCAGGGTGCCCGCAACGGGGCGGGAGTCGGTCGTGTGTCCATAGTCGACGGCGATCGCGAGACCGGATACAACACGAGATAGAAGGTCTTCCCACGCGAGGTCTCGCGTCTGGCCAATCTCGACCCGATCCCCAGTCTCCAGACGATCAGTAGGCCAGAACAACTGGCACCACTGGCGGCTGGTGTCTGAGGCCGGATCCCCGAGTCGCTCATCTCCGGTCGAGGGGTTGACCAGGACCTCTCGCAGCTCGCCGTCCTCGTCCACCTCGGCAATCGGGCACGGCACGACATCGAGCCACTCGTTGGCAAAGACCAGGGTGTCGCTGAGGCCGTCGAGCTCTTGCGGAAGCTCCCCCCCGCCGGGTGACTGCACCCAGTCGATCGGCTTGCTGAGCTGAGGGCGAGAAACGATGTCGACCCCGATGCAGTGAATGTCTGGGCTCAGCCGGTGAATCTGTTCCAGCAGCTCGCCCCGGCCGCAACCCATGTCCACGAACGTGTCCACGCTCTCACGGCTCATCAGCGTCAGCAGGGCCCGGGCCAGCTGTTCGCCGATCTGCGGCACCCCCTGAGTTGCGGTAGAGAAGTGTCCCGCGGGTCCGGCCGCCTGTCGGTAGAAGCCGCTTTCACCATAGAGAGCCCGATCCCACGCCTGTTGCCACGAAGTCCACGTCACGGGCCGAACGCTACGTGTTCGGGGGACGCGCTAGCGTTTCAGGCGTGAGTGATCTGTCCGCAACGACACAGCGACCTGCCCGGCTCGACGTCGGCATCGTCGGAACCGGCCGCGTTGGCGCCGTCCTGGGTGCCGCCCTCCAGCGTGCTGGACATCGTCTGGTGGCTGTCTCGGCTGTCAGTGAGCCCTCTCGTGCGCGGGCCGCGGCGTTGCTTCCCGGCATACCCGTCGTGAGCGTGGAAGAGGTCATCGCGACGGCCGAATTGGTCCTGCTGACGGTCCCGGACGACGCACTGCCTCCTATGATCGCCGGCTTGAGCGCAACTGGGGCTTGGCAGGCAGGACAGCTTGTGGTGCACACCTCGGGCCGCTACGGAGTTGCGATCTTCGAGGCCGCGGCCGGTCATCACATCCTGGGTCTGGCCCTGCATCCGGCTATGACCTTCACCGGTACGTCGATGGATCTGGCCCGGTTGGCCGACTGCTGTTTCGGCATCACCGCCCCCGAGGCGTTGCGGGCTGTTGCCGAAGCACTCGTGCTCGAGATGGGCGCCGAGCCCGTGTGGATCAAGGAGCAGGATCGGCCGATGTACCACGCTGGGCTCGCACATGGCGCCAATCACCTGGTGACGCTGGTGGCGCAAGCCCTTCAGATCGTGGGCTCGGCCGGGGTTCATGACCCACAGCGGCTCATTGCGCCACTGCTGCAGGCTGCGCTCGACAACGCGCTCCGGCTCGGTGACGGTGCTCTCACAGGGCCGGTTGCCCGGGGGGATGCGGGTACGGTTGCTGCTCATCTAGCACAACTGAACCAGCAGACACCAGATATCCGGCCGACGTATGTCGCGCTGGCCCGAGCGACCGCGGAGCGGGCGCTCGCCAGTGGACGCTTGACGGCGGCTGACGCCGAGCCCCTGCTCGACATCCTTGCCTCACCGAAGGAACACCCGTGACCGAGACTTACGACAACCCCGACACCGCAGAGTCCGTGCTCAGTACGAGTGCGACGCTCAGTACGAGTGCGACAGATGCGCCCGGAGCGGGTCCGGTGGTCGCGCAGACCCGAGCACAGCTGAGGGCCGCTCGCGCGGCACTGGGCGATGGCGACGTGGGGGTGGTGATGACGATGGGTGCCCTTCACGAGGGGCACGCGACGCTGATTCGTCAAGCGAGGGCCAAAGCTCGCCACGTCATCGTAACGATCTTCCTCAACCCACTACAGTTCGGTCCACGTGAGGATCTCGCGCGTTACCCTCGTACGAACGAGGCCGATCTGGCGATGTGCACGCGCGAAGGCGTCGACCTGGTCTTCATGCCGACGCCCAGTGTCATCTACCCAGAAGGTGACCCCGGGGTTCGGGTCTCAGCGGGACCGCTCGGCAGCGTGCTCGAAGGCCAGGCTCGGCCGGGCCACTTCGACGGAGTTCTGACCGTGGTGGGTAAGTTGCTCCACCTGACCGGCGCCGACCACGCGTACTTCGGTCAGAAGGATGCCCAGCAGCTGCTGCTCATTCGCCGGATGACCCGGGACCTGGACTTCCCCGTCGAGGTCGTCTCAGTGGCGACGTTCAGGGAGACCGATGGTCTGGCGATGAGCAGTCGCAACATGTACCTCACCGAGTCGGACCGAGACACGGCCCTGTGTCTGTCCCGGGCTCTACGCGCTGGCGCTGCCGCCGCCGTTGAAGGACCTTCGGCTGTCCGCCGCGCTGCGCGGGCGGTGCTGGTCCGGGAGCCACTGGCCCTCATCGACTATCTCGTGCTCGTGGATCCCTGGACGCTAGAAGACGTGCCGGAGTGGTACCGCGGCGAGGCATTGCTCGCAGTCGCGGGTCGGGTGGGGACTACACGGCTGATTGACAACGTCCCAGTAAATGTGGGACCGGGCGGCGGGGCCCTTGAGATCTTCTCCGAGGACGCCGGGCGCGGCCACGACCTCACAAGCCCTCTGACCTGAAGGACACCCTGTGCGATCAAACATTCTCAACGCCACGACCCTTCGTATCCCGGCCCGGCTGGCGGCGCCAGAGCCGGGGTGGGCGATATCTGCTGACGTCATCGTCGTCGGCTCGGGTATTGCCGGCCTCACCGCCGCATTGCGTCTGCGCCAGCGCGTCGACCGCGTACTGCTCGTCACCAAGACCGTGCTGTCTGAGGGTTCGACACAGTGGGCGCAGGGTGGCATCGCTGCCGCCCTGGATCCGGCGGACTCGGCGCAGGAGCATCTTGGGGACACCCTGGTAGCAGGCGCCGGAGTCTGCGACGAAGAAGCGGTGCGCATCCTGGTTTCCGAGGGCCCGGCCCGGGTTCGTGAGCTCGTGACCCTCGGGACCCAGTTCGACCGTGGGCCCGATGGTGAGATCGCACTGACGCGCGAGGGTGGTCACGGCCGGGACCGGATCGCCCATGCCGGCGGGGACGCGACAGGAAAGGAGATATCCCGGGCTCTGATCGCATCGCTGGGCGCCGCACTGATCGCGGTTAAGCAAGACCCGGGTATCGAGGTCCTCGAGCACGCGCTGGTCGTAGACCTGTTGCAGGACAAGGACTCTCGCGTATGCGGCGTGACGTTGCACGTCATCGGCGAGGGTCAGCTTGATGGCGTTGGCGCTGCCCGGGCCCGAGCCGTTGTCCTGGCTACCGGCGGGATCGGACAGGTCTACTCAGCCACCACGAACCCGTCCGTGGCCACCGGTGACGGGGTTGCGGCGGCCCTGCGGGCGGGTGCCGTGATCGCGGACCTCGAATTCGTGCAGTTCCACCCGACGGTCCTCTGGCTGGGTGAGGGTGCGAGCGGCCAGCAGCCGCTTCTGTCCGAGGCCATGCGTGGCGAGGGCGCCTTCCTGGTGGACCGCGACGGGGTGCGTTTCATGGCGGGGGTCCACGATCTCGCCGACTTGGCTCCGCGTGACATCGTGGCCAAGGCCATCCTCGCCCGGATGGCGAAGACCGATGCTGATCATGTCTACCTGGACGCCCGCCATCTGGGCAAGGAGTTCCTTGAGAAGCGGTTCCCTTCCATCGTTGCTCGATGTCGACAGCTCGGCTTCGACCCAGTTAGTGAGCTGCTACCCGTGGCTCCGGCCCAGCACTATGCCAGCGGGGGGGTGCGCACCGACGTTGTGGGCCGGACCAGCCTGGCCGGGTTGTATGCCTGCGGAGAGGTCTCATGCACCGGAGTGCACGGTGCCAACCGGCTTGCCTCCAACTCCCTGCTCGAGGGTCTGGTCTTCGCTTATCGCATCGCCGATGACATCACCTCGCGCCTGTCCGCGGGGGACCTGATCTTGACCGACCCGTTCCTTCGCCAGGAAGGCACCACGCTGGTCGCTCGTACGGAGCGCACTGCAATCCAGAGGGTGATGACTATTGGCGCCGGAGCTGTGCGCTGCGCCGACTCGTTGGCTCAGGCGGCCAAGAACCTCCAGTCCATCGCCGACTCGACGCCAGGATCGACGGCCGATCCTGACTCGTGGGAAACTTCGAACCTGCTGCACGTGGGACAGCTGCTGACCGCAGTCGCCGCGCTGCGCGAGGAGACCCGCGGTGGCCATGTTCGCTCTGACTTTACCGAGCGCGACGACGCCCACTGGCTAGGGCACACCTATGCCGTGCGCGAGGCCGACGGGGCGATCGCCACGTCATTTCATCCGGTCCTACCCCAGAGCGTGTCATGAACGCCTTTCCCGAAGCGCGAGCCCAGGTCGTCGTGGAGGGTGCCCTCGACGAAGACCTTGGTGGCTTCCCCGGTCTTGACGTCACCAGTTCGGCCACGATCCCCGCGACCCAGAGCAGTACGGCGCACGTGGTCGCCAGAGCTGACGGTGTCCTCGCCGGGACTCCGCTGATTTCGTTGGTCTTTCGCGCGGTGACTGAGCGCATCCGATCCAGAGAGGTGGACGTGCAGCTGTTCCGACAGGACGGCGAGGTGGTCCACAAGGGTGACGTCATCGCCATGCTGGCAGGGTCAACCCGGGCCATGCTCGTGGGGGAGCGCACGATGCTCAACCTGGTCAGTCGACTCTCAGGGGTCGCCACCCACACCAGGGCGTGGGCTGAAGTCCTCCAGGGCAGTGGCGCTATGGTTCTGGACACTCGCAAGACGACGCCAGGTCTGCGTGCACTCGAGAAATACGCCGTCCGCTGTGGTGGGGGAACTAACAAGCGGATGGGCCTGCACGATGTTGCCATGATCAAGGACAACCACAAGTTGGCGGCCGGTTCGGTCTCGGCTGCCTTCGAGGCCGTTCATCTGGCCTCTCCGTCAGTGGACATACAGGTTGAGGTGACCACCACGGCTGAGGCCCTCGAGGCCGTTGCCGTGGGTGCGCGGTTCCTGATGTGCGACAACATGTCCGTGGATCTGCTGCGCCATACCGTCGAAGCCGTGCGTGGTACTGGCCAGAAGGTGGAGATCGAGGCCACCGGTGGGCTAACCCTGGATGTCGCGCGAGCCTATGCCGACACAGGCGTCGACTTTCTCAGCGTTGGTGGACTGACCCATTCCTCACCGATCCTGGACGTCGCGCTGGATCTCGTGGACGACCAGACCTGAGCGGACGACCGGACATCGGTGATGTCGCATTCTCGCTAGTGGACAAAGCCGGCACGAGGCATGCTGATGGACATGTACAAGGACACTGAAGCCTGTCAGTGCGCAATAGAGTCCAGCGACGCGCGTTTCGATGGCTGGTTCTTCTGTGCGGTGGTGACCACCGGCATCTACTGTCGGCCGAGCTGTCCGGCTCGGCCGCAGCGCAAGAACGTGCGCTTCTACCCCAGCGCAGCTGCCGCGCAACGGGCGGGATTCCGGGCTTGCAAGCGTTGCCGTCCTGACGCCAGCCCTGGATCACCACAGTGGAACGTGCGCTCGGACATGATCGCTCGCGCAATGCGGTTGATCGCGGACGGCGTCGTAGATCGAGAGGGTGTGACCGGGCTTGCCAGCCGACTTGGCTACAGCGTGCGCCAGATCCAACGAGAGCTGAGCGCCGAGGTGGGCGCGGGTCCACTTGCTTTGGCAAGAGCTCAGAGATCCCAGACCGCAAGGGTCCTGCTGGAAACCAGCACCCTGCCGATCAGTGAGGTCGCCTTCGCTGCGGGGTTTGCCAGCATTCGCGCCTTCGGCGACACCGTTCGCGAGGTCTTTGCCCAGTCTCCAACCGAGCTGCGCGCCGCAGCATCGCGCCGCGGAGGTCAACAGGGCGCCGGGGGCGTGTCGCATCTGGCCTGCGCCAACGCTGGCACGTTGTTGCTTCGACTTCCCTTTCGTAAGCCGTTCTGCCCGGACAACCTGTTTGGCCACCTGGCAGCGACCGCCGTTCCGGGAGTGGAGGAGTGGCGGGCCGGTGCTTATCGTCGGACGATCCGACTGGCCCACGGTCATGCCGTTGTCGCGCTCAGGCCCACCCCGGAACATGTGGCTTGTCTGATCTCACTGACCGACCAGCGCGACCTCACCAGCGCCATCAGTCGGTGCAGGTGGATGCTTGACCTTGATGCCGATCCTGAGGCGCTCGACGCCGTTCTATCCCAGGACCCAGCCATGGCAGAGCTCATCGCTAGCAACCCGGGCCGGCGTGTCCCAAGGACGGTGGACCCAGCCGAGTTCGCCGTCAGGGCAGTTCTGGGTCAACAGGTGTCGACTGCGGCCGCCCGTACCCATGGGGGGCGACTGGTCAGCGCACACGGCAATCTGGTCGCTGATCCACATGGTGGCCTGACCCACCTCTTCCCCACCCCGGAAGTCCTGGCTGGAATGGACCCAGTGGATCTGGCCATGCCCCAGTCACGCAAGCGCACCCTGATGGCTCTGGTTCAGTCGCTGGCGACGGGAGCCCTCGACCTGAGCCTCGGTGCCGACTGGCGAGAGGCAAGGGTAAGGCTGAACGCCCTGCACGGCTTCGGACCTTGGACGGTCGAGAGTATCGCCATGCGATCCCTTGGCGATCCCGACGCGTTCATCGCCGGCGACCTGGGTATCAAGTTGGCCGCCCGCAGGCTCGGGATGCCGGACACGCCCAGGGCGCTGACCGATCACTCGCACCTCTGGCGGCCGTGGCGTTCATATGCCGTGCAGTATCTCTGGGCCACCGGAGAACACCCGATCAACCACATGCCTGATGAGGAGGCTGCCTGATGCGCAGCCGCATTGTGATCGCTAGTGTCGTGGGTCCGCTGACCCTGGTCGCCGACGACGGCGCGATCGTGGGTCTGTACATGGATCAGCAGCGACACCGCCCTGATGACGATCAGCTGGGCGAACCGGAGCGCCATGGTCGCGCGGCTGAGCCGTTTAAGGCCGCCGCCGACCAACTCGACGCCTACTTCGCCGGTGCGTTGACCCGCTTCACCCTGCCCCTTGCACCGCGTGGGTCGCCGTTTCAACAGCGGGTCTGGGCTGGGCTTCAGGACATTGCCTACGCCAAGACCGCGCCCTACGGCGAGCTGGCCGAACGGATCGGTTCGCCCGGTGCCGCTCGTGCGGTGGGCCTGGCGAACGGGAAGAACCCGATTGGCATCGTCATCCCGTGCCACCGGGTCGTCGGCTCGGATGGCAATCTCACCTGCTACGGCGGCGGGCTCGACCGTAAGAAGCAGCTGCTCGACCTCGAGCTGGCGGTCAGTGGCACTGCGCTCTTCTAACAGTCTGCTGGGTACCCTTGCCGAGTGAGTGATACAGCACCGACCGACCCAGCCGACATCGACATCCCTGAGCAGATGCGCGTCCGGCAGGACAAACGAACTCGCCTGCTGGATCAGGGCCGGGAGCCGTATCCGGTTGGCGTGCCTCGCACGCACACCCTCATCGAGGTGCGTGAGGCTTACGGGCACCTAGAGACCGGCGAGGAGACCCAGGACCTTGTGGGCGTCGTTGGAAGGGTGGTCTTCATCCGCAACACCGGCAAGCTGGCTTTCGCCACGTTGCAGGAGGGCGATGGAACGCGCTTGCAGGCAATGCTGAGTCTTGCTGAGGTGGGGGAGCAATCCCTGGCCACTTGGAAGGCCGATGTGGACCTCGGCGACTTCGTCTTCGTGCACGGCAGGGTGATCTCTAGCAGACGTGGCGAGCTTTCAGTGCTGGCCGATGAATGGTTGATGGCAAGCAAGGCACTTCGACCCCTCCCGACCATGCACAGTCAGCTGTCTGAGGAGACTCGGGTGCGCCAGCGCTACGTTGACCTGATCGTGCGCCAGGAGGCGCGCGACATGGTCCGGGACCGTGCGGCCATTATTCGTGCGATACGCGAAACTCTTCATGACCGCGACTTCATCGAGATCGAGACTCCGGTACTTCAGCTTGTCCATGGTGGCGCTGCGGCCCGCCCCTTTCCTACCCACCTCAACGCCTTCGACATCAATATGTCTCTGCGTATTGCCCTTGAGCTGTATCTCAAACGGGCCGTTGTCGGCGGCGTGGAGAAGGTGTTTGAGATGGGCCGCATCTTCCGTAACGAAGGTGTTGACTCGACGCACAGTCCGGAATTCACCATGCTCGAGGTCTATGAAGCGTTTGGCGACCAACACACGATGGCCAAGTTGACTCAGGAGCTCGTTCTCGCGGCCGCGGACGCTTTTGGCTCCCGGGTCATCGACACTCCCGCCGGGCAGATCCAGCTGGCCGGCGAATGGCGTTGGTTACCGGTCTATCAGGGCCTTTCCGAGGCGGTGGGAGAGGACGTCACGCCAGAGACGGATGCGCAGAGCCTGCGGGCGATAGCCACCCGCTGCAATGTGCAGGTTCAGCCTGAATGGGACGCCGAGAAACTGGTGGTTGAACTATTCGGGGAGATCGTCGAGCCGACACTGCTCCAACCGACTTTTGTCTGCGACTATCCGCCGTCGGCGCAGCCTCTCGCCCGACCGCACCGCAAGGACCCAAGGCTCATCGAGGCGTGGGACCTCATCATCGGCGGTACCGAACGTGGCACGGCCTTCTCGGAGTTGATTGACCCGGTGATCCAGCGGGATCGGCTTACGGCGCAGTCACTGAGGGCCGCGTCCGGTGACGTTGAGGCGATGCAGCTTGACGAGGACTTCCTGCGCGCCCTGGAATATGGCGCGCCACCGATGGGCGGCCTCGGTTTGGGCATCGATCGCCTCGTCATGTTGTTCACGGGTGTCGGTATCCGTGAGACTATTCTCTTCCCGTTGCTGAAGCCGGAGTGAACATGAGCCTGCATTCTGTGTTGATCGCCCTCGGAGCACTGTTGCCGAGCGCCGGCGTCGCCTTCTTGTTCTATCTGATCATCAAGGCAATGCTCGAAGGCGACCGCAGTGAGCGGCTGGCGCATTCCAAGTGGGAAGCCGATCAAGAACGTTCGGCTTCTCCGGCGAGGCAATCCAACAATATCGACGAACGGGATTCCGCATTGTGAGAATCGTCGCGTATGGTGGAGTAATGAATAGTTGGTGAACACGGTCACCGGCTCGCAGACGTTCCTCATTCGGGAGTTCTTATGGCACAACGGGTTCAATACATGCTGGTTGACGACGTCGACGGCACCGAAGCGGTCGAGACCGTATCGTTCTCCCTCGATGGAGTCTCCTATGAGATCGACCTGACCGCAGCCAACGCCAAGAAACTGCGCAACGACCTCAGTACGTGGGTGGGACATGCTCGTCGCTCGGGCGGTCGCAAGAGCTCGCGTAAGGCAGGGGCAGCGGCCGGTCAGCGTCGGAGCGACCTGAGCGCAGTACGCCAGTGGGCGCGCAAGAATGGTCACCAGGTCAGCGATCGTGGCCGCATCTCCGCCGGCGTTCTCGCTGCGTACGACAAGGCGCACAGCTAACTCAGATTCTGTGCGTGGGTGTTCCTTAGGTGTGCAAGGAAAGCGCGCTAGCGAAGATGTCGCCTTCTCCAGCCATCCGGGACAGGACGTCGTTCATGTCTAGTTGCCTTAAGGCGTCTCGTTTGTCCGCCCCGCGTTCAATTTCGGCCCATGTGCGTGGCGCGGCGACCAGGGGGGCGTTCTTTCCGCGTAACGAGTAGGGCGAGATCGTTGTCTTCGCGGCAATGTTCTGGCTCCAGTCCAGGAGCACTCTGCCAGGGCGCAAGGACTTCGTCATCTTCCACACGACCAGCTCGGGTCGCAGTTTGGTCAGTTCCTGGGCGATCTTTCGCGCGATGTCTCGAATCGTGTCGGAATCCTGCTCGCCCGGCAGTGCGGCATACAGTTGCATCCCCTTGCTGCCGCTGGTGACTGGGGCAGTGCTGAGTCCGATGCTCTCTAGCCGTTCTCGTACCATCAGAGCCAGCAGCGCGCACTCGTGCAGACCGGCAGGGCTGCCTGGGTCGAGGTCGATTACCAGCCGGTCTGGATGTTGCGGCCGTCCATCTGCATCAAATCGCCATTGGGGGACGTGGAGCTCCAGCGAGGCGAGGTTTATCAGGTACGTCAGGTCCGCGGTGTCGTGCACCACGGGGTAGCGGACAGTCTCGTCGCCGCTCGGCGAGCGTTTGCCGCTGGTGGCCATCGAGACGGAGCGCAGCCAGGGCGGCGCTCCTTGTGGCAGGTTCTTCTCGAAGAACGACGGTTCGCCTGTGCCGTGCGGCCACCGGATCCGGGTCACCGGCCGGTCGGCGAGGAGCGGCAGCAGGAAACGGGCCGCCCTGGCGTAGTAGTTGAGCACCTCACCCTTGGTGGTCTCGGTTGCGGGGTACATGACCTTGTCCAGGTTGCTCAGCTGGAGACGCCGGCCATCAACGATCACGGACACCAGGTCGGTCGTTCTGTCTGGCAAGCGACTCACTCCTTGTCGTGGACATCGTCGGGTGACAGGTCAGGTCGAAGGCCACGGTATGCCGGTTGCCTTAATCGGCCCTGTGCCGAAAGTCCCAAGGATCGCACGTCCATGACCACCTCCGGGCGAACCCACTGTGTGCCCTGGGCATCCATGGGCGGAACCTCCTCGGCAAAGGGCGAGGCGTTCGTGGTGCGACCCTGCAGTTCCGTGAGAACACGTTCTTGTTCACGGCCCGCCAGACCGCTTCCGACCCGACCCAGGTACACCAGTCCATGGGCCGTCGGACGGCCCACCAGCACGGAGCCCAGCCGGCGGCTGCTGTTGGACTCAGGCCGCCAGCCGCCGATCACAACCGATCTGGACGTTCGATGGGGGAACTTCAGCCAGTCTGGGCTGCGCTGGCCCGGGCTGTACACGGATGAGAGTCTCTTGCTGACGACACCTTCCAGGCCGTGCGCCAGCGTGGCGGCCTGCAGTGCAAGACCGTCGTCATAGGTCGGTGGCACCTGAGCGTGGGGGCCGGCTACACCCATGCCCTGCAGGGTTGTCCGCCGCTGGGCAAGCGGGCTGTCGATGAGATCGATGCCATCCAGGCGCAGCACGTCGAACACCATGAAGGTGATGGGCCGGGAGACCGACAGGCGGCGTGCTCTCCTGAGGTTGCTGACGTGCATGCGCTCGGAGAGGGCCGCGAAGGAGGGGACTCCGGCCTCCAGTGCCACGACCTCGCCATCGAGCAACATGTCGTCCGGCATCCCCGGGCCAGCCAGGGTACTTAGCTCAGGGAAGTTTGAGGTGACGTCGTTCTCGTTGCGCGACGACAGCCTCAGACGGCCATCGGCAACATCGACCAACACGCGCATCCCGTCCCACTTGATTTCGTGCACCCAATCGGGACCGCCGGGGATCACGGTTCCCGCACTAGCCAGCATGGGGCGCATTGGTCCATCCTGACGGATCGGAGGCCAGGTCCGCGACACCATGACAATCCCTCAAACAGGGAGGATAATTTGACTATGCGTGCCATCTGGAAGGGCGCTGTGTCCTTCGGCCTGGTCAACGTGCCAGTGCGCCTCTACTCGGCCACGGAGAACCACGACGTGCAGTTCCGCCAGGTGCACCGCGAAGACGGAGGTCGGATCCGGTACCAGCGCATCTGCAGTATCGACGGCAAGCAGGTGTCCTATGACGACATTGCCAAGGGCTACGAGACCGAAGATGGACAGATGGTGGTTCTGACCGATGAGGACTTGGCAGACCTGCCGACTCGCAGCAGTCGAGAGATCGCCGTGGAGAAGTTTGTGCCGGTTGACCAGATCGACCCGATCTTGCTCGACAGGTCGTACTACCTTGAACCGGACAAGACCGCGGCCAAGCCGTACGCATTGTTGCGCGATGCGCTCAAGGCCGCCGACCGGATGGCTGTTGTGACAGTTTCGCTGCGAACCCGGGTGACCATCGCGGTGCTGCGGGTCCGTGAGGATGTCATTGTGATGCAGACCATGCTGTGGCCGGACGAGATTCGCTCACCAGACTTCGCAAGCCTCGGTGGGAACACCGAGGCCAAGCCTGCCGAGCTGGCGATGGCCAGCATGCTGGTCGAGTCGCTGGCGGGGGACTACGTCCCGGACGATTACGAGGATGACTACCAGGATGCGATCGAGTCGCTGGTCAGGTCCAAGCTCGCAGGTGGCGAGGTGCAGGAGGTGCCAGTGGCGCCCCAAGACAGCTCGGGCGAAGTGATTGATCTGCTGTCCGCGTTGCAGCGTAGCGTCCAGGCGGCCAAGGCCGCCCGCGGCGAGGCAAGCTGACCGATGCCCGAAGGTCACACCACGCACGCACTTGCAGGACGGCTCAACGGTGCATTCGCCGCTTCGGCCGTTGCAGTCTCCAGCCCTCAGGGCAAATTCGCTGACGGCGCTGCGTTGCTGGACGGACTCAGGCTGGTCGACGCTTCGGCGTGGGGCAAGCACCTTTTCGCAGAGTTCGAGGGAGAGCGCTGGCTGAACGTCCATCTTGGCCTCATCGGCAAGTTCTCCGTGATGGCTCATCCTGGCGGGCACATCCCAGTTGAGGGGCAGGTCAGGCTCCGGTTGCTGAACGACTCATGGGTGGGGGATCTGCGCGGTCCGACCGTGTGTGCGGTAGTCACGCCCCAGAAGGTCGACCAGATTCGCGCCCGACTCGGCCCCGACCCGCTGCGGCAGGATGCCGACCCGGATCTGGCGCTGTACCGGATTTCGCGCAGCGCCAGATCGATTGCCGAACTGCTGATGGATCAGGCCGTGCTGGCCGGGGTCGGCAACGTGTACCGGTGTGAGGTGTTGTTCCGCCATCGCGTCGACCCGTTCCGGCCCGGTCGCCAGATCCTGCCCGCCACCTGGCGAGCCATCTGGGATGACCTGGTGTCACTGATGCCGCTCGGCGTGGCGTTCGGCCAGATCGTCACTATGGACGACCAGGTGGCCGACGCGATGGCGGAGGTGGCGGATGGGTCTGCGGCCGCGACCACTGCTGCAGTGACCGGCGCTCGGCTCGGAAACCGGTTTGAGCGACGCTTCTACCTTTACCGACGCACGGGCGAGCCGTGTCGTGTGTGTGGCTGCACGGTGCGCACCCAACTGCTCGCCGGACGCAACCTGTTCTGGTGCGGACGCTGCCAGCGTCGCCGCTGAGCAGTAGCCGGCTCACCCGGAGAAGCTCTTGACCTCAAGACTGATCGGCGTGGCCGCTAGCGCCTGACTCACCGGGCAGCCACCCTTGGCACCCTCAGCAGCATCGGCGAACTCCTGGGCGGTGATACCGGGGACGGTGCCGCTCACTCTTAGGACGATCCCGGTGATTCCCGTGCCCGGCTGGAAGGTGACGTCGGCGGAGGTGTCGATCGACGTTGGCGGTGTGCCTGACTTAGACAGGGCATTAGTCAGGGCCATCGAGAAACAGGTCGCGTGGGCTGCGCCTAACAGCTCCTCAGGACTGGTCTTGCCGTTCGCCTCGTTCGCGCGCGACGCCCAGCTGACGTCGAACATCCCAACCCCTGAGGACTCAAGAGCGACCTGACCAGCCCCCTCCATCAGTGAGCCTTCCCAGTGAGCTCGGGCGGTCCGTGTTGTGGCCATGTTGGTCTCCTTGGTTGTCAGACATTGTTTACGAGTCGGTGGTGCAATCCGACACAAAAGGGGTCGGGCGCAGTGCCGCCGGCTGTTGACTATGCCACCGCTGAGCCGTCGCCACCAGAGGCGACCCAGGTACGCCGAGGGCGAACATGAGCCTAGGCAGCTCTGGGGGCGGAACAGACCGGCATACGGCATCGTTGTTCCGATGACGCATCGGTTCAGGACTGACCTAGGTGATGACCGCTGCGCACAGATAGCATCGAGGTATCTCGATACGAGGAGCGCTGAGCGATGTTTGAACGGTTTACCGACCGAGCCCGCAGGGTGGTTGTGCTTGCGCAAGAGGAAGCACGCATGCTCAATCACAACTACATCGGGACTGAGCACATCTTGCTCGGTCTGATTCATGAGGGCGAAGGAGTCGCGGCAAAGTCGCTGGAGAACCTCGGGATCTCGCTGGACGCCGTCCGCGAACAGGTTCAGGAGATCATCGGCCAGGGCCAGCAGGCTCCGTCCGGCCACATTCCCTTCACCCCCCGTGCCAAGAAGGTCCTCGAGCTGAGCCTGCGCGAGGCACTGCAGCTCGGCCATAACTACATCGGGACCGAGCACATCCTGCTTGGCCTGATCCGCGAGGGTGAGGGCGTCGCCGCCCAGGTGCTCGTCAAGCTCGGTGCTGACCTCAACCGGGTCCGCCAGCAGGTCATTCAGCTCCTGAGCGGGTACCAGGGCAAGGAGCATCAGGGTGCCGGGGTCGGTCCCGCCGAGGGCACTCCAGCCGGGTCGTTGGTCCTTGACCAGTTCGGCCGCAACCTGACAGAGGCTGCCCGAGAGGGCAAACTCGACCCGGTCATCGGCCGGGGCAAGGAGATCGAACGGGTTATGCAGGTGCTGTCCCGAAGAACCAAGAACAACCCCATCCTGATAGGTGAGCCAGGCGTCGGCAAGACAGCTGTCGTGGAGGGCCTGGCCCAGGACATCGTCAGAGGCGAAGTGCCCGAGACGCTCAAGGACAAGCAGATCTACACCCTTGATCTGGGCGCCCTTGTCGCCGGTTCGCGCTACCGCGGGGACTTCGAGGAGCGACTGAAGAAGGTTCTGAAGGAGATCAGGACCCGCGGCGACATCATCTTGTTTATTGACGAGATTCACACCCTGGTGGGCGCTGGCGCCGCCGAGGGCGCGATTGACGCTGCGTCCATCCTCAAGCCGATGCTGGCCCGTGGAGAGCTTCAGACGATCGGGGCGACCACTTTGGATGAGTTCCGCAAGCACATCGAAAAGGACCCTGCCCTGGAGCGGCGCTTCCAGCCGATCCAGGTCGCTGAGCCAACGTTGTCGCACACCATCGAGATTCTCAAGGGCCTGCGTGACCGATACGAGGCCCACCACCGGGTCTCCATCACTGATGCTGCACTGGTCTCGGCAGCCAACCTGGCCGACCGGTACATCAACGACAGGTTCCTGCCTGACAAAGCGATCGACCTCATCGACGAGGCCGGCGCGCGGCTTCGCATCCGCCGGATGACGGCGCCGCCGGACCTGCGCGAGTTCGACGAGCGTATCTCGCACGTTCGCCGCGAGAAGGAGTCCGCGATCGACGCTCAGGACTTCGAGAAGGCCGCATCGTTGCGAGACGACGAGAAGACGCTGCTGGGCCAAAAAGCTGAGCGCGAGAGACAGTGGAAGTCCGGCGACATGGACGTGGTAGCCGAGGTCGACGAGGAGCTCATCGCTGAGGTCCTGGCCGCTTCGACCGGCATCCCGGTGTTCAAGCTGACTGAGGAGGAGTCCTCGCGTCTGCTCAACATGGAGGACGAACTGCACAAGCGCATCGTCGGTATGGACGAGGCCATCAAGGCGATGTCTCAGGCGATTAGGCGTACCCGCGCCGGCCTGAAGGATCCGCGTCGTCCCGGCGGCTCATTCATCTTCGCCGGTCCCACCGGTGTTGGTAAGACCGAGCTGGCCAAGACGCTTGCGGAGTTCCTGTTCGGCGACGAAGACGCACTGATCCAGCTCGACATGAGCGAGTACAGCGAGAAGCACACGGT
>Ga0182021_10000949_pt1 | contig 32896 bp, 31 predicted proteins | sample 612E3MmetaG_FD_120493 | JGI IMG/M metagenome (GOLD analysis project Ga0182021, IMG submission 120493) | Permafrost microbial communities from Stordalen Mire, Sweden - 612E3M metaG (Illumina Assembly) | ecosystem: Environmental > Terrestrial > Soil > Wetlands > Permafrost | place: Sweden... | reverse complement strand
GCCGGGCGCGGTGCCTCACACCTCGACCTACGCGCTGACCAACGTGACCCTGCCGTATGCAGTCGAGCTTGCCAACCACGGATGGCGCAAGGCGATGCAGGCCGACCCGGCACTGGCCCTCGGTCTGAACACCCACGACGGCGCCGTGACCTACGGTCCCGTCGCCGAAGCGCACGGGTTCGCATCGATGACCCTGGACGAGGCACTGCGCTGACAATAGGTGCCTTCCTCCGTGAGCAGTGGTGACCCCAGAACCGGTGACGCCAAAGGCGTTATCCCCGAAGCCGACTCACCCCTGACACGTTCGACTCGCGGATGGCTGGACCATCTGCGGGTCGAACGTGGCGCAGCCAACAACACGCTGAGCTCCTATCGGCGCGACCTTGCACGATATGGGCAGTTCCTGACCGAACGGGGGATCAGCGATCCCGTCGCTGTGGGCGAGTCTGACATAACTGAGTTCCTTGCCTCGCTTCGGGAAGGGGCCCCTGAACGACCACCACTGTCAGCATCTTCGGCCGCCCGGACCCTCATCGCGGTGCGCGGCTTTCACAGGTTCTTGACTCAAGAAGGTACGACACCAACAGATCCCGCCGAAGGGGTGGCGCCGCCCAAGGTGCCAAAGCGACTGCCGAAATCCATCTCGATCACAGACGTCGAGAGTTTGATGTCTGCGGCAAGTCTGGGAGATGGTCCGGCTGCGTTGCGTGACCGCGCGATACTGGAGGTGCTTTACGGTGCGGGCGCACGAATCAGCGAATGCGTCGGCCTGGACCTTGATGACATCGACTTCGCTGACGACAACACCAATGACAGCGACACCAGGCCGGGGTCCGTGCGTCTGTTCGGCAAGGGGAACAAGGAACGCGTCGTTCCGCTCGGGCGCTATGCACGTGAGGCAGTCACGGCTTACACCGTTCGAGCGCGCCCATCCATGGTGCTGCGGAGCAAAGGGACCCCAGCACTGTTTCTGAACCTGCGCGGAGGGCGACTCTCACGCCAGGGTGCATGGGCTGCGATCCACTCGGCAGCCGAACGTGCTGGCCTGGGGGACACTGTCAGCCCGCACACTCTGAGGCACTCCTTCGCCACACACATGCTCGATGGCGGGGCCGACGTGCGCGTGGTTCAGGAACTGCTAGGTCACGCCTCCGTGACCACGACCCAGATCTACACTATGGTGACCGTCCAGCACCTGCGCGAGGTCTATGCAGAGGCCCATCCCCGGGCGCGATGAATACGATCTGTTCGCGACAGGCCGCGCGCTGCCTTGAATCAGGACCCTCGGCGCGACTAGGGTCGACGCGATCAGCGAGACTGACCGATGAGCTTTCGACCACGCTGGGAGGGAACACCTGTGACTAACGTGGTGATTACGACCACCGAGGGTCCGATCGTCGAGGGTCCGCGCGCGAACGGTTCGGCAGCCACCGCTGTCGTGGAGACTCCAGAGCGCCCTCCCGCCCAACTACCAGGTACTCAGAACGTCGGAGCCGGGCAGATGGGCCCCACGGGTCGGGTGATGCCCGACTTTCCCGAGCCCGCAGCGCTGCGCAGCCATGGTCCCGCGCGGATCATCGCCATGTGCAACCAGAAGGGCGGGGTTGGCAAGACGACTAGCACGATCAACCTCGGCGCAGCCCTGGCCGAGGTCGGCCGCAAGGTTTTGTTGATCGACTTCGACCCCCAGGGTGCCTTGTCAGTGGGTCTGGGCATCCCGACCTATCAGCTCGACGTCACCATCTACAACCTCCTGGTCGAACGTGGACACGACATCCACGATGTGGTTCAGCACACCAACCTGGAGAACCTCGACATCATCCCGGCGAACATCGACCTGTCCGCGGCTGAGGTACAGCTGGTCGGCGAGGTTGCCCGCGAAATGGTGCTGGCGCGCGTCCTGCGTCCCATCGTGGACGAGTACGACGTCGTCCTTATCGATTGTCAGCCTTCGTTGGGTCTGCTTACGGTCAATGCGCTGACGGCCGCACACGGCGTGATCATCCCGCTGGAATGTGAGTTCTTCGCGATGCGTGGGGTCGCTTTGCTGGTGGAGACCATCGAGAAGATCTGTGACCGCCTTAACCCTCGACTGAAGGTTGATGGAATTCTGGCCACGATGTACGACAGCCGAACCCTGCACAGCAGGGAGGTCGTGCGAAGTGTGGTGGACCACTTCGGTGACTTGGTTTTCCACACCGTCATCACCCGAACGGTAAAGTTCCCGGACTCCTCGCTGGCCGCCGAGCCGATCACGACCTACGCCTCGACCCACTCAGCCGCCGAGGCATACCGGCAGATGGCCCGCGAGCTCATCTCACGGGGTGGGGCGGCCTGAGCACCATGGCCCAGACCTCAACCTGCGAGGTCACCGCTAGTTCCTTGAGTACGCCCGGTGGAGTGCTGCGCAGAGCAGAAGGCCAACCCTTCGAGGTGCACCTGGATGTCTTTCAGGGACCGTTCGACCTCCTTCTCGGATTGATCTCCAAGCACAAGCTGGACATCACAGAGATAGCCCTGGCCGAGGTCACTTTCGAGTTCATAGCTCATATCAAGGCCCATCAGGCGTCCGAGACTGAGTGGGACCTCAGCCAGGCCTCGGAGTTCCTTTTGGTGGCCGCAACCCTGCTTGATCTCAAGTCGGCTCACCTGCTGCCCCAGATGAACCCACAGGATGAGGAGGATCTGGCGCTGATCGAGGCACGGGACCTGCTGTTTGCCCGGCTGCTGCAGTATCGCGCGTTCAAGCAGGTCGCCGGCACGTTCGCAGAACGGATTGCCACGGCGGGTCGTATGACCGCGCGCCAGGCGGGTCTGGACCCTCATTTCGCCGCGCTGCTGCCGGAACTGGTGATGGGCATCACCCCCGAGCAACTGGCCATGATTGCAGCACGGGCGATCACGCCCAAGGTGGTGCCCACCGTGGGCCTTGAGCATCTACACGCGCCAGCGGTCAACGTTCGCGAGCAGGCGGCCCTGATCGTCCAGCGGTTGCGAGCGTCGCGGTCATGCTCTTTTCGCGCTCTCGTCGCCGATGCCGATAGCACCCTGGTAATCGTCGCGCGCTTTCTGGCGCTGCTGGAGCTGTTCCACGAGTCCGTGGTCACCTTCGACCAGAGTGAGGCGCTGGGAGAGCTAACGGTTCAGTGGACGGGGCGCGACGACGGCGAGATCGGTGTCAGTGACGAGTTCGACGAGGATGATGTGGTCAACGAGGATGATGGAATCGACCATGACATCGTGACCAACCAGGCGACGGACATCTTGACCGTCCAAGAGATCACCCAAGAGATGGTAGACGCAGTTGAGTGACTCTTTGATCGAGATCCCCCAGGAGCAGGTTGGCTTCGACATCAATGACTTCCCCGGAGGCGCTCGCGCCGCGATAGAGGCTGTCCTGATGGTCGTGGACGAACCGGTGAGCGAGATGTCACTGGCGACCGTCCTCGAACTGCCGGTCGAGGACGTCTTGGCACACCTGGTTGCTCTGGCGGCCGACTATGACCAGAGCAACCGAGGATTTGCCGTCAAGGCGATCGCTGGAGGATGGCGGGTCTACAGCCGATCGGAGTACGCACCCGTGGTCGAGAAGTTCCTCCTGGACGGTGCGCAGGCCAAGCTCACGCAGGCGGCCCTGGAGACCCTGGCGGTCATCGCGTATCGACAGCCAGTCTCCCGGTCCCGGGTTAGTTCGGTTCGCGGAGTCAACGTCGACGGCGTTGTTCGGACCCTGCTTACCCGCGGCCTGATTGAGGAAATGAGGGAAGAAGGCGAAAGTGGTGCGACGCTGTATGGCACAACGTCCTACTTCCTGCAACGACTTGGTCTGCGCTCACTGGATGAGCTACCGGCCCTTGCCCCCTACTTACCCGAGGTTGATGTGCTCGACGAACTAGCAGAACACGGCAGGGCATGACGGAGCGAACGCCGCCTCGTGGCGGCTCAGACGGACCCCGCAAACGCCCTGGCAGTGCTCCTGGACGGCGCACCGCCGCTCAGCGCGGCAGCACCGTTCCCCACGCGAGCGCTCCGCAGCGCGGTAGCAGTGGTACCACCAAGCCCAGTCAGCCCACCCGTCTTCCCCCTCAGCGGGAGAAGCCAGCTGTCGAGGTCGATGTTCACGACCCCGACGGGGTGCGCCTGCAGAAACTTCTGGCAGCAGCCGGCGTGGGTAGCCGGCGAACGTGCGAGAACCTCATCACGGCAGGGCGCGTCACCGTCGATGGGCACCTGGTCACCGAGCTGGGTGTGCGAATCAATCCGGACACCCAGACGGTCCATGTTGACGGGTCCAGGATTCAATTGGACGAGTCACGGGTCTACCTCGCCTTCAACAAACCCCTGGGTGTGGTGTCCACGATGAGCGACGAACTCGGTCGCCCCTGTGTAGGGGACTTCGTCAGCAACCGCAAGGAACGCCTCTTCCATGTCGGGCGCCTGGACGCCGATACTGAGGGATTGCTGCTGCTGACCAACGACGGTGAGCTCGCCCAACGGCTCCAGCACCCGTCCTACGGCGTTCTGAAGACCTACGTTGCCCAGATCCCAGGACCGGTACCGCGGGATCTGGGCAAGCGGCTGCGCGCGGGCATCGAGCTCGAGGACGGTCCAGTCAAGATTGACTCCTTCAAGCTCGTGGACTCTGCCCCGGGCAAGGCTCTGGTCGAAGTCAAGCTGCATGAGGGCCGCAAGCACATCGTGCGCCGGATGCTGGAGGCAGTCGGGCATCCGGTCGTCACGCTGGTCAGGACCGATGTCGGTCCGATCCGGCTCGGCGACCTGCGATCGGGGCGAATGCGGTCCCTCAACCGGCCCGAGATCAGTCAGCTGTACTCAGCAGCCGGACTTTGATGCGCTAGGGGGGCATCGGTCGCTACGGTTACGCACGTGAACGATACGCGCGTACCGATCAGCTCCGTTCGGGCCATCAGAGGTGCCATCCAGCTCGATGTCGATGAGCGCAAACACGTGTTGTCCTCAACGCGCGAGCTCGTCTCCTCGGTCCTGGAGGCGAACTCGCTAACCAAGCAGGACGTCATCTCGATCTTGTTCACGGCTACCCCAGATGTGCGCAGCGAGTTCCCGGCCGTGGCTGCGCGCGAGCTCGGTCTAGGCGATGTCCCGTTGATGTGCGCCCAAGAGCTCGACATTGCCGGGGCGATGCCGTTGGTGATCCGGCTCATGATCCACGTCAACACCACGCTGGGCCGTGACCAGATCACGCACGTGTACCTGCGGGGGGCCAGCGCCTTGCGCCGGGACCTCGCCCAATGAACACCGCGGCTTCGCCCGGACAGCAGGTCAGGATCCTGGGGACCGGCCTGATCGGGGCAAGCCTGGGCATGGCTCTGTCACGGGCCGGTTTCCAGGTGTCGCTGGATGACCCGTCGCCCACGGCCGCCGCGCTGGCACGCGACCTTGGCGCCGGTGTTCTTGCGCGCGACACAGCAGCCGTCCCTGACCTGGTGGTGGTCGCAGCGCCCCCTGATGTGGTGGCAGACGTGGTTGCGGCGCAGCTGTCCCGGTGGCCGGACGCCGTGGTCACAGACACGGCCAGCGTCAAGGGTGCGGTGCTGACAGCGTTGCAAGACACGGGAGTTGATCTTTCGCGTTATGTCGGCTCGCACCCCATGGCAGGCCGTGAAAAGTCGGGTGCGATGGCGGCACAGGGGGATCTGTTCCAGGGTCGCTCCTGGGTCGTCGCACCGGGACCAAAAGCAACCGCGGGCGCCATCGACATGGTGCGCAAGATCGCGCAGGCCGTGGGGTCAGTGGTGCTCCTCATGACACCGGATGAACACGACGCTGCCGTGGCCGCCGTCTCGCACGTACCGCAGATCGCTGCCAGTCTGGTGGCGAGCAGACTACGCGATCTGCCATCGGGGGCAGTCGCCCTCTCGGGACAAGGCATCCGCGACGTCACACGCATCGCAGCCAGTGACCCGGGTATGTGGACCCAGATCCTGGCCGGCAACGCACCGGCGGTTCGTGGCGTCCTCGAGTCACTGGCCTCCGAGCTGGACGCGGTGCTGGTGGCCCTGCGCCAGCTGGAGACGGACCCGGACGGCGGCAGTGTGGGTGCGCGGGCGGTTCTGGCCAGAACCGTCGCTGATGGCAATGTCGGGCACGCCCGTATCCCCGGCAAGCATGGCGCCGCCCCGACGACCTACGCCACGGTCATCGTCGTCGTCCCGGATGAGCCGGGTGCGTTAGGTCGGCTGTTGCGCGATGTCGGCGAGGCTGAGGTCAATATGGAGGACCTGCACCTAGAGCACGAGATCGGCCAGCCGTTCGGCCTTGCCGAGCTCGCCGTTCTTCCGGCCGCGGTCCAGCCCCTCATGGCGGCGTTGAGCTCTCTGGGCTGGCCCGTACACCAGTAGTCCGGCAGTGATGTCCTCATCGAGGCCGCCGACCTCCAGTCGGTGACTGCAGGTACCGCACAGCTCCACTACGGCGAGGGAGCTATGGCCATGGCATGGTCAGGGCGCTGCGACGGCACGGCAGCCGAGCTGGGTGCTGGCACCTGGTCCGGTGTTGATCCCATAGAGGCAGACCGTGTGCGGGCCGGGTGTGGTTGCCATCGTGAGGTTGTAGCCGTGGTTGGGACCGTAGGAGGGGTACGCCGCGCCGACGTCGGGCCTGGGCTGGTTGGCCCAGGTCAGCGCGTTGGCCCGGCCGTCGATGTACATCTGCACCATGATGGGCGCGCTGGTATCGGGGTCGATCGCCCATCCCGCGGCGCTAACCTTACCGGGTCCGGCGGTGAGCGCGTCGATCATGCCGAAGGGATTGCTACTGGGCGCGGTGACGGCACGACAGCCGAGCTGGGTGCTGGCACCTGGTCCGGTGTTGATCCCGTAGAGGCAGACCGTGTGCGGGCCGGGTGTGGTTGCCATCGTGAGGTTGTAGCCGTGGTTGGGACCGTAGGAGGGGTACGCCGCGCCGACGTCGGGCCTGGACAGGTTGGCCCAGGTCAGCGCGTTGGCCCGGCCGTCGATGTACATCTGCACCATGATGGGCGCGCTGGTATCGGGGTCGATCGCCCATCCCGCGGCGCTAACCTTGCCGGGTCCGGCGGTGAGCGCGTCGACCGAACCGAAGGGGTTGCTGCTGGGGGTGGGGTTGGCTGCCGACATGATGGCCGAGGTCCCGGCACGAATCTCGGGGAGTTTGGCCTCCAGAGAGTCACCAGGACAGGTGGTCCCGCCCACATCACGATGACCGGAGATTCGCCAGATGTTGGCGCCCCACGGCGCTTTCACCGGGCTCGCACCGGTGGCGGGTATGGCTGCTTGGGAGAACTTCCACGCGAAGATCCTCTTGAACGCATCAGTCATCGCCTGCGGAACAACTGCCGACGTGAAGGTGCCGATGCCCGCCACACCCGTGGACACCGTGTTGTAGTTGTAGACGTGCCCGCCGATGACTGGCCTAGCCATCCCTCCGTAGCGACCCTCCCAGATGCGGCCGAAGCGGTCTACCAGGAAGTTGTACCCGATGTCGCCCCAGCCCAGGGTCTGCGCGTGGTAGGCGTAGATGCCGCGAAGGATTCCGGGCACGTCGGCTGGTGTGTAGTTGTTGGAGCTGTCGGTGTGGTGGACGAATCCCACGTCGATCTTGCCGTAGGAAGGGGCCCAGCTCATCAGTGCCGGGTCGGCGCCCCACTGGGCCCGTGTGTAGATGGTGGGCGTAGCGGTCGCCGCCGCAGCCGCACCGGATGCCTGCTGAAGGTTGTCGGCGCTCGAGGTGCCCGGGTCAACAGCCTGAACCGTTACCGCGGTGGGGACCATTGTCGCGGCGGTCAGGGACCGTACCTCGTACTTGGAGGCTCCGGTGACGGCATACGGATTGGTCCCTGTGGTGGCGGACGGGGCCGAGCCTGGACCGCCATCAATTTTGGTTAATGGCTGCCACAAGCTCCACGTCGCGCCGGTCAAGGTACGGATCTGGAACTGCCACTGCGCTGAGACCATACCGTTGGGCCAGGTCACGCCCACCACGGTCACCGCACCGGCAACGTCCTGGACCGGAGTCTCTGCTCCGGCTCGGGCGGTAGCCAGCGGGTCCGGCATACCAGGGGCGCCGGCCACCGACGCCGTGGCGTGCTGCTCGGCCTTCATCGCGGCAACTGAGGACTGCACGAAAGCCACCTGGCGCGTGTGGCTCTTGACCGGGTGAGTCTGAGCTGCTGAAGACATCTGGGGGAAGCCGGTCACCATCGCCACCACCGCCAGCACACTGGCCATGGCGACAAGACCTGCCCGTCTGGCCAACAATCCGGTGCTGGAGGCCCGCTGGGGTTGCGTGAACGTGTCCAGATACCCATTCCTCATCTGCATCCCTAAATGCTGCTGTTTCAGGAGTTGGACTGCATGACCAACGCGTAGCGTCCGACTGCCGCACGGCTAATCCACCCTTGTTACACACGCTCGCATTGGTTCGCACAGACCGCAGTTGAATCGGGCAAAGCAGGACAAACAGCCCATCTCTTCTGACCGAATGGATGATGTCCCCCCCAACAGCCAGCGGCGACGAGCACATTCGGAGGCAACTGACGCCAGATGGGCACCTGGTCCCAGACATGCTGGGGCGCTGACGCGACGCCTTCAGGGCGACCCTTCGGATGGAGGGCAGGTGCTCACTGATTCCGTGGGTGCCTGGCAGGAAGAGATTGAGCCAGACGAACCCGCGGACCCACGCGAACGGACGCTGAATTCATCAAGCGTTGCATTGGTCGCGGCCTCGCAATAGCATCTGGACCATGCGAGCCATGATCGTCAAGGAGTTCCGCGAGCTGCGGCGTGACCGGCGCACCCTCGCCATGCTGATTGCGATGCCTCTTCTACTGCTGGTGATCTTTGGCTATGCGGCTAACTTCCACGTCGACAGCGTCAAAACGGCTGTTGTGGGACCCCAGGCCACGCAGGTCGAAGCGAGGTTGCCGTCGTTCTTCGACGTCACTGTGACCCATCCTTCGGATGGTCAGGCCGACGCCGAGCAGCTGCTGCAGGACAGGACTGTCAACGTCGCCATCGTTACCGGCCGAGCACCGGTGCTCGCCCTGGTCGACGGCTCGAACCTCTTCGCCTCCCAGTCGATCGTGTCTGTGCTCAACAAGGAGGGCAGCACGGTCAGTACGCAGATCCTGTACAACCCCGAGCTCAAGACCTCCTGGGTGATGGTCCCTGCCATCATCGGACTGATCCTTACGTTCATAGGCACGATCGTGACCAGCATCGGCCTGGTGCGCGAGCGCGAGACAGGGACCCTCGAGCAACTGGCCGTAATGCCCATCAAGCCCAGCACCGTGATACTCGGGAAGATCTCGCCGTACTTCCTGGTGGCCTCGATCGACATGGGTATCATCACGGGCCTTGGGATGCTGCTCTTCGGCGTGCCCTTCAACGGCAATGCCTTCGTGTTCACGCTCGGAGCCGCGCTGTTCCTGTTTGTAGTGCTCGGGCTCGGCGTCTTCATCTCGACGGTTTCGCAGACCTCCGGCCAGGCGATCCAGACCGCCTTCATGTTCACGCTGCCGCAGATCCTGCTGTCGGGCGTGATCTTCCCGCTCGACTCCATGGCGGCGGGGGTGCGATGGATCGGCTATCTGTTGCCCCTTACGTACTTCACGATGATCTCGCAAGGCGTGATGCTGCGAGGAGCGTCACTGGCATCGCTGTGGCTGCCCTTCCTCGTGCTTACCACCATGGCCATTGCGGTGTTCAGCAGCGCCACACTCCGGTTCCGCCGTGACCTCGCGCCGGGCCGGCGGCATCACCGCAGCACAGTTGCCCAGCCCGCAGCCCCTTCAACCGTCGGGCAGGATGGGAGCGAGTCATGACCTATACCGTCCGCTCTGCAACCGTGCGGTTCGGTGACACCCTCGCCCTGCAGGACGTGTCCCTGCAAATCGAGCCAGGCTCTGTGGTGGCTGTCGTGGGCGGCGACGGTGCGGGCAAGACAACGCTGCTGCGCACCCTGGTTGGGGAAGTGCAGCTCGAGCATGGCCAGGTCAACGCCCCGCCGCCGTGGGAGATCGGCTACATGCCGGCGACCGCGGGTAGCTGGGCGTCGTTGACGGTCGAGCAGAATATGGACTTCGTCGGCGGCATCTATGGCCTGTCGGGCAGTGCCCTGGCCTCCCGGCGCGATGAGCTGCTGGAACGTGCCTCGCTAGAACAGACGGCCGACCGGCTGGCCTCCCAGCTGTCGGGAGGCATGCGCCGCAAGCTCGGGTTCGCCATGGCGATGCTGCACGAGCCTGCTTTGTTGGTGCTGGACGAGCCCAGCACCGGCATCGACCCGGTGAGCCGGGTCGACCTGTGGCGACTAGTGTCCGAGGCCGCAGCTGCCGGCGCCGCCGTCGTCATGTCCACGACCTACCTCGATGAGGCCGAGCGGGCTGGCAGTCTGCTGGCTCTAGACGGCGGCCAGACGCTGGCCAAAGGCACGCTGGGCGACGTGCTCGGCGCGTTCGGAGGCGCGATCACTGCAACCGCAACCCCACGGCGGCGGGAGTGGGCGTGGCGGCGGGGGCGTGCCTACCACGAGTACTGGCCCACCCTGGCCGACTTGCCGCTTGACGCCTGTGCCCTTACCCCGGACCTCGAGGACGTGGTCGTCACCTTGTCAATGCTCAAGCGGCACGACAAAGAGCTGGCATCGTGACCCAGCCAGGCGCGAGCGAGGACCGTCCCAGGGTGCTGCTTGCGGCGAACCGGGTCAGCCGCAAGTTCGGGGCCTTCACCGCGGTCGATGACGTCACGCTGCGCGTTGAGGCCGGGGAGGTCGTCGGTCTGCTCGGCGCCAACGGGGCGGGTAAGACGACACTAATCCGGATGCTGCTCGGACTGCTCGCGACCAGCGAGGGTGAGGTCGAGCTCTTCGGCAGCTCGCCCGACCGTGAGGGGCGTCGACGTCTCGGCTACACCCCGCAAGGCCTCGGTCTCTACCGCGACCTCACCGTGAGGGAGAACCTTGCATTCAGCGCCCAAGCCTATGAGGTCGCAGTGCCAGAGCTGCCAGAGGCGCTCCGTCCGGTGGCCGACCGGCTCATTGCCGAGCTTCCACTGGGCCTACAGCGACAGCTCGCCTTTCTGTCCGCCCTTGCCCACAGCCCCGAAGTGCTCGTAATGGACGAGCCGACCTCCGGCGTCGACGCCCTCGCCAGGGCCGCACTGTGGGACACCATCCACGAGCAGGCCGAGAAGGGGGTCGGCGTGCTGGTGTCCACACACAACATGGCCGAGGCCGAGCAGTGTGACCGGCTACTGCTGATGTCCCGTGCGCGCCTCGTCGCCCAAGGCAGCCAAGCTGACATCATCGGCTCCACTACCGCTGTGTCCGTTCGCACCAACGACTGGGCGAGAGCATTCGCGGTGCTCAACGAGGCCGGCCAACCGGTGATGCTGGCCGGGCGCGACGTGCGTGTTGCCGACGCTGACCCCGAGCAGGTGCGCAGGGTCCTGTCCGACGGACGGGTAAGAGCCGATGTCAGCGGGATTCCCGCCACGATCGAGGAGCGGATGATGGTGCTCTCCCGCGCCTCAGAGGAGCTCTGATGCCGCCTCGGGGGCGACGTCCCGTCGGCCGCTCCGATACCCGGCAGGAAATCCTCACCGCGGCCGGGGAACTCTTCGCTGAGCGAGGCTTCGAGCGCACCACGATGCGCGCAGTGGCCGCCAGGGCCGACGTCGACCCGGCTCTTATTCACCACTACTTCGTCAACAAAGAGGGCCTGCTGGCGGCGGCTCTGGTACTGCCTGTCGACCCGGCCGCACTGCTGGCCGGTCTGGACAAGGATCCCGAGCACGCTGGTGAGGCGTTGGTTGGCCGGCTGCTAGGGGTGTGGGAGGGGGATCCGGATGCCAGACACCGCATGGTAGGACTCCTGCGCGTCGGCCTGTCACACGAGCGTGCCGCAGCGGGCCTACGTGACCTGCTGGGCCGCACGATCCTCGTCGCCCTTTCACGTGTGGTCGCCCAGGACCACCGGTCCCTGCGCGCGGCACTTGTGGGCTCCCAGATGGGGGGGCTTCTGCTCGGTCGCTACGTACTGGGGATCCCCGGCGTGCGGGATGCGACGCCCGGACAGCTCATTGTGGCGATCGGACCCGTGCTCCAGCACTACCTGACAGGCCCAGTCGGCGGCGCGGCGGCACCGGCCACTGTGAGCAGGTAGACCCGCGAATCAAGCACAGCTTGCGCACGGACCGTGTGGCCGATTGCTACCGCGACACGGCGTACGTGGCTCAGAGAGAATCCAGCTGGCCGCCGAAGGCCTAAGGTTAATCAAGTGACCGTCCCATCCAAACCCCTCGTTATCGCCATCGACGGTCCATCTGGCTCCGGTAAGTCCAGTGTCTCCAGAGCCGTTGCGCAGCGCCTTGATCTGGCTTACCTCGACACCGGGGCCATGTACCGAGCGTTGACCTGGTGGTGCGTCCAAGAAGGAATCGACCTTGAAGACCAGCCGTCCGTGACACAAGCAGCCAAAGACCTGCCACTGGTCATGGACACCGACCCGGGCTTTCCGTCGGTGCAGGTCGGCGGGGTTCGGATCGACGAAGCCATTCGGTCCAGCGTGATCTCCGAGTCAGTCTCCAAGGTCGCAATCAACCTGGGCGTTCGTGATGAGCTGTGCCGTCGTCAGCGGGCACTAATAGCCGATTCCATCCAGGCCGCCGGGGGAGTGGTGGCCGAGGGCCGTGACGTCACCACCGTGGTCGCACCCGATGCTCCCGTCCGGATACTGCTGTCCGCTAGCCAGGAAGCCCGCCTGGGTAGGCGCGCCAAGGAGCTCCACGGCGGCGACGGCCACGCCGCGGTCAAGGCCACCCATGACCAGATCGTGCGCCGCGACAAGGATGACTCGACTGTTTCACAGTTCATGCACCCGGCTCCGGGAGTGACCTTGGTGGACACCTCAGACCTGGACTTCCAGCAATCCGTGCAAGCCGTGCTGGATGTGGTTCGCACCCAAAGGGTTCACCAGCATCAATAAGCGAGCCTGCGCGAGCGACGGGTAGGCGCCCTCATCAGGCTCGCGGACCATGGCTCACCCAAACTAAGGGATAATGGATAGTTCCCGAGCGTGGACAATCCCGCATACCCCTGAAGACTGAAGGACCTGCCGTGATCGAGCACCCCAAGACCGTGAACCGCAACGAGGTCGATGACCTGTCGGTTGAGCGTGCCTTGCGCGTGGGCCTGGACGAGTTCGAGCTTGACGACGAGGACGTGTCCCTGCTGGAACGCGAGGGCGACGAAGATATCGACGCGGAACAGAGCGGCCCGGTGCCGGTCGTGGCGATCATCGGTCGCCCCAACGTCGGCAAGTCCACGCTCGTCAACCGGATACTGGGTCGTCGAGAAGCCGTCGTCGAAGACGTTCCAGGAGTAACCCGGGACCGTGTCGCCTACGACGCCGAGTGGACAGGCACCCGTTTCACCTTGGTAGACACCGGTGGCTGGGAGGTCGACGCCACAGGGATTCACCTTCGAGTCGCCGAGCAGGCAGAGATCGCCATTGAGCTCGCTGATGCGGTGATGTTCGTCGTCGACGCCACTGTCGGTGCGACCGACACCGACGATGCCGTAGTCAAGCTGCTGCGAAAGTCGGGTAAACCGGTCATCCTGGTGGCTAACAAGGTCGACGACCAGCGAGCCGAAGCCGACGCTGCAATGTTGTGGTCCTTCGGCCTGGGCCAGCCATGGCCCGTCTCGGCCTTGCACGGTCGGGGCAGCGGGGACGTGCTAGACGCGGTTCTGGCGGTCTTGCCCAAGTTCTCCGCGGTCGGCGATGCCTACGCGCGCGGCGGGCCGCGTCGAGTAGCACTGGTAGGCCGCCCGAATGTCGGCAAGTCCAGTCTTCTCAACAAGCTCGCAGGCGAGGACAGGGTGGTCGTCGACAAGGTTGCCGGCACCACTCGTGACCCGGTCGACGAGCTGATCGAGCTCGGCGGCAAGACGTGGCGGTTCGTGGACACGGCCGGCATCCGTCGCAGGGTCCACCAGACCCGTGGCGCCGACTTCTACGCGTCGCTGCGTACCCAGACTGCGCTGGAGAAGGCCGAGGTGGCCGTCGTGCTGATCGACGCCCAGGAGGCTATTGCTGAGCAGGACATACGAGTCATTCAGCAGGTCGTCGACTCCGGACGTGCCCTGGTGGTGGCTTACAACAAATGGGACACCCTGGATGAGGAGCGCCGGTCCTATCTCGAGCACGAGATCGAGAAGGAGCTCGTCCAGATCCCGTGGGCTCCCCGGGTCAACATCTCCGCGCTTACTGGTCGCCACATGGACCGTCTCGTCCCCGCCCTGGAGATCGCGCTCCAGTCTTGGGACACCCGGGTCTCCACCGGTCGCCTCAATGCCTTCCTGGGCACGGTGACCGCGGCAAACCCCCACCCGGTGCGCTCGGGCAAGCAGCCGCGGATCCTGTTCGCCACCCAGGCCTCCACCTGCCCGCCGCGTTTTGTGATCTTCGCCAGCGGCTTCCTGGAGGCTGGCTATCGGCGCTTCATCGAGCGCCGTCTGCGAGAGGAGTTCGGCTTCGAGGGCACTCCGATCGAGGTCTCGGTGCGGGTGCGCGAGAAGCGTCGCAAGAAGTAGCGCAGGGCGTCTGCGGCAGAAGTTCGCAACGCTTCCATCCCCGGTTGGAATACCGCCGCAAGTAGGGCGATTCTGAGCTCAGGGCGTTCGTACGCTAAGGTTTCGTTCGCCTCACTAAGCGTCACGCAGGCGAGAGTCCCGGGATGTAGCGCAGCTTGGTAGCGCACTTGACTGGGGGTCAAGGGGTCGCAGGTTCAAATCCTGTCATCCCGACGGGAAGTAACAGCAGGTCAGAGGCCGTTTTCGGAGAGATCCGAAGCGGCCTCTTTCCTGTTTGGCTATCAAAATGTAGCCATCCATGTAGCCATAGGCGCCGCGATCACCCCCATCACCAGCCCATTGTTGCTGAGAGCCGCTCGACGGCAGAGCGCGCGCCCTCGGTGGAGACGTGGCCGTACACGTCCCCGGTCCTCAACTCGGCCAGCCCGGCGCCACGCGCCTGCGATCACCGCTTCCTAGATAACGGCCACACGCACATCCATCGCAGCCCTGAGCGGTGCGGATCTTAAAAGAAACCGGCGCCGACATCGTTGACCTCAGTGAAGAACACGGACACCGGGTGCTGCGCGGGTCGGCAAGGGCGAGGGGGTCGTCCTCGCGTCTCTGCCTTCAGCATTCGGGCGCGGCATGTTTCCCGGATGGACCGTCGCACGCCACCCGACCGCTGCGGGAACTGGCACCATGGCCGGGGTCCGAACGGCAAGAACCACGAGAGCGTCCAGCCAATGACGACTGGCTCGGGAGGGTGATACCGGCCCGTAGGACACTGAAGGAATGGACAAACAGAGCGTGGAAAGTCCAGCGGTGACGGCCGACGGAGAACACGATTTAGGATCATCCAAAAATCGATGTTCGCAAAGGCTGCATCGCCCAACTGTGGCACGCCCCTGTCCCTGGCTCTGGGGACGCTACAGCTGACCGGTGGACGGAGCGTGTTGACCTGAGGCCGGTAAACGTGGTCACGTCAGCTGTTGACCAGGCCCACGACGCCCTTGGTGATCAGTACGACGGCAACCACAGCTAAGACCACTGTCAAGAGCTCGTGGCCATGCGCTATTAGCCAGGCGCGCCACCGCTGATGGATCGCAGGGGCGTCATCCCGACGGATCACCACGAGCAGCAACGGACCTGCGACTCCAGCCGAGGCGACGACGACGAACAGGAACATGTCGAGCGCGGCTCGGCCCTGCGGGAGTCCAGCTTGTATGACGTCGCCGACAGCCGCGACGACGATCGCGTAGTTGGGCAGGAACGCGCCGAGGACGAACGCCGGCGCTGGCGACATCGAGTCCAGTCGACCCATCCATTTCGGCTGGGCATCCGGCTTCGTTGTGACCGGACGTCGCGATCGCACAAGCAACCAGCCGCCGAGCGCGACCCCTGACGCAATCTGCACCCAGCTAACCCACGGCGAGCTTGCCGCGACCTTCGGCGAAGCTGGGTAAAGGGCGAGCGTGGCGATCGCCACGACGGTAAGAGAGAGAACCCAGCCGGCGACATATGCCGTCGCCTTCGCGACACCACCCTTGGACGCGACAAGCAGAACTGCGGCTAGCACCGACCAAGGCTGCACCGCCAGCGCCAATGCAAGCAGCAGCAGCGTCAGCACCGAAGCAACGTCCACTGGGCCTCCCCTCGTGAGAGCCTAGCCCTCTAGTGTGGGTGCCAACCCCTAGGTCCGATACGGTGTCGACGACAGTTTCCGCCCGTAACCCCAGACCTGATCGGGTTCCTCACGGCATGGGCGTGCAGGTTTTCTCCGGTCAGCTACCGAGCATGCTCGGCATCCGGAAGGGGTTCGGGAGCTGGCTATCCCAGCAGCGGGACCTGATCACGAACTTGACCAGATCAGCTCGCCGATCACGGCGTTCGCCGCGGCGACCCCTTTGATAATCGTGGGGTTCAAACGCTTTGCGCCCAATGCCCCCTGGTCGATTGTCGCCGTCGTGCTGCTCCTCGGCATATCCGCTGCACCAGGCGCGTCGGCCCACGCTGTCGCTGTGGTGCGCTTGTTGCAGGATGGCTTGCCACCGATTGGGCTCCCTCAGGGAATTAGCTTGAGCACCCGGCCACCTGCGAGGGCATCGCCTTCTCCGGTTTCATCCTGACCATCGCCCACAGCGCCCTTACCTCGCGTAGCTTCGCGAGCTCCCCACAGCCGACCTGCTCCGAGAAGAGTAGGGACCCTCAGCTCCTCTTACCGCGCCATGGATCGGCAATGGCACGGTAAGACAGGGCCAGTTTCTTATCGGCCAACGCACCGTCCAGCAGGCCCGCGATGGACCCGGATCTGCATGATGTCGCGCACCGCGACGGTGATCCAGGCCGTTCCCTGATGCAGGCACTCGTCGATCACTCGTGACCAGGGTGCGCCACGACTGTCGAGGCTCTTTGACCTGTCGAGATCAGCTAGCCACCCGACGACCCTGCTGCCCGGCTCGTGCGAACCTCCGATCAGGGCTGCCGGAGGCGAGTCTGTAGGTCTTCGCGAAGGTAGCGTCTTACGAGCAATGGGACGAAGGAACGGACCGGCGGTGACGTCAAGCCAATGCGCGCACACTGACATCACAAGGTGGACCGACACGAAGACAAGCCTTTGTGCAGTTCACGCAATGTCTGGTTTCTGCACGTCGGTGTATAGGGCCCCTTGCGCCGCGCCGGACCCGGCGCGACCTCCTCCGGGCCCCCTGAGTACGAACGCGATGCCGACCGCCAGGATCGCCCCCAGGAGTGGGCCGGCGATGTAGACCCAGTAGTCGGTGAAGTCGCGGCCCACCAGGTCGGGGCCGAAGGTGCGAGAGGGGTTCATCGATGTGCCGGAGATCGGGCTGCCCCATAGCCCGGCGAGGGCGATGTAGGCACCGACGCCGAACGCCCCGACGATTCCCAGGTTTTGGGCGCCGGACGCGGTTCCCAGGATCACGCTCACGAGGCCGAGGGTGAGGACTGTCTCCATCAGGAAGGCGTCCCAGGCGGTATAACCCGACGCCGGGTAGTTGGAGCCGTACTTGGCGGAGACGTTCACGACTGCCTTCAGGAACCACGCTGCGAGCGCGGCCCCGGCCAGCTGAACCACGATGTACCCGGGCACCCGGCGCCAAGGAAAGTCACCACGTAGGGCGAAAGCGATGCTCACGGCAGGGTTGAGATGCGCTCCGGACACCTTGCCCATGAACAGGATGATCGCCAGGACCATGAGGCCGGGTGCAACCACGGCCGCCGTGCGGCTGATGGTGTTGGGGAAGGCCTGGGACATCATACCCCCTCCGGCCGCAACCAGGACCAGGAAGAACGTGCCGAGCAGCTCGGAGAACAACCGGCGCCACTCCTGCGATGGGTCGGCGAAGTCCTCGAAGGTCCGGACCAGACTGTCCATCTCGGACCCGACCAAGTTCTTCCTTGCCTTGCTGGCATCTCCTACGTTCGCCGAACCAGGTTTCTTGTTCATTCCCCACTCCCTCATCAGCTTGGCGTGTGCGTCACGCTCCAGGTCGACCCGGGATCGTCGTGGTCTATGAAAAGCGGGGTAGCAGCGGTCCCGCCTCATCCACCGGGGGCGAGATCATTGCCCCGGGCCCCAACGGGATCGATGACCCTGACAATCCTCAGGTCTGGCCACATCTCGCCCAGGACGAGTGGCGTTTCGAAGCCGCAGACCCGGGTGCACTGACCGAGTAGGAGCATTTTGCGCGGGGCGGACTTCAGGGCGCCGTGTACGCGTGGGGCGACAGATCTGGGCTTGGACGATCAGCTGATGGCCAATACCTGGCAGGGCCACTTTCCTACGAGAACACGGGCACCAGAGGTTGGGCCGGGACGTCGCCGGTGGGGGAGCTTCCCCGCGAACGGCTACGGCCTGTTCGATGTCACCGGCAATGTCTGGGAGTGCACCGTAGAACCGTGGAGCGCTTCCCACAAACCGCTGACGGCTCCGTGCTGCGGACCTTCGTCGCCGGTCTCAAGCGAGGGTGCACGCCGGGTGCTCAAGGGCAGATCGCACCTGTGCTCGCCGGAGCACTGCCTGCGGTACCGGCCGGCCGCGCGTTCACCGGAGTCCGAGGACACTTCGACCACACTCATCGGTTTTCCGCTGCTTCCGGCGCCGACCGTATCGCTGAACACGGTAGCGAGCCCGGCGCGGGTCATCCCGTCTCTAAGACGCACGTAGCAGATCGCTGCGGATTCGGTGGCTGATTCGGATGTCGCCTAATCCCCTGCAGGGTGGTCGAAAGGTGAAGACTGGGTCTGGGCCATTGGCTCCCTGCATACTGCGGCAGGCTTCCAGTCTGACGCCTTGACGTGAGGGGTTCACCATGATTGAGCGGCGACCTGCCAGGAAGAGAACTTCAGCCGGGGTACGTGGCCCGGGCAAGCTCGACGAGACCGCCCGGGTCCACCCGTATCGGACAGTTGAGGAGCGGGTCGCGCGGGGGCTGGCCTGGCGTGAGGTGGCACCGATCGAGGGGCACGCGTTCTACGGGATCACCCGCCGCCGGAAGAGCCCGGTCGGGATCCTGCGAGCCCAGGATGATGCCCGAGTCAAGGACCTGGTGCCGATCCGGTATGGGCGGATGAGCGATTCGGCGTTCAAGTTCTACCGCGGGTCGGCCGCGATCATGGCCTACGACCTGTCGAGTCAGAAGTGGACGCCGGGTCACACCCAGATCTGCGGGGACGCCCACCTGTCGAACTTTGGTGTGTTCGCCTCTCCCGAGCGCGACCTGGTCTTCGACGTCAACGACTTCGACGAGACGCTGCCCGGCCCGTTCGAGTGGGACGTCAAGCGGCTGGTTGTCTCGTTTGTCCTGGCGGCCCGCGATCGTGGGTTCAAGCGCAAGGAGGCTCGGGTCGCCGTACGTGAGGCGCTGCAGGCGTACACGAGGGTTATCGCCGAGCTGGCCCAGATGGGGACCCTAGATATCTGGTACACCAAGATCGACGAGCAGGAGCTGCTCAACGCCGTCGCTGAGATGCGCAAGGACCATGGCAAGGGCAAGGCCAAGGCTTTGAAGTCAGCAACCGAGAAAGCCACGACCAACTTCGACAAGGCCCGGCGAAAGACGTCGCTGAAGGCTGAGGAGAAGCTGACCGAAGTCGTTGACGGCCACCACCAGTTCCGTGAGGAGCCGCCGTTGCTGTCCCGCTCGGCGATGACGCAAGAGTACCGGGACCGGGTGCAGAAGGCCTTCTCGGGTTATCGGGCGACGCTGCCAGATGACCGCCGGCGACTGCTCGAGCGCTTCCACCTGGTCGACATGGCCCAGAAGGTGGTCGGAGTTGGCAGTGTCGGCACCCGGGCCGGGATCTTGTTGATGGAGGGTCGCGACAGCAACGACCCGCTGATCCTGCAGTTCAAGGAAGCCGCCTCCTCGGTCCTTGAGCCTTACGTGGGTGCCAGCACGGCGAGTCAGCACGGTCAGCGGGTCGTCGAGGGGCAGCGGTACATGCAGGCCGCCAGCGACATCTTCTTGGGCTGGGTGCGCGGTGAGGGCGGTCGGGACTTCTACGTACGGCAACTGAAGGACATGAAGGGCAGTGCCGATATCGACACGATCCAGCCGATCGGCCTGACCGCCTACGCCCGCCTGTGCGGTGTGACTCTGGCCCGGGCCCACGCCCGAGGCGGTGACGCCATCGCGATCAACGCCTACATAGGCACCGACGGTACCTTCACGGACGCGCTGGAAGAGTTCGCCCAGGTGTACGCCGACCAGGCCGAGCAGGACTACGGGCAGCTGAAACAGGCGATCTCCGACGGGAAGATCCCGGTCGAGGCCGGAATCTGAGCCAACGCGCACCTTACGTTTTGGCTACCGTGATGGTCCGGGTATCCATGACCGGCTGGACCGCAGGACCGCAATGCGCAAGGCGCCACGCTGTCGCCCAACAACGCAGCCTGCCTCTGGGAAGTACACGATGCCACGCCGACGACTTCAAGCGACCCCTGCGCTACGGCGGCGTCGGGATCTGTCACAGCAGAAGGTTCGGCTCCCTCCGCAGGTGCTGCCGGAGTTCCTCGCGGGCATAGCGGCCAACGAGCAGAGGGACGAAGGAACGGATGGAGGCGCCGTCGAAGCGTGCAGCCACCTTGCTCAAGCACTCGTCGACGGCCCGCGGATCAAGGTGGTCGTCGAACTCCGCGTGGATGTGTCGGGCCACCACGTGTAACTCCGGGTCGACTCCGGGTGGGACTGGGAAGGAGTCTGCAGGCGGGGCGCTGGCCATGGATCACGGTGGCATCACAGGTCCCGGTCGCGCAAGCCGTGGGGGCTCGTGGGTTTGTCAGTGGGTCCGCGACGGGCCGCGAGCTGACGTCGCGTCGTCGTCGGCCCGTTTGCACCCCGCTGCTCACCGCGATCGGGGCGGCACTGGTGCCTTCGGGGTCAAGGCGCTGCACAAGGAGATCGGCAGCGGTCTCGAGAAGATCTTCGAGGAAACCATCCCGATAGCACGGGCGGGCCTGATCGTGGCCTACCCGCGATCGGCAGCCGACAAGGTCGAAGCCACCGTGACACGCGCGCTGCAAAAGGTCGTCGGCGAAGTGGAAGGTCACTACGTGAAGGCGCTGAGAGGCGCGCCCTCGCCGACGCCCAGAAGAAAGTACGACTCGGGTCACCCTCAGATCCAGACCCCCTTCGGCCATGGCCTGCAGCGAGCGGGGTCATCTGGAGTACGTCGTGACCTCCTGGACCTGCCGCGAACCACCCCAGGGTTGGGCACCCGCACGCACACACCAACTCGGCCTTGCCTATATTCAGGCCGCGACCTCCTGAATGATCTCCTGTTGTCCTGCGTCTGCTCCAACACGAGCTGCCACCTTCACGGTGACAACCAGAAATCGAAGGTGGTTGCCCGCGGAGCTGCTGGGACAGTAACGAAGCTAACTCGCGTGCTCGAGGGAACACTGAGGGCCATGGACGCTGTGCCCGGTGCCCGTCTAGCCGACGGTCTAACGGACCAAGAGCGACGACATCGGCGGGCAACCACCGGTCAATCTTCAGCCCGGAACGGGCGGCCCGGGAGGGCACTGGACTAGCTGAGTGCCTTGGCTTTCATGGCCTCGTACTCTGCTTGTGAGATCGTGCCGGCATCCAGGAGTGCCTTCGCCTGGGCGACCTGGTCGGCAGGGGAGGTACCTGACACGCTCTTGATGTACGAGTCATGCTGGGCTTGGGCTTCACGAGATCGTGCGGCGGAACGCTCTGCCATCGCCCCGCCGTCGACGATGAGGTAGACAATCACGGTGATGATCGGCAGGACGACGAGGAAGAGGATCCACAGCGCCTTGGTGAGCCCACCGGTCTCCCGATTGCGGAAGATGTCGGCGATGACGTGGAACAGCACCACCAGGTATGCAATGAATATATATGCCACGAAGATGAACCAGATGATCTGCCAGAACGACATGTCTTTCCTTTCAGAGCTTCCAGTCCATTGATTGGACTCAGGTGTTGCACCCCAAGGGAGGGTGGTTTGCAAAAGGTTGGCACGGGTGAATGCAACTAGCCAGACTATTTATGGCCGGTCGTAATATCTCATCCAGATGATCATTAGGGGGCCTGTTCTCAACGCCCGTGCATCATCCCCAGGTGATGAGGCTTTGTCGCGAATGCGGGCTGAGACTGGGCCGATGGCTACCGTCGATCTCGGGTTCCCTCCGGCAGATCTGCCCGGTCCGCGTCCTTCTCCCGGCAATGTTGCGGGAGCGCCACCGTCCTTCCATGTGCTGGCTAAGCCGACCGGGGCGATTTGCAACCTGGACTGCTCCTACTGCTTTTTCCTGTCCAAGGAGGAGTTGTACCCGGGCAGCGAGTTCCGGATGAGCCAGGACCTGTTGACCCAGTACCTCCGGCAGCTGTTGGAGTCCCATGCTGGCCCTGAGGTGACGGTGGCCTGGCAGGGTGGTGAGCCCACGATGATGGGCCTGGACTTCTTCCGGCGTGCCGTGAAACTGGTCGCAGAGCTCGCCCGGCCCGATCAGCGGGTCGAACACACGATGCAGACCAACGGCACCCTCCTCGACGACCAGTGGGCCGCCTTTCTTGCCGAGCACGACTTCCTGGTCGGGATCTCCATCGACGGACCCCGCGACTTGCATGATGCCTACCGGGTGGACAAGGGCGGCAAGCCCACCTTCGACCGGGTGATCCGCGGCCTGGACCTGCTGAAGGGGCGCGGGGTGCGCTGGAACGTGCTGACGACCGTTCACCGGGCCAATGAGGATCACGGCCTGGATGTCTACCGGTTCCTGCGCGACGACCTGGGCGCCGACTTCGTGCAGCTCATCCCCATCGTGGAACGGCCCTCGCCCGGGGGGATCCCGACCGGCGACCAGGTGACCGAGCGCTCGGTGTCCCCGGCCGGGTACGGACGCTTCCTCATCGAGGTGTTCGAGGAGTGGGTTCGCCACGACGTCGGCTCGGTGTTCGTGCAGATGTTCGACTCCACCCTGGCGAGCTTCGCCAACGTCCCCGGCTCACTGTGTGTACACAGCGAGACCTGCGGCACGGCTGTGGCCCTGGAGCACAACGGGGATCTGTACTCGTGTGACCATTTTGTCGAGCCGGACTATCTCCTGGGGAACATCGGGCAGCGACACCTGCTTGAGCTCATGGCCTCGCCGCAGCAAAAGGCGTTCGGCAACGCCAAACGAGACGCACTGCCGGCATACTGCCGGCAGTGCGATGTCCGGTTCGCGTGCCACGGCGGCTGCCCGAAGGACCGCTTCACGACCACCCCGGACGGGGATCCGGGACTTCATTACCTGTGCCAGAGCTACCAGGACTTCTTCCGGCACGTCGACCTTGCGATGCGGGTGATGGTTGCCGCGCTCCGGTCGGGCCGCGACGCTGATGCGATCATGGCCTGGTACGAGCACCGCGATCAGCGGAATGTCACGGACCAGCAGCCTGTTCGGGGTGGTGCATCATCCCAGGCTGACGAGCCACCCGCTTAGGAAGCGGCCAAGACGTGACCCATGGCCGGCACGGAGCACGCCCGGCGACCAGGGGCGGCTATAGAGGGAGTCAGTCCTGTCCGGGCACGCGTCGTTGTGCGCGTCGAGGCGTGCTTCACCGATGGTCTCGCTCTCCTAGCACCGCTCAGACAGGTTGTCGGTTGGTTTCTGCACGTCGGTGTACAGGGCCCCTTGCGCCGCGCCGGAGCCGGCATGACCACCTCCGGGCCCTTGGGCACGAACGCGATGCCGACCGCCAGGATCGCGCCCGCGAGCGGGCCCGCGATCCTGGCGGTCGCTGAAGTCGCGGCCGACGAGGTCGGGTCGGAAGGTGCGGGCGGGGTTCATCGAGGTGCCGGAGATCGGGCTGCCCCACAGCCCGGCGAGGGCGATGTAGGCACCGACGCCGAACGCCCTGACGATTCCCAGGTTTTGGGCGCTGACGTCGCGTCTTTACTGCTGCTGGTGGAATCACCCCGAGGGGGTGAAGCCTCGGGCGTCCACGGTGGGCGATCGTCGTCCTACGACGCCGCGATCGACGCGACGCACCGCCAGGGATCTGAGTGTGCGGGTTCGGCGCGACACTTCAGGAAGGAAGACGCGGATGAGCGAAATCGATCGCGGTCATCTCCCGATCCGGCGGCCGGCCTTTTCGGGTGTGGTCAACAGGACGCTGCAGGGTTCGCAGCCTGACTGGGACCTTATCGCCCACCCAACGCCGCCTGAGGGCGCGCCGAACGTGCTGCTGGTCTTGATCGACGACGCTGGTTTCGGAAACCCGAGTACGTTCGGCGGGCCGATCCAGACTCCGAACTACACGCGTATCGCGGCGGGAGGCTTGCGTTACAACCGGTGTCACGTTACCGCGTTGTGTTCGCCGACCCGCGCCGCGCTGTTGACCGGGCGGAACAACCATGCGGTGGGTTTTGGTTCGGTCGGTGAGTTCGCGGGTGGTTTCCCGGGCTACTCGGCGACCCTGCCGCGCGACTGCGCGCCGCTGCCCCGGACCCTGAAGGAGAACGGGTACAGCACGGCGGCTTTCGGGAAGTGGCACCTGACCCCGGACGGCCAGCAGGGCCCGGCGGGCCCGTTCGACCGGTGGCCGAACGGGTGGGGCTTCGACTACTTCTACGGGTTCCTGGGCGGTGGGGCGAGCCAGTGGGATCCCTGCCTGGCTGAGAACCAGAAGATCATCGGCACCCCGTCGGAGTTCTACGACGAGGAGCATCCCTACTACTTCCCGGATGCGATGGCGGATCGGACGATCGAGTGGTTGCACGGGGTCCGCGCCCAGGACGCTCACAAGCCGTTCTTCGCCTATTTCTCCACTGGCTGCAGCCACGCCCCGCACCACGTGGCCAAGCAGTGGGCCGAGAAGTACCGAGGGAAGTTCGACCAGGGGTGGGACAAGCTCCGTGAGGAGACGTTTGCTCGCCAGAAGGAGCTCGGGGTGATCCCCGCCGACACCGAGCTCACCGCCCGGGACGAGGCGTTCCCTGCGTGGGAGGAGGTGCCCGACAAGCTGAAGGCGTTCTACGCCCGCCAGATGGAGGTCTACGCCGGGTTCTCCGAGAACGCCGACCACAATGTCGGCCGGGTGATCGACGCCATCGAGGAGTTGGGCGAGCTCGACAACACCCTCATCGTGTGGATCTGGGGCGACAACGGCGCGAGCATGGAGGGAACGGTTACCGGCTCGTTCAACGAGCTGACGATGCAGAACGGAATCCCGCTGACCGACGAGATGCAGCTCCAGCTCTCGGAACGGTACGGCGGCCTGGATCAGTGGGGCGCCGCGATCATGGACCCCCACTACTCGGCCGCGTGGGCCTGGGCCGGGAACACGCCGTTCCAGTGGGGCAAGCAGGTGGGCTCCCACCTCGGCGGAACCCGCAACCCGATGGTCGTGCACTGGCCCGCGCGCATCAAGGACGCCGGCGGCTTGCGCACCCAGTTCACCCACGTCATCGACCTGGCTCCCACCATCCTGGAGCTGGCAGGCATCCCCGCGCCCGACACGGTCGACGGGATCACCCAGGAGCCGCTTCACGGATCCTCGTTCGCGGCCTCGCTCACCGACGGCGACGCCCCCGAACATCGCACCCAGCAGTACTTCGAGACCATCGGCAACCGGGGCATGTACAAGGACGGCTGGTGGCTCGCGATGAAGACGGCGCGCGTCCCGTGGGTGATCACCCCCGATGCCCTCAAGCCGTACGCGCCGGGAGTCTGGGACCCCGATGCCGGCCCGGCCGAGCTGTACTACCTGCCCGACGACTTCTCCCAAGCCAAGAACCTGGCCGCCGCCCACCCGGAGAAGGTCCAGGAGCTCAAGGACCTGTTCTGGGCGGAGGCCGAGCGATACAAGGTGTTGCCGCTGCTGGCGACCCTGTCGACGTTCTTCGGCATGGTCCCGCCGATCCCGAAGGAGACGAAGTTCGAGTTCCGCGGCGACGTCCAGAACGTGCTGTCGGGGATGATCCCGCGGATCTACAACCGCTCGTACTCGATCACCGCCGACCTGGTCGTTCCCGACGGCGGCGCCGAGGGCGTGATCGTCGCCGAAGCCGACCACCTGGGCGGCTTCACGCTCTATGTCAAGGACGGAAAGCTCACCCACACCTACTCGATGATGGGCGTGTTCATCTTCCAGCAGGTAGCCGAAGAGAACCTCCCCTCCGGTGAAGTCACCGTGCGCATGGAGTTCGCCGCCGACGCGCCCAAGCCGGCCACCGGCGGCGACGTGACCCTGTACGTCAACGACCGACAAGTCGGCAAGGGACGAATGGACCACACGGTGCCCATCCGCTTCTCCGGGTATGCAGGGATGGACATCGGCCGTGACAACGGCGGGGTCGTGGACCGCGCGTACGAGGACAAGAAGCCCTTCGCTTTCACGGGCACGGTCAAGAAGGTCGTGTTCGACATCGAGCCTCACGCCGCCGCCCAAGACGAGCTCGATGTGCACACCGCCGAGCAGCACGGCCAGGCGGCCCACGCCTTGTCGGAATGACCAGGCACGAAAGGAGAGCTTGATGAAGATCGACGACGAGGCGACCGACGTCCTGATCGGCGGCTACCTGTCGGCCGAGGCCGCCCACGAGGACTACGAGGCGGTTCTGGGCTGCGGGGAGCGACTGTGGGGTGCGGTCGTGGTGAGCAAGGATCTCGACCGCACCGTCTCGCTGGAGCAGAGCGACCATACCGTCGAGGAGGGCGCCGCCGGGCTCGCCGGCGTCGGGTTCGTCGTCGGCCTGTTCGCACCCCCACTGCTCGCCGCGACCGCGATCGGGGCGGCACTGGGCGCCGTCGGGGGCAAAGCGCTACACAAGAAGATCGGCAGCAGCGTCGAGAAGATGGCGGAGGAGACCATCCCCATCGGTGGCGCGGGCCTGATCGTGGCGTATCCGCGCTCGGCCGCCGGCAAGCTCGAACCTGCCGTGACCCGCGCAATTCAAAAGGTCGTCGGCGAGGCCGAGGGCCATCACGTCAAGGCGCTGAAGGGCGCCCTCGCCGACGCCGAGAAGAAGATGGCCGAGGAAAGCGGCAACGGGTAGGGCGGAGGTAAGAACGGCGGGAATCGTCCCGCCGCCCCTCTTCGAAAAGGGGCGAGCCATGGCACAGGGGATCAGCGAGGTACTGACATACGCCATCGGTGTCGCGATCAGTGCCCTGGCTATCACCGCGGTGATCCTGATGTTGTTCTCGAGCAGGGCGAAAGCGAACGGGCTGATGTTCCTACTCGGCTGGGTTGTCGCACTATCCGCGGTGAGCGGGATCGCCTACGTCATCTCCGACGCTGGCAACGCCTCGACAAGCACTACCGCCGCCGACAGGGTCTCCTGGGGTCAGATCGTGTTCGGTGTCCTCTTCCTGCTCCTGGCCGGGCGCAGCTGGCGCAACCGGCCGGAACCGGGAGCCGGGACACAGATGCCGAAGTGGATGACGGGTATCGACTCGTTCGCGCCGGGGAAGGCTCTCGGGCTGGGCCTGCTGCTGGCCGGGGCGAACCCCAAGAACCTCCTCCTGGAGGTCGGCGCCGGGTCCGCACTGGCGCTGAGCGGGCCCTCGACGAGTGAGGCGGTCGTCTCACTGATCGTCTTCGTGGTCGTCGGTAGCCTCACGATCGCCGGCCCCGTCGTCTTCTACCTCGTCGGCGGGGATCGCGCGACGGCGCCACTCGACTCGGCGAAGGCCTGGCTCGTCATGCACAACGACGCCGTGATGACGGTGCTGTTCCTGGTCTTCGGCGTGGACCTCATCACCAAGGGCATCCCGCCGTTGACCAGATGACGAAACACTCACCCGATGTTATTGGCGCGCGCGCCGGGGCGTGGCAGATCTCGCCTGCTTTGGATGAGGTGAGACGACTGACGGCGGGCTTGTGTGAGGACTACAAAGTCCTTGGTGGGTGAATTGACGTCCACCACGGGTTCTGACGGATCCGTGACAGCGATCAGGTGGAGGAGCGGTGGGCGTGCCATTCAAACGGCAAGGTCAACATCAACACCCGGGACTCGGTGGAGAACTGGGCATCGTTCGCACCGCCCAAGGCGCCCAGGCGGCGATCAACGCTGTCTGCCTCGTTGCGATGACGTCGGCTACTCGTGATTGGGTCGTGTGATGCAGCGATGAGCACCGCGCGGGACAGGATCCTTCCAGAGTCGCAGCGCTGGGATCTGGGGCACCTGAGCGACCATCTCGACCTGCTCCATGGCGACCGCGCCTCCAAGGTGTCGGCGTTCTGGACGATGTTGACACTCTCGGCGGTCATCGCGGTTGCCGGGGTGCTGGGGAACTCGACCGCCACCGTGATTGGCGCCATGATCATCGCCCCACTGGGGGTGCCGATCATGGGCATCGCCCTCGGCATCGTCCGCGGCGAAGGTGTCCTGGTCGCCCGATCCGGGGCGTTCGTGGCAGGCGGCATCGTCCTCGTGGTCGGGATAGGCCTGGTTGCCTCGGCCATGCTGCCTCGCACGACCGACCTGCTCACCAACCCCCAGGTCACCGGCCGCACCTCACCGACGCTGGTGGACATGGTTGCGGCCATCGCCACCGGACTGGCCGGCGCAGTGGGCATGTCGCGGCGTGATGTGAGCGATGTGCTGCCTGGGGTCGCCATAGCCATTTCACTGGTCCCACCCCTTGGCGTCGTCGGGGTATGCGCCGGACAAGGCCAGTGGGAGATGGCGCTGGGCGCGTTCGTGCTGTTCGCGTCGAACATGGTGGCCATGGTCTTGGCCGGCACCCTCACCTTCACGGCATACGGGTATGCGACGGAACTGGCCACCGACGGCGGCGGAGTCGGCCATCTGCGCCGCCGTCGCGCTTACACAGCCATCGCTGCCGGCCTGGTGCTCGTCCTGATTCCCTTGCTGGCCAACTCGGTCGCCACCACCCTGATCGCTCTCTGGACGCAACGCGTCTCGAGCACAGCTCAGGCATGGGTAGGCAAGGTCCCCGGAGGGCGCGTGACCGACGTGACCGTCGAATCTCGAACGGCGGTGATCAGCGTCATCTGCCCCGGGGAGCCACCGAGCGTCTCTGAGCTGATGAAGGCTCTTGATGGCCAGGTTCCCGACGGGGTTCAGATCATGGTCGGCACCTCGGTCGGCAAGCAGATCGACGCGGGTGTCGTCGGCGGGCCACCCAGGACCTCCGGCTGAGGGTGGCTCCGGCAACCAGATCTTGGCGCAATGTGCCGGGCTGGGGAGAACAAAGAGACTGCGGGAACCGTCCCGCAGCCTCTCTCGGAAAGGACGTGGACGGTTGGATAGCCAAGACTCCGACGTAGTGCTCGACTGAATCTGCGAGGTGAATGATGTCGCTGGTGTGGTCCCGCAAGAACGCCGGTCAGGACCTGCGCGCGGGGCTGGTGCTCGGGGTGGAGAGCATCCCCGATGGGCTGGCCGCCGGGCTCCTCGCCGGGGTGAACCCCGTCTTCGGGCTCTACGGCTACCTCTTCGGGACGGTTGCCGGCGCCTTGGCGACCAGCTCGGTGTTCATGACCGTCCAGGCCACCGGAGCGATGGCGGTGATCATCGCCGACGTGCCCGCCGTGACAACGGGCCCTGACTCGGCCAGGGCACTGTTCACCCTCTCGGTGATGACCGGGCTGGTGATGTTCGCTCTCGGTCTGCTCCGGATGGGCAGGCTCGTGCGATTCATCCCGCACGCCGTTCTCACCGGATTCATCAATGCGGTCGCGGTGAACATCGTCCTGGGCCAGCTGGCGAACCTCACCGGATACAAGCCCGATGCCGGCAACCGCGTGACGCGCTCGATCGACACCCTTGTTCACGTGAGTGCCCTGGACTGGCCGACCCTCGCGATCGGACTCCTCACCATCGTCCTCATCCTCCTGCTCGAACGGACCCCCGTGGGGGCGCTCGGTCTCGTGGTCGCTGTGGTGCTGAGCTCGGCCGTCGTCACTGTCCTGGGTCTCGCAACTGTCAAAACACTGAGCGACATCGCCGCGATCCCCTCGACGCTCCCGCACCCCACCGTCCCTGACCTGGCGCTGGTGCCAGGACTGCTGCTGCCGGCGCTCTCACTCGCGCTGGTCGGCCTGGTCCAAGGTGCAGCCATCAGCAGCTCCATGCCCAACCCGGCGGGCGCTACCCGGACGCCTCAGGGGACTTCCGCGGTCAGGGCATCGCCAACGTCGCGGCCGGTGTCTTCCAGGGCATGCCCGTGGCTGGATCCATGTCGGCCACCTCGCTGGTGACGGTGTCAGGGGCACGCTCCCGGATGGCGAACCTCAGCGCCGGGCTGACGATGGCAGTGCTCATTCTGACCGTCGGGCGGCTGATCGGCGGCATCGCGATGCCTGCACTGGCCGGACTGCTCATCCTCGTCGGAATCCGAACGTTCAAGCCAGACAACGTCGCAATGGTATGGCGGACCGGCCGCACCCAGGCCACGGTGATGGTGACCACCTTCGTGCTCACCCTCCTGATCCCCCTCCAGTACGCGGTACTGGTCGGCGTGGGCCTGTCGGTGATCCTCTACGTCGCCTCGCAGTCCAACAGGGTCACCATCACCAGATGGGTGTTCGACGAGCGGACGGTCTAGCGATCGAAGCGCCCGTGCCGGCCGAGCTGCCGGCGGACGAGACCGTCGTCCTGCAGCCGTACGGCAGCCTCTTCTTCGCGGCAGCGCCCGCCTTCGAGAAGCAGCTGCCCCATGTCACCCCGGCTTCGGCCGGGTCTGTGGTCATCATTCGCCTGCGTGGCAAGCAGGAGCTTGGAAGCACCTTCATCGCCGTCCTGGCACGCTACTGCGACCAGCTCGACGAGGTGGGCAGCGCCCTGATGCTCGCCGGACTCGGCGACCGGGTATACCGCCAACTGGAGACCACCGGGGTCCTCACCACGATCGGGCCGGACTGCGTATTCACCGCGACACCTCGAGTCACCGAATCGCTGCGGCAGGCTCTCGGCGCCGCGAAGGCGTGGAGAGCGACGCGACCGGGCGACTCGCGGCATCCCGACTGACCCGGCAGCCCGGTACGGCGCTCGGATCCGTGATCGACGCGCCCGAACCAGCGCAGGCCCAAGAGCAGTCGCCAACGGCGATCAGGACACAACCGACGCTGACACGTCAGGCCGCCATGGGCGCGCGTCCACCGAAACATCCTCATCTAGCCGCGATTCGCGCTCAGTGGAAGACATGCGTCATTTCTAGCAGCCGCGAAAGGGATCGAGGGCGCTGTTCAGCTCTGGGCGAGGGCGAGGACCCGACGGGCTGATGTTCAAGGACCCTGCACTCTGGATTTGCGCTTGGGCGGGGAGATACCGCGATGACGAAGCACCGTCGAGAGGTCATGTAGCCAAATGTGTAGCCACGGCACAGATTTCGCTCACGTTCGTGAGCGTTCGCCAGTGTCCAAATCGTTGGTAGCGCTCGGGATTCGGTCATTGGCAAACCGTGGTGAACATGCGGCCCAGGACTGGGGGTCAAGGGGTCGCAGGTTCAAATCCTGTCATCCCGACGGGAAGCAGTAGCAGGCCAGAGGCCGCTTCGGAGAAAGCCGAGGCGGCCTCTTCTGTATCTTGAGCCCGATGTGTGTGCGCTGTGTGGGTAGTGGCCCCTGTCCAGTAGGTGGGCGCGCTCTGTCAACGTCCATCTGAGCTATTCGGCGTACCCTTCAAGCAGTTCGAGTGAGCCCATCTCTTCCAGCTCACCCTTTGAGTACTCCTGAGAGAACTCGAGTCGCGCATTGCTGGTCGTGACGGCGGTGATCGCCCGTGCTTCTGTCTCCTGGATGACTGCGCTCATGATCGTTCTTCCTTAGGTGGAGGTTGATCGGTCATAGGTCGGTATTTGGCACTGGTCGGGGGCCGCTTTCTTCACCGTAGGCCCGGCCTGCCCCAGATAGTGGGAGGCTGCCTTTGGTGTCGTGATGATCGGGGTTCGCCCGGTTCTGGTGGTGGCTCCGAGTCGATGTCGCCTAGGTCCGGACCACCTCGCATCCGTTGGTCATGCGGCAATCCGAGTGACGAAACTGCCGATGCCGGCCTGCGTGATGGTTGCCCAGAGCAGAAGCCCGTTGTTGCTAGAGATCTGGATTGGGCCAGGAAACTGGCCAAAGCTGCTTCTGGCGAGGCGAGGTCCTGCGCCGGTCTCCGACGACCATGCTGCGAGCTAGCTAAGCTCAGAAGAGAGATGATTCAGGGCATTTCGGCGTTTGAGGGCGCGTCGTTCTTCCTCGGATAGTCCGCCCCAGACCCCGCAGTCCTGGTCGGACTCCATGGCCAGTCTCAGGCAGGTCTGAACGACCTCACAGCGACGGCAGACGCTCTTTGCCTCTTCGATCTGGACAAATGCGGGGTTTGTATTACCGACCGGGAAGAACAGTTCGGCGTCCTCATCGAGGCAGGCAGCGCGGTCACGCCAGGTCAAGAGAACCGAACCCCTGAAATCTCAGTCTGGGAGCTGGCCATCTGGTGATTCGGCTCAAAGGTCGCATCGGTGCGTTTCAAAGCGCTCCTTGGGTGTCACTGCAGTCGGCAGCATTCAGTGTCCGACGATGAGAAGCGCGCTCACAAGATCAGGTGGGTGCTCTTGTCACAACCGGTCAAGCGGAACAAGCATGGTCTTGACACCCACATCGGTCCACTCGAGGGACCTGAGGTTTGGCAACACATCTACGCAACTACTCGGCTCGATCCGCGTTGACGAACATCCCAGGGCTTCCAAGGGCCCCGGCCCGGCGACACCTCAATCGCTCACTGGCCAGACGATTTGAGTTCGCCACGTCGAAGGGTCCGGTTCGGCGCCCGGGTCGGAGAGATAGACCTCCCACAGGTGAGCTGCTGGGGT
>Ga0182021_10000948_pt1 | contig 32898 bp, 24 predicted proteins | sample 612E3MmetaG_FD_120493 | JGI IMG/M metagenome (GOLD analysis project Ga0182021, IMG submission 120493) | Permafrost microbial communities from Stordalen Mire, Sweden - 612E3M metaG (Illumina Assembly) | ecosystem: Environmental > Terrestrial > Soil > Wetlands > Permafrost | place: Sweden... | reverse complement strand
TAGTCGCCTGGCACCGGCACATCCCCATACGTCTGGCTTCCCCATTGCAGGGCCAGATAGGTGCCCGGGCTGTAGCTGTCGGAAGACTTTAGCGCGTACCAGCTCCCAGTCGAGGGCCGCCATACCACGGGATCCGTGCGCCCATCACCGTCGAAGTCGACGATGGAGCGGTCGCGCTGTGTCTGGTAGCTGGTCGCAAAGGCCAGGACCCCGCCATCGCCGCTGTAGGCGGTCACCATGAACCAGTAGGTAGTTCCGGCGGTGACGGGCAGCAGCAGTTGAGAGGTGAGGTCATAGTAGGCACCATCGTCATTCGAAGCCACCTGGGTGAAGGTGCCGCAGGTTCCCGTAAAGGCGGAGAGAATGGTGTCGTAGCTGCTGCCGGAGGTCGTGACCAGAAGGTTGCCGGTGGTAGGTGCAGTGAGTTTGTACCAGACGCTCCTGGCACGGCTTTCGCTCCCAGTCTTGGGAGTGGGATCGGATGTCTCGGTCGTCGCCGCCATGGTGCCGGCGCGGTCACTGTATGGGAGCTGTGTCGCGACGGCAGCGGAAGCGCAGTTGTCATTCGGCAACGCGTACGCGGCCCGGAACTTCAACAATCCTCCGCCGCTGGAATACGAAGTCACCATGAACCAGTAGGTGGTCCCCGAAGTCGCCGACACTGTCACCTGCGACTGGAGGGTGCCGTTCGCATCGTCGTTCGACGCGACATGACTGAAGCTGCCGCAAGTTCCGGTCCATGCCGAGAGAATCGTGTCATAGCTGCTGCCCATCGTATCCACGGTGAGGGAGCCGGTGGATGGCGCCACGAGTTTGAACCAGACGCTGTTCGCGCGGCTTCCGCTGCCCGCCAGGGGAGTGGGATCACCGGTCTCCGTCGTCGCGGTAGTCGTGCTGACCGCGTAGAGGTAGGGCAACTGGCTCATGACGGCCGCCCCGCTGCATGGGTCAGGCAGGTATTGGGGGTCGTTGTCCGTCTCGGTCGCGCTGATGTACTGGTCCGTCAAACCGGTGGCTTTGATGAGGATCTTCGCGACGCCGTTGTCCGAATCGGCATCCTCGGCTGCCGCCAGCGTCACCGTCTGATAGACGTTCCAGTTGCCGGTCGTGAAGGTCAGGCTCGCGCCGCTCTGGACGGTGATGTCCTGGTCACCCGTCGACGTGCGGCTGACGCTCACGGTGACCGTGCTGGTAGGCAGGGCGGCCAGCTTGACCTGGAAGGTGCTGGTTGCGCCCTCGGGCACCGTAGCAGCAGTGCGGTCGGTCACGAACGAGGGGGGGGTGAGCGTGGCGGTCATGGTCTCACCGGCTGCGCTGATGTTCGAAATCGACACCCACGAGTACTTTTGCTTGCTGGCATTGAGCGCGCTGCTCGGACTGGTGAGTCCGTCGATGCTGGTACGATTCAAGGTCCCGGGGAACGGATCGCCAGTGTCGCCTCTGTTGGTGCCGTGCTCGAGCTGCCACAAGTTGTCCGCCTGAAGCATCGCCAGCTTGTAGTGACCGGTGCAAGTCGTGCACCCCGGGTACCACTCATTGTTGTTGGTCAGTTGCGCCTCATCCACGTGCCAGACGAGCAGGCCGCTTCCGGGCAGCCCGGCGTCGAAATCCCTCTTGTACCGGTTCTCCACCAGGAAGTACTCGCCGGAGACACCGGGCTGGCCGTCCAGGAACTGGTATGCGGCCTGGTGGCCACTGGCATGGGGAATCGACTGGTTCTGCAGCACCGCGGTCACTTTTGTGGGCGTGAGCCATGTCAGGCAGGCTTTGCTCCATGGATCGAAATGTGCCGGGGTATCACCGACGTTCCCATTCCAGCTCCCCGCCGCCATCACGCTCCAGTTTCCAATGCCTTCTGATGTGTTGTCGGTGTCGTACAGGTCGGGAAGCCCGAGCTGGTGTCCGAACTCGTGCGTATACACGCCCATCGTCATGTCCGAGGGGACGTACCAGTATTCGGGCTCAGTCGAGTAGCCACGCACGTATACCTCGTGGCCAAGCGCGTTGGTTGATCCAGTATCCACATCAGCACGCGTCGACCATCGGTGCGACCAAATGTCGCTGCTGCTGCCAGTCAATTCCGCGCCACGCCCCGCGTGGACAACCATCAGATCATCGACATAGCCATCGGAGTCGGTGTCGTAGGCGCCGAAATTGATCCCCGCCGTGTGCGCGGCCGCGATGGCATCTTCGACCATCTTCTGGGCGTTTCCTGGGTAGGTACCTGTGCCGTTGCTCCCGCCGCTGACGTAGTAGGCGAGGGTTTGCGGAAGGCGAAGCCACCCCACACTCGGAGGATTGACGGCGCCGTCCGTGGTCAGCTGTCCGTACGAGGCCTCCAGGTAGTAGTCACGGAAGCTGCCTTTCGGCGCAACAGTAGGATGGTTCCCGAAGAGCAGGTCCTGGAAATAGGACCGAGCCGTCTGGGCGACCTTATCGGAGAAGTCGACGAGCAGCACGAGTGGCTTTCGGGTCCCGATCTTGGGTGGAATCAATTGCGCGGGCGCTTCAAGCTTGGCAGAGGGATCGGCCCCTGGATTGAGCCGTTGCCGTAGGGCGCTCACCCGGTCGGCATGCATTTGCTGCAGGAGGTTCCCGACCACCTCGCCAGTTTCGGGAACGACAGGCTGGACCTCGACCTGCTGGACGCGCAGCAGGTACCGGCCACCGCCCGCATCAGCGAGTTCCCCGACAACCACCCGGACAGACCTCCCCAGGTAGTCTTCCATGGTTGGCGTGCGCTGGTTCGTGGATCCCGGCGGTGAGGGGGGCAACTCCAGCGGTGCCCAGGGATCGACCTGCAGCCAGCTCCCCTCTGGATCCACTAGCACGAAGAACGGGTCGATGAAGTAGTTGGCGCCGACCTGGTACAGGGTCCCGGTGACGTCGACCGTCTGGTTGACGAATTGGCCCGGTGTCTGCGCCAGAATGGCGAGCGGAACACCCTGTGGCGACGAGCTCTGCGGAACGGACCCTCCGGCGCTTGACGCCGGCGTGCCGCCGAGAAGCCCGAAAAACAGGACAATCAACCCTGCGGTCAGACATGCCGTAGACGCTCGGCCGCCCCGGCGTCGCGAACCAACCAGCGTGCGATTGTGGGTCATCACCGATTCTCCTTGTGAAAGCTGGGCGCAGAGTACTCCTGGTGCACAAGAGGAACAAGCCCATTAAAATCTGGAGAAAGTGACCGTCCCGTGGTCACCCGGCCTGGACTCGTGGGGATGCCAACCAACGACGGAACGACGCAACCGACCTGTCCACGGCACCGGATCAAGCACCGGACCTACCGCCCTGGCACAAGAAGGCGTGATGAAACACCTGTGCTGGTCTGCCAGGAGCCCACCCTGAAAAGGATTGGCAGGATCCTGGTGCTACCGCGGGGCGAGTTCCTGGAACGGCTGTGGTCGGATAGGTTTGTCCGATGATGCAGCGCTTGTGCCGCACCGCCTATGCGGGCAGCGCAAGAAACTGTCCGCAGAGCTCATCGTATTCCTGGGGTAGGAACGGCTCAAACCCACCCCCGTGATGGAACGTGACCTCACCAAAGTAGATCTTCCCATTGTGATAGTAGAGATCAATCCGGGCGAATATCAGTCCCTTCGCGAGGGTTTCGGCAATCGACAGCATCTCGCCCAGGGCATCGGGCCGGAGAGCTTGGCGGGTGCTCATCGGATACAAGGTGGTGAATGGAAGCCGTTCCCAGTTCAGATCATAGAAGCCCCTGGTGTGATTCGTGAATCGATCGAAATCGACCTGAATGAATCTCGGCCTTCCGGAGAAACAGAAAATCTTGTAGTCAAGCAGGGGGCTCTCCGCGGTGTTCTCGAGATACGCCTCGCAGAGAATCCTGGGTGCTACGTCCCGGTACTGGTATTCCTTCCCAATGTCGAAGTAGTTGGTCCGCAACCAGCCGTCGAGTCTCTTCTTCGCCAGCGCCACGTCCAGCTCGACTTTGCGAGGGCAAATGATGTTCCATCCTGACCCGTGATTGGCTTTCAGAACAAACGCGTCGGGAAGCACCGCAAAGTCTACTTCAGCCGCAGATTCGTAGACCGCGATATTCGGAATGAGGTACTGCGGTCCAATGATGTTCCTTACGTGCTCCTTCACTCGAACCTTGTCGACGAGAACATTCGCATTCGGCTGCCGATGGTTCATCTTTAGCCAGATCGTCTTCTCGTTGAATGTAGTGGGCGTCTTCAGGTCCAGCCGCTTGGGGATTCTTCCACCGCGGAGGTGCAGGTAGTAGTAGAAGAACCGATTGAAGAACGCTTCGCTCATCGCCGTCTTCATGAACGCAGTTGCATTCATGTCAGGCGACTCCGCCAGCCCCTCGGTGGCACAAAGGGTCTACCCAGGATGGGACGGATCTCCGCGAACCGTACGGCCTTGCCATTGAGGAAGCACTCGCCCTCCCCGGCCAGCGGGGCGTCCACTAGCTGGCCATCGTGTAGGGCGTAGCGGAGCATGGGGATGCTTGCAGGATCGTATCCCATGAGCCGGGCGGCAACGCTATCGCCATAGGCGATGTTGTCGCTGAAAAACAGAGCCCTGCTCTCGACCGGCGACGGTGACAAGGGCCCATCGCCTTCACCGCCCACGATCCCGTCGACGAGCATTATGTGGCGTCGCTGCGGCGCGGCGCACAGGATCCCTCGAATATCTGCGTAATACATGATATGCGCCAGATCGACCACCATGCGCCATGCCGTGTCGTTCCCGCCCCACGCCCCTGACTGGGTCCGACGAAGAACGATCCTGGCGAATCGCCGGGAGTTCTTGTCCAGGATTTCAAGAACTCGCGCCAAGAAGGCGGGATACCGACGTCGGTAGACGAAGTCATGGAATTCCGAGAGCAGCACTTGAAATCTGCCATTGTCGGGATACTCGTCCCCATTGAGCCTCGGCGGTCCGAACCGGTGGTGCGCGAGACAATCCTTGTGCCCGACACCTCCAACATAGCCCTTCAGCCCTGTCGTGATGCCGACCTTTTCGTGTGTTTTCAGTTTCGGAACACTGAAGACAACCTGGGATGACAGTATCTCGCTGTTGATGATGTACTGGTGCTTTCGCCAGGCATGAAATCCGTCGGTACGGTCGGGATCGTAGTCCGAAACCCGGAACCGGACCTTGTCGCGGTCCGAGCACAGCTCATCCAGAAGACTGTACTCGTTGAGGCTTACCCGAATTCCGGCGTCGTCCGCCACGTCCTTCGACTGGACAATCTGCCCAAGCTGGCCCCGGTGCCGTATTGACAGTCTCAGATCCCTTGCCGAAACGCTGACGGGCCTGTTCTCGTAGAATGCGAGCAGGGCGGGGACGCCCGCGTCCTTCAGCACCTTCTCCCAGATGCACGACTGCAGGGGAGCATTGCCGAATGAGATCTTGCCTGTGGGACCGGCAGCAAGGTGGACGTAGTCGATGACTGCGCGAAGCACCGAGGCATGGGTACACTTCCCGCGGAAGGCTTCTGCCGACTCGCCCGGCCTTCGGTGATAGACGAAATTGCAGAGGATAAAGACTTTGTCCCCCGGCCGGATGAACGCGCCCAGCGGGTTCCAGGTGGGGGTTCCGAACGATTGCTTGTCGAGTCCGGCCTGCGCGAAGCATGCGCGGACCGCGGCGTAGACGGGGTTGGGCCGGATCGCGATATGGTCGAACGGATACTCGGGGAAGCATTCGGCGGGCGAATAGAACTCGTCCGCGCCGGGATAGCGCAATTGGCTGCCATGGATGATCGATGCCAACATGATTCAGTAGCAGAAGGCCTCTCCGGCGGTAAGTATACATGCCGGCGAGGCTTCTGCTGGGGGCGGTCCAGGGTGCACGGCATCCTTCGGCCCGACCGCATACTTCTCGCGTCGTCTGGCGGCCGGCGCTGGACGCGGCAAGGTGGACCATCTAGCGTGGCGCGACGCGCGCGCTCCGAGGCCGTAGTTTCTGGACGCCGCTGGCCGAGGAGTTCGGGTGGGCGGGCGCGGCCGAAAGAGCGAACGGCCCGTCTGGCTCCGGGCATGTTCAATCGCCCGACCGTTCAAGCGGTCGGAGCACCCGCAGATTTTGTTGGAGAGTGGTTTCGGGTGACCGTAGAATGCTTCCGGGAGGCCTGCATCGAGTTTTCCGCGCTGAATCTGCCTCCACCCACGATCGCAACTGTCCATCAAAATCGCATCAATAGCCTTCTGTACGAAGGGGGAAGAATGAAAAGCGCGCTGGTCTGCGGAGCCGGAGGCTTCATCGGTGGTCATCTCGTCAAGAACCTCAAGGATCGGGGCTACTGGGTTCGAGGGGTAGACATCAAGAATCACGAGCATGCTCCGACCGCCGCCGATGAATTTGTTCTGGGGGACCTGCGCGACATCCGTGTCTGCGAGTCAGTGGCAGATCGTCTTTTTGACGAGGTCTACCAGTTGGCAGCGGACATGGGGGGCGCCGGCTACATCTTCACCGGCGAGCACGATGCCGACGTCATGCATAACTCGGCTACGATCAACCTCAACATGCTCCACCGGGTCGGAAAGGTCGGTGTCGGGAAGATCTTCTACTCTTCTTCAGCGTGCATTTACCCTGCCCACAACCAGGAGGATCCGGACAATCCACGATGCAGCGAGGATTCGGCGTATCCTGCCGCCCCCGACAGCGAGTATGGCTGGGAGAAGCTCTTCAGCGAGCGCCTCTATTTGGCGTACAACCGAAACCACGGGATCGACGTGCGCGTGGCCCGTTTCCACAACATCTTCGGTCCATTGGGAACCTGGGTTGGCGGAAGGGAAAAGGCGCCCGCCGCAGTTTGCCGGAAAGTCGCAGAGGCGTCTCCCGGGGGCGAGATCGAGATCTGGGGCGACGGGAAGCAAACCCGCTCTTTCCTGTACATCGACGAGTGCCTAGAAGGGATGCGACGATTCATGGATTCCACCTTCCTGGGCCCGGTGAACTTGGGCAGCGACGAGATGGTGACCATCAACGGCCTTGCCGAATCGGCCATGGGAATCGCCGGCAAACGGCTTCGCCTCAAGCACATTCCCGGACCCCTCGGCGTGCGTGGACGTAATTCGGACAATCGCAAGATCCAGGAGATGCTGGGCTGGCGCCCAAATCGCCCGCTGCGCGAAGGGCTCGAAAAGACCTACGCCTGGATAGAGAAGCAGGTGGCCAAGCGGGCCTGATCGCCCTGTCCATGCCGACCGCCCTTGTCCTTTACCACTACTTCCACCCGGACGATGTCGTCAGCGCACAGCATTTTGCGGATCTCTGTACCGGGCTCGCCAGCCGTGGGTGGGAGGTTGCTGTCCGGCCGTGCAACCGAGGCTGCAGAGACGAATCGCAGCGGTTTGGTGCCAAGGAGATCTGGCAAGGCGTGACTATCCGACGCGTGTGGAGGCCGGCATTCCGTCAGGCATTCTCACTCGGTCGGATCCTTAACACCTTCTGGATGCTGCTGGCTTGGTCCCTTGCCTCTCTGCGCGAGCGACCTGATGTCCTGATCGTGGGAACGGACCCCTTGTTCGCCGTGCTGGTTGCCCTTCCCTGGAAAATCTTGCGCCCGAACACGCGCATCTTCCATTGGTGCTTTGACCTGCATCCCGAGGCTGCGATTGCGGACGGAATGTTTCGTGAGGATCATCTCTTCGTAAGGCTCCTGCGCCCCTGGCTTCGTGCAGCCTATCGACGCTGTGATCTGATCGGCAGCTTGGGGGCTTGTATGACCCGTCTTCTCCGTCGCTACGACTCGAAGCTTCGGATCGACACCTACACCCCGTGGGCTCTTTCGGAACCCTCTGCGCCGATACTCCCAGATCCGCAGGAACGTGCGGCAATGTTCGGATCGGCACCCGTCGGCTTGATGTACTCGGGAAACTTTGGGAAGGCGCATGCATTTGACACTCTTCTCGCCCTGGCCCGCAGGCTTCGCCCGCATGGCGTTCCTTTCGTTTTCTGCGTGCGGGGAAACCGTGTCCAAGACCTCAAGGCCGCCGTGCGTGCGGAAGACACAAACGTGTCCTTTGGCGGGTTTGTCCCCCAGCAGCGATTGGAGCGTCGCCTGAGCGCGGCCGACATTCACATCGTCAGCTTGAGGTCGGAGTACGCGGGAACGGTTGTGCCCAGCAAGTTTCAGGGGGCTCTGGCCGCTGGTCGCCCCATTCTGTACGCCGGTCCCAAGGATTCCGCAGTCGCGCAGTGGATCGAAGCCTTCGGACTGGGATGGACCTTGACTGAAGAGACGCTAGACGAAGTGGCCGCCCAGATCCTCGACCTGTGCGACCGACCCGAGGCTTTGGAAGCGCTCAAGCGGCGCTGTTTTTCGGTGTACCAGCGCCACTTCTCAAGGCAGGTAATCTTGGATCGAATGGACCACGACCTTCGCGCTCTGCTGAAGCTGTCCCGCCCGCAGCCACAGGAAGTCCCCAGAGTCTGACCCTGCGGCCCGGGAGAACATGGTCCTGGGCCTTGTTGTTCGCGCCGGCAGCGACGCTGTGGTAGCATGGCGATCCAAGTCGATGGTCAGCGTGGCGATACCTGTGTGCAGCCGGCCTCACGCCCAGGAGTCTTCCATGGGCGCCGCGTTCGAGCAGATCTGAAATGCCCGCGGAATCTGCCAAAGCCAACCCCGCCGGGCCGGTCAAATCCCACCCGCGGATTCTCGTCGTCGGGGAGTATCGATGGCCCGTGTACGAGCGCGCCTTCTGCGATGCACTTCGCCGGGTGGGCGCTGACGTGGTCGAGCTACCGACCTTGCGCTTTTTCGGACCGGGCGACCTGCTGCGCCGGGCGCAGACCAAGTACTGCGTGGGGCCTGGAATCGCAGCGGCGAACGCGGCGCTGATCGCCACCTGTGCTCTGCAACGACCCGACGTCCTGCTCGCGTGGCGAACCCCTTGGTTGTGGCCATCAACCCTCCGAGCCGCGCGCCAGGCTGCCGGCTGTAGGGTCGTGCTTTACAACAACGACGATCCCTTTGGACCCGATGCTGATCTGCCAATTTGGCGCAGGTTCCGCAAGCTGATACCTGTCGCCGACGCCTGCTTCTGCTATCGGCAGGTCAACGTCGCTGAATTCCAGGCCGCGGGAGCCAAGACGGTCGCTCTGCTCCCCTCGTATTTCGATCCTGCGGTGCACCGACCTATCGCCCTGACCGAGGCTGAACGCCTTCGGTTCGAGACGGATGTCGTGTTCGTTGGGCATTGCGAGCGGGACGGCCGTCTGGAGCTTGTAGACAAGGTTATTGACTCAGGCATTCAGCTCCGGCTGTTCGGAACCTTGTGGGATAGGCACGCCCATGGCCATCGGTGGATTGATCGCCTTCCAATCACGGACGTCTGGGGTGATGAATACGCCCGAGCCATAGCCGGGGCTCGCATCGCGCTCGTTTTCCTTTCCGGGCGCAACCGTGACAACTACACCCGACGCTGCTTCGAGATACCAGCGATCGGCACCCTCATGCTTGCCCCGCGAACCCAGGAGCTGCTCTCGCTCTACCGGGAGGATGAAGAAGCCGCTTTTTTCGGCACGGCCGATGAGCTGATCGGGCAGGTCCGTCGATATCTGGCCGATCCTGAGCTGCGTGCGCGCGTTGCCGCGGGCGGCCATGCCCGCTGTTTCAGGGATGGCTACGACGTCGACTCACGGGCCAGGCGGTTCCTAGTTGACCTCGGCTTTCGCCGATCTTGAGCTAATATGGAGAGCGTTCTCAGAACGCTTGTGAAGGTCGCATGACACCCCCGCTCATTACTGTCATTACCAACAGCTATAACTGTGCGGCGTACCTTCGCGCAAACATTGAATCGATGCTTTCCCAAGACTACCAGAACTGGCAGCACATCGTAGTCGATGCGGGTTCCACTGATGGCTCAATGGCAATTCTAAGGGACTTGCAGCATCCTCGTCTGAGGGTCATGAGTGTGCCGTTCTGTGGAGTGTCCGAGAGCCGCAATCTTGCCATCGCCCAGGCCGAAGGCGAATTCATTGCCATCCTTGACGCCGACGACGCAGCCTTGCCCGGTAGGTTGCGGACACAAATGCAGTACCTTCTCGATGCGCCCCAAACCGTTTTGGTTGCTGGCGGGATTATCCGAGTTGATCAAACCACCAACAGAGAAAAGACATATCTCTACCCGACTACTCATGATTCGATCGTGACGTTGCTACGAACGACGTTCAACTGTCTGCCTCATTCGACCATGGTCTATCGCCTCCAGGCGTTTCACAGCGCCGGTGGCTACCGACTGGAGAAGTCAGAAGACTTCGACCTCGCTTTGCGACTTTCGAGAATTGGAAGGCTCGCTTCCGTGCCGACGGCAGTCACTCGCTACGCCTATCGCCGGGCTGGCTCGCATACCGATGCTTGCCGTCCCAAGGGCAGGACCGCGTATTTCTATGCCACGATGGCCGTGATTCTGGATGCGGCTCAAGCCGCCGAGACTGATATTTCCAGATCAGATCTGGAGGTGTGGCTCGACAACGTTGGCGACGAAGGGCTGGCGGCGCTCCAGGGACGATGGGCTGCTCACGCACTTTCCGGGGCGCTTCGGACAGGTGACCTGACGCTGTTGCGCTACCTCGGACGACTCACGGCGCAGCGCTTGGGATCAATGGCCAAGCACCGCTTCGATCGTTGGTGGAACGAAGGCCGCACGCCGCTGGGAATTGCACGTCGGCTGGCCATGTCATCTTGGCAACTTCGGACAGGCCGGGGTCAGTAGGGATTGCCGGAAAGCAGTGGCCTCAGCTTGACTTTGAGCCAAGTCAGCGCTGGTGCATCCGACGCGTGTGGGCCAAGCCAGAGCCGATTCGACTGAGAGGCAATCCGATACCGGACCCCACGAGTCCTGGTGGTTGCTCCCCCAATTCGCCGCGCCACCATTGTTGGTCGAAGAAAATTCGCACGACTTCATAGTCCCGCGCCTCGTGGGTGAAGAAATGGCAATCCGGCGCAAGCTTCTTCCAAGTGTGACGAATCACGTCTTTCACTGAAGAAGGCAAATCCGCATCCTCGAATATGAGAGCAAAACGCTCGTCCTGCGGCCGTTGTGGCAGCGAATCGGAGAAGAAGCCTGGCACGAATTCACATACTTCGATGGCGCCGTAGGCAGTGACGTTCTGGCGCACTTCATCGAGAGTGCCCCGATAGTGGCCTTCTTTGTAGTCTATGGCGGTTCCGTCGAAATTGTGGACATCCTCGCTGGTCTTTGGCAGACCCTGAAATGAATCGAACACAACCAGTCTTCTGTTCGTCATCTTGCAGGCGAGCGACAGGGTACACGTGGATAGTCCCTTGAAACAGCCAAACTCGCCGACCACGCCTTGCACGGACCTCGGGATATCAAGGATCGCTCTTGCAAGTGCAACGTGCTCGCCCCACATGAGAGCTGAGCCTTGTTTTCGCGAACACAGAAGCGCCCTCGACAAGAGCTGAAGCTTCTCCTTTGCACCCACGCCGTACTCGCGCCCAGCGGCACCCTGGAGAAAATCTGCGACGACCGGAGCCATCACACAGCTCGTGTGCGCTATACCGCGGACTCGACCGAGACTCGCTAGCAACATGGCAGGGGAATCCTATCGGCTGGCGGATCCAGACTCAAGCCCGGGATTCCTCGTTCCGGACGTGTTTGATGGGACGCCGAAGCGGGCGTGATGGAGTAGACTGTCCCGTGTGGTCGACACGGCCTCATCAGCACCCGGAAACGGCGGCAAAAGCCGCCCCGGCGCACCGCGTCGACGCGCTCCAGGTCGCGCCGATGCGGCCCCTCAGGGTTCTCCGACGCTCAAGAACCCTATTCGAAATGACTATGGGCGTGTAATGCTGGCAATGTTCTCTCCTCTTGATTATGGTAGCTTCGTAGTAACCGCGCCAGTGTCACTCATCGACATCGCGCCGACTGTGCGCAAGGTTATAGGATTTGCAGATGCAGCAACCGACGGACGCGTATTGCCGCGTACGGACGCGAAGGCAGACCCTCAGCGCGTAGCTCGGACCATGACCGTTCAGTCGCTTGGTGTCATTGACTCCGTTGGGATCCGGAGGAACTCAATGAGTGCCGATGAACTCAGCAGGCTTGGTCATCTACAGCCTGATGGCTCCTTTGGTTACAGTCCTGAGGTAATAGATAGGTTTCGAAGGCTGTATCACTAGTAGGGCGTGACGATGCAATCACTTCTACGGGAAATCACCTTTGGGCTTCGCTTTCCAACGGAATGCTCACATAGCCCCTCTATTGGCATACTAGGAGGCTGTAGTGCGTGTACTTCTGCTTAGGCCGTTTGTAGATGCCGTCATGGGGGTGTCACCCCCGACCGCGCTCATGTACCTCTCGTCGTTTCTGAAATCCAAAGGGCTGCATGTCGATCTCGTGGACAATCCGGTCGACCGTGCGCGTATGGGCAGTCTTGATGCCAGCAATCCCTGCGTCGATGAGCTTCTCGATCAGGTTCGTCGGCTTCGCCCAGACCTACTTGGCATGACGCTCTTTTCTCGTGAACTCAAGGATATCTCTCTACTCTGCCGTCTCTTCAAGCAAGCCTCACCCCAAACCCGCATCGTCCTGGGCGGTCCCCATCCAACCGCCATGCCGTCGGAAACCCTCAAGCTTCTGTCCGACTGCGACCTCGTAGTGCGCGGCGAAGGTGAACTCGTCCTTCATGACCTGGCCTGCGCGCTTCAGGAGCGGCGCCCCTTCTCCTCCGTCGCCGGAATCGCATTCCGTGAAGGCAGTCAGGTTGTCCTCACCCCACCTGCTGAAGTCGTTGCTGACCTCGACACGATCCCCTTCCCCGACCGCCAGGCGCTCATCCAGCACTACCGCAATGGTACCTATTCGTCCTTCCTCCGTGGATCACCTGCGGATGTAATCATGACAAGCCGCAGTTGTCCCTTCAATTGCAGCTTCTGTTTCAAGGTCTGCGGCCGCTACCGAAGCCGTTCAGCGGAAAACGTCCTCGCGGAGCTCGATTGGGTTTACCAGAACATCCGACCCGCAAGTCTCGACTTCATGGATGACTCCTTCACCATCGAGCGCAAGCGTGTCAACGCCATTCTCGATGGACTCATCAGCCGCAACTACCCCATCGCCCTCAAGGTCCGTAGTCGCGTGAACGTCGTAGATGAGGCGCTTCTTACCCGCATGAAAGCCGCCGGTGTGAAGACGGTCGTGTTTGGCTTTGAGTCCGGCTCTCAATCCATGCTTGACGCCTTCAACAAGCGAACCCTCGTTGAGGAGAATGTTCGTGCCTCGCAGCTTGCCCGCAAGGTTGGCCTGAATTGCCTGGGCGACATGATTCTTTTCTATCCCGGCGAGACCCGTGCCAGCCTCAAGGAGACCGTCGATTTCGTACGTCGTGCCAACCCCACGGCTGTGAAATTCTATGTCCTCACCCCTCTGCCCAGCACCAAAGTCTACGAAGAAGCCAAGGCCGCCGGTACCCTTGTCGGTGACTGGTCCATGGAATCCCAGACACCCTGGGTAAGGCTTCCGAATTTCAAAGACCTTGGCGAGATGCAGTCTATCGCCAAGCGCATGTATCTCAGAACCCTGCTGCGTCCAACGCGCGTCCTCGGCCTGCTCCACTCATTCGGCAAGGTATGGGCCCGCCATCCCCTGCGCACTGGGACGCTCGTCTTCCGCCACGTCACTCGCAAATCGAAGTATTGACCTATCTCCACCGCAAGGCGCCATGGCCGACCCGCTGATAGCATCGGAAAGGGTGAACACAAGAGGAGTATCCGTATTGGCGAAGGAAGTCATTGCGGAGTCCGCGACTTGCCACGGATGTCGAGCAGCACGGACGAATCTATTTCAGCGCCTCACGCTCCTTCAGGAGAAACCATCTTGCCGTGGCCTTGATTCCATCATCTTGCGTGTAGGGCAGGGGACCGCAGGCGGCTTCGGTACTCGCCAGATCAAACACATACTCGGTGAGGATGTTGTTGAGCCGGAACGAATTGAAAGGGAAGCGCTTGAACCCGCATGCGTTGAGGGCATCGCCGGCCACAGCCAGGATCCGAGCCGGGGCAAGAGGAAGGGTGGGGATCCAGGGTGCCCCCATTTCACGGGCAAGGCCGTCGGTATACTCCCTCAGTGACAACGGTTGATAGTCGGCGAGATAGAAGGTCTTGCGATGAATTGCTGACGGCTCGGCGGTAAGCAGGCGCGCATACTGGCAGGCGATGTTTCCGGCATAGGCATATGACTTGTAGAGTTTTCCTCTGCCGCAGTGAAAGTACTTTCCGCGGCGGATCAGGCGCAGCACGTTCTGATAGTGGGGGCTCATATACGGCCCCCACACTGTTGTTGGCCGGACCAGACACCATTCGACCCCGCCCCCATCCTGTTCCCGCACGATCTTCTCGGTGATGACCTTGCTCTGACCGTAGAGCGTATTGGGACAATACTCGGTATCAGAGGCCGGTATGTGTCCGACGCGGCAGACGAGCTGTGACGAGGTGTAGATGGCTCTGCGAATGCTGGGGGTCTGCTTGACCGCTGCAACCACATGCCGGACCCCCTCCATGTTGGCCGCGTAGCCGTTGATATCCCTGGTTTCGTCCAGGTCGATGCGCGCCGCCAGATGGATCAGTGCATCTGGAGAAACCCGCCTCACCTCCGCGAGCAACGTGCTCTGATCGAGAATGTCACAACAGATCTGTTCATCCAGATTCGGCATCGGAGAACGATTCTTGTCCAGGCCGATCGTCTGGTGCCCGTCTTGCCTCAGCCGCTCTGCCCCCCAGCGGCCAATGAACCCGGAACTGCCTGTGATCAAGACTTTCATTGGGACCTCATCGCCTTCGCGCGGCTGTCAGCCCCATCACCCAAGACCCCCAACACCTCCAAGACGCGTTCAAAGCGCCCGACCCAGGTGTGCGCGCGGAGGCACCTCTCGCGACCCCGCTGGGCGATACTCTGCCGCCGGCCTTGATTGGCCAGCAGGTCCTGGGCTACCTCCACACACTCGTCGGCGGATGAGAAGCAGCCGATCTCCTTGCCTATGTCGAAGTGCTCGGCCAGCTCCGGGTTGTACGACGTCAAGTAGACCGCCGTTCCCACGGCCGGGCCATCGAAATCGCGCGCCTTGACGTTCTTCAGATCTGGCGACCAGCCAATTCCGCCCAGTCCCAGGATGATTTTCGATCGCCGAAAGAGACGGACCATCTCGTCATCAGTGACTAGCCCACCCGGCCACCCCGCCCCTGCCGTGCGCACGGGCAACCCCAGGCGGCGAAGCTTGTCGATGAAGACCCGTCGGAATCCATAGGCCTGCCCCACGAAGCAGACATCCACGTCCTGCGGTTCGGGTGCGGGCGAGTACCGGTCGGTGTCGCACCCTTCCGGTAGGTAGATCGGGTTCCCGCCCTCGGCCATGTACCATAGGCAGGCGATGCGGGCTGACGTCCACGCTAGGTCGAGCCGCGACGCGAGCGGCAGCTGACCGCCACGTTGACCGCCGAACATCTCGCCGTCCCACGACTGCTTGTCGTCGAAACACATTCCCACGACCGGCGCCCCAGTGATCTTTCTCACCTGGTCCACGGTGTCGGCGAGCAATTCCACCGCCGACGCGTACGTGAACACCCAGTCGATCTTCCGTTGACGCGAAACCTCGGTTGCATAGTCGAGAAAAGCGTCGCACGCCGTTTGTCTTGCAGCGATGGCAGTCGGATCCCTCCGCAGAAGCGCAGCGTGGTCAAGCCCGCAGGCGACATTGTCGAAGTGGCTCAATGGCCCGAGAGCCTGAAGAGGGCGAAGGAGTTGACTGTGCCAGGAAAGAAGGGGGACGAAGGCGAGTGTGTGGATTTCCCCTAGACGCCGCGGCTCAATCGAAAGCCCTCGTGCAGACAGGCGCTCTCGCGTTCTCTCGGCCACGAGTCCATCTGAATAGTGCAGCCCCAAGCTGCGGGCTCGCTGGGCGTAGTACTCACGGCGGTCTCGGTACTCGTTGAGAAGCAGCGCCGCCCGCAGGTCGCCGTTGGCCGAAGCCAGCACATCGGCTCCGTAGGTCACCGCCCCACGCGCAAGATCAGAAAGCCGCCGCCTCATGCGCTCGTTGCACCTTCTTCTCCGGCTCTGACCGATCCCCTTCTTGTCGCTCCGGTCTTGTTTCGAGCCTTTTCCACCGCGGCATCTTGGGCGACGATCTTCTGGCAGCTAGTGTCCCCGTAGACTTCCTCGCCGTCAAGGCTGAAAACGCAGCGTGGCCAAGTCTGTCCCGGCCGTGTCGACAGTCGCCAACGCCGAGACCCAGCCGAATTCATCCGCGACGTCTGCGTGGTCGGGTAGGATCGGGGATAAGCTTCCTTCTCGGTTCAGGCCGCCATACGCCGATTCGGAGTTGCCCAGAGGTTCTTTGTCTAAGAGAGACCATGAACATCCTGCTCCTGATGCCCCCCGAGCCCTTCTTCTCTCCCTTTTCCACCGCGGAGAAACGCATTCCCATCGGGATTGCCTATCTGATGGAGGTCCTTGCTCGCCGTGGTCATCACGTCGAATTCGTGGACTGCTATCTCGACCCAGAAGCGTTGTGGCGTTCAGACCTCTGGCGGCGACCAAATTTCGATCTGGTTGGAATCCAGGCCAACACCATCTGTCTGGATGGGGTCATCCGCCTAGCCACCTTCTGGCAAAGACTGCGTGAGTCCGGGCGCTGGAAGGGCAAGCTGGTTCTAGGGGGGCCCGCCACTGCTACCCACCTTGATAGTTTTCCAGCGTGGATCGACCATGTGGTGGTCGGCGAAGGGGAGAACGCGATACTGAAGCTCGCCGACGGTACGTCGGAACGCGTGCTGCGGGAGCCCTGGAATCGATCTTTGGACGACCTGCCGTTGCCGGGATTCGAGCCTTTCCTCAAGCTCCCCTACGACTGGTCGTCGCATTGGTTGCCGGGCCGGCGACTCGTCAACCTCAACACCAGCCGAGGCTGTCCGTTCGAATGTACCTTCTGTTCGGTGAGTTCTGTGTGGGGTCGGCAGTACAGGGCCATGTCCGCCGAACGTACGGTGGAGTGGATGCAGCAGGTGAAGGCACTCGGCTTCCAGGCAGTCTACTTTCGCGAAGACAATTTTACGCTTAGGCGCGATCGCACCGTTACGTTTTGTGAGCAGGTTCTGGGACGGGATCTGCGAATGGAGTGGATCTGCGAAACGCGAGCCGATACGCTGGACGAATCGGTCATCACATTGATGGCACGCGCTGGATGCCGGGCCGTCTACATCGGGGTGGAATCCGGAAGTGATCGGGTCCTGCGCCTGCTCAAGAAGGGTGAAACCAAGGGGCAATTCCGTCAGGCGTTTGCGTCGCTTCGCCGGCACGGCATCTTCACCTATGCCAGCTTCGTGGTCGGACTGCCAGGCGCCTCACCCGCAGACGACGATGCCACCCGGAAGTTCAGCGACGAGCTGCGGCCGGATGTCAAAGGCTTCAACGTGTTCGTCGGCATTCCCCATAGTGAACTCTATCGTCAGGCCCTGCCACAGGCCATGTTCACGGACTACCGTGGTCTGGTCTTCTTGAAAGGTCACAATGGGCGCGTGCGCGATTTCTACGGACCGCTTTCCCTACCCCGGATGGGCGTCCATGCGCTGAGCCGGCTCGACAGCCGCTGCAAGAAGTCCCTGGGCTGGTCGGTCCCCGCACACCACGTTGTCGAACCCTTGGCCCGGGCATCCGCCCGCTTTGACCAAGCCCTGCGCCGGGCCCGTGCGGCCTGGCGAGGCTAGAGTGTGACGCCCCCGTTCAGGCGCCCGTCTTCTTGCCACATGAACGCGCGACCTCGGCCAAGAATCTGAACGTCTCGTCAGCGCAGCGCCGCCAGGAGTAGCGCTTTGCCCGCTCGAAGGATGATTGTGCCAACTTGGCTCGCAAGGACGGCGAGTCGATCAGTTCCCTGAGAGCGCTGGCGATCTCGCTTGGCTTCTCTGGGTCAAAATAGACGCCAGCATCGCCAAGAACTTCAGGCATCGGCCCGCGGTTGGAACACGCTATCGGCAACCCGGAAGCCATCCCTTCGAGCAGGATATTGGGCATGTTCTCGCAGGTTGAAGCGAACAAGCACAGGTCCGCACCAGCATAGCGGGTGTGCAATTCGTTGTGGGGGATCCTTCCCAGATAGCGCACAAACTCTGACCTGGGATCGACCCGCTCTAGTGTCTTTCTCAAGCGCGCCAGGGCGGGCGGATAGCTCGGCCCCACCAATTCCAGCAGTACTGGCAGCCCATCGGTCCGCAGTCGAGCCACTGCCTCGGCCACTTGCCACTGGTGCTTGTAGACATTGATGACCGACACATAGAGGATGCGAAATGGGCGCTCGGCCGAATAGTGCCCAATTGCCAACTGCTCTCGTGGCGGACAGACGAAGTGGTCATCTACGCCATGAGGAATGATTGTCGTCTGGGCAGCGCTGTCCTTGATGACGCGCATGACTCCTTCCTGGGCGTACTGTGTGAGAAAGACCAGGCCATCGGCCCGGCGAAAGCTGCGCGCCTGTGTCCAGCGTAGCAGCAACAGTCTTAGACTGGCCCACGTCCACCCGGACCGTCGCAGCTCGCGCCATTCAAAAGGCAGCATGTTTCGGCTCATCGTCACGACCGGGTGAAAGTCACCAGAGTGCAAACTGCCAGGCACAAATAGCAACCCGCAGCCAGCCTCCCGAGCCAGTCTGGCAAGCCGGAATTGTTGCCAATAGAAGCGCCAGGGCAGACGTCCCTCCAGCAATGGCTGGCAACTCTTCACCAGCCAGGGACGATCATCGACGCGATCCAGAATCCGCCGGGCACCCCAGACAACGACCTGCGAGAATCCGTGGGCCTGCGGATCGGCCACCCGCAACACTTCAACCAGATGGGTCACTGTACCGCCATCCAGGAGGTTGGCGGCGTCGATGCCGAGGACCATGACTGGCTCTCACCCCTTCCAACGAGGCCCTGCGGCCTGGCCTCGTTGGTCTGCGCCAGCCCGGGGACGCACACTCAGCATTGCGATATGGCTGTCGGGGTTCCGGGACGGATATTCGCCGCCAATAATCGGAGTCACGAAGGGGAGCATACCACACAGTCGGACGGCCTTGAGCGTAACTGAGTAACCCCTTTGCCATGTTTCGTTGCCGTGACAGCGTGGTCGCCAGAGTGGTCGCGGACGGTTTGCCTGGCCCCCATCCCCATGATCGCCGGAGACGCGGTCGAGCCGGCCTGCGCCAGGTTCTGGCGGACGAACCGATGCCCCCATCGCACAAGGCGTGGACGGCCTCGCTGGGGTGAGTGGTCGCCGCAGCACACCTGGCAAAGACGCGAATTGGTATCGGACAAGAAGGGGTACACAGTCGTCGTTTCAGGGTGTACGCTTGCGCCGTGAACCAAGAGCGCGAGAGTCCATCTCACGTGCCGATTGTCATTGTCGTCGCAGCATCGTTCATTCTGATGCTGTGGTATGCCACCGCCAAGTTCGTTCCTTTCATTTGGATGTTCGACCGCGGGATTGGATACGACGCTTTTCGATATCATATCTTTGCGCAGAGGAACGCGCAGTATTCGCTGCTCGACATACTTTCCACTTCTGACGTGGGTGAGTTCTCGCAGGCAGGCTACCCTGTCCTGCTTTCCCAGCTCTACCGACTGATAGCACCTGACCCCCTTGTGGGTTGCGTGTTCAATTGGCTGCTCTGGGTCGCGGCAGGGTTCCTTCTTGTCCCGTTGGCCAAGCCAGAATCCAGCCCTTCGACCCCTTTACCCTTTCTCACACTGTGGCTGCTCTATCCCGAGGCCATAGACTGGAGTGGCACGACCAGCAAGGAGCCGCTGGTGGCATTCGCGGTAGCCTGTGGACTCCGGATATGTTCTTCGCGCGCGCCGAGGTGGGCACAGATGCTCATCGTTGGGGCGCTTGCCGGCCTGATGCTCTGGGTCCGCAGCGTGGTTGCGCCCCTGGTCGTGCTCGCCTTCGGTATTTCATTGGAGTTTCGCAGGGCTTCTCCCCGATCCGCTTGGTCCCGTACTATCGTGCTCGCAGTGGCGGCAGTCGTCGCCCTCTACGTGGCGGGGGGCAACCCCGCAGATGAAGAAGAGACGAACAATCCGCTCGCAATCGCCGGGTACAGCCAGATGGAACAGACGTACTACGAAGGTCTCTCTAGTCGGTCTCTTCTGCGCCGGGCAGGATCGCCCGACCGAGTCATGGATGCCTTCTATGTGCCTATCCGGGGTCTTACTCACCTTGTCAGTCCACTCTACTTCGACCCCTTTGCCCTCCCGTTTGCTGCCGTAGCGCAGCCAAGCGGAATGATTTGGCTCAGTGCGGGAGTATGCTCGGCGGCAACTCTGGCGATCCTCTTGGGGCTTATCGATCGTAGGTTGTGGACGCGCAACCGAGCCATTCTTTTCGGAGTTCTGGTGTTGGGGCTGATGGCTCTCGGCTTGTCTGGGCTCATCCATGAACGCTATCGCTCCATCATCGTGGCCGCGCTACTGCCTCTCGGACTGCGTTCATTCCGCGAGGAGGCTGCGGCTCACGGCTGGCGTCGGCTGGCCATCAGTGGGGCCGTACTGCCGGTGTTTGTTTTCCTCCTATACCGAATCTTGCGGCAGTTCTCGTAGGATGCTTCCGGCGCGGCCGCAGGGAAAGCCTCAAGCAGCGCGATAGTAGCGCCCATAAGGGGCGTAGTATGAATAGTAACCGTACCCACCGGCGCGCCGATCAGTGCGATTGATGATGACCCCCAGGATGCGGGCCCGGGCGTCGTTGATCTGTCGGCGCGCAAAGGAAACCGCCTCCCTGGTGGTGTGGCCCGCGCGCACCACGAGAACAACGCCGTCGGCCAGATTGCCCAGGATTGCAGGATCGGTCACGAACCCGGCTGGAGGCGAATCCATCACCACCCGGCCGTAGTCCCGCCGGCATTGGTCAAGAATCTCCCGGAAACGCTCCGTGTGGATCAGCTCGGCCGGGTTCGGCGGCGTTGGTCCGCATGGAAGCACGTCCAGGTTGGGCACCTGGGAATGGCAAATCACGTCAGCCAACGCCGCATCCCCCATCATCACATTCGACAAGCCCCGGTCGGACTTCAGGCCGAAGGATCGATGAATGCGCGGCTTGCGCATGTCGGTGTCGACCAACAAGACGCGAGACCCGCCCTGCGCCATGGTGATCGCCAGGCTGATGGCTGCAGTGGTCTTTCCATCCTGGGGACCTGGGCTGGTCACCACCAGCACGTGCACTTCCTTCTCAGCCGAAAGGAACATTAGATTTGTGCGGATGGAGCGACAGGCCTCGGCCGCAGCCGACGTCGGGTCCTTGAACACCGTCAGGTCGCGTTCAGTTGCGTTTTCGACCGTGCGCTGCCTTGCGTGTACCAGAATTGGAAGCATGCCGAGCAACGGAGCGCCCACCAGCGCCTCGGCTGCTTCGGGGGTCTTGACTGTGTTGTCGAGGGCCTCGATGCCGAACGCCAGTACCAGGCCCACAACCAGGCCGGCAAACAGGCCGACAGCGAGATTGAACGTAAGGCGCGGACTGACCGGCCGCCGGGGTGTGGTGGCGCGGTCCAGGATGCGCACGTTGTTCGACCGCAGGAGTCCCGTCAGGTCAATCTCTTTCTGCCGCTGCGAGATCAAGCCAAACATCTTGGCGTTGTTGTCGGCGTCACGTGACAAGGGCCGGTATTCGACCTCTAGCTTGGCCAATTCCAGGGCCTGCTGCTTTTCCTGGTGCATCCACTTGGAAAGCCCAGACTCAGTATCAAGCAGGGCCTGGTAGCGCTTGTCGAACGCCTTCAGCACCTGATCCAGCTCCCTTCGATAGTCGCGCTGGATTGCCTCCAGTTGTTTTTGGATGTTCTCGATCTTGGGATGCTTCTCGCCATAGCGCGCATCCAGATCCGCCTTGACCTTCGAGAGGTCCAGATAGTTTTCGCGAAGCTTCTGCACCACCACATTGTCCCGGATCTCGGGCAGGCTCTCCCGTTCCGCGATATCATTCTTGGCAGCCAGGATCAACTTGCGGATCGACTCAATTTCGATCCGCCTGGCTTTCACGTCCGCCAGCTTCTGGTTCAACGCCTGCAGATTCTGGCGGGTCATGCCCTGCTTGTCGTCGAGGCTGATGTCCAGCAGGTTGCGGTCTTTCTTGAACTTGTAGAGTTCGAGTTCCGAGTCCTCAAGGCGTTTGCGAAGGTCGACAGTTTGCTCGCCAAGCCAGGAACCGGCCGTGCGCGCCCCCTCGAGCTTGTAGTCAAGATTCCTTTCGATGTACGTGTCGGCAAAGGCGTTTGCGATCCGAACCGCCCGCTCGGGATCGGTGTCACTGACCGTGATGTTGGCGATGCGGGAATCTCGAATCCCGAGGACCTTCACCCTCTTGAGCAGCCGGGAAACGACATCCTGGCGGAAGATTTGTTCCTCGTCATCTGGCCGGTCGAAACTCGGATCATGTGCCAGGCCCAGACGGTCAATGACCCTTTGCGAGTTTTCCCGCGAAAGAATGATGCGAAACTGGGTCTGCGAGAATTCGCGGTACATCCAGCCGCCAGGCCCCATCTCGATCACATCCTTGACCCCTTCCAGCACCTGGGGAGCGTTGGTCTCAATGATGATCGAGCAACTGGCCTCGTAGATCTGAGGCTGGCGTATTGTCCAGACGATCGTGCCGACCGTGGCCAGGACCACCAGCGCGGCCACCACCGGCCATCGCTTGCGCACAACGCTAATGTAGTGCTGCAACTCCCGGCCAGAGCCAGAAGCCTTCGACGCAGACGCTTGTGCGGTATCCATCGGGCGTAGACGCTAGCGGGAAAACCGACCGGCCGCAATGACGCGGACGGGGCGGGGCGGGAATAGCTCGTGACCTTGGGTGGCTCTCTAGTCAGGCTTCCTCGGATCCGGACCGTACACGCGAACGCACGCCGCAGTCAGCGCCCGCCTGACGCTCTCGACCGCGCGCGCATCCAGTTCGCCCTGCCTGCGCCGATACTCCATCCTCGCAAGCATGGGGCCGCTGGCCACTTCCAGGAAGTGCCAAGGGACGTCGTCCTGCCCGTTCGGCTGGGTTGACAAGGTGATGGTGTCGCCGTCCTCTTGCACCTCTAGCACCAGACGTAGTTGACAGATTCCAAAGTGCCTCGCCGCGAACCGCAGCCCCTGCCGCAGATGACGTTCGTCCGGCGCCTCGGCCAAACCAGCGCACGCGGCCTGGCCATCGACGGCCGGCTCTGCGCCGGAGTCGCGCGACACGGTCGCGTGCCTGAGTTTCCTGAAAGCCAGGTAGCCGAGAAGACACATCGCAACCAAGATCAGGACAGATTCGACGCTATCTGACAGCGTGAGAAGGACCGCCATTGCGCCCAGAAGAGCCGCGACTCCGTACAAGGCGATCACGGCCCTTCGCTGGGTCAGGCCCAAGTCCAGCAGGCGATGGTGGATGTGCTCACGGTCGGCGGAAAACATGGGCCGGCCGGCCAGGGCGCGTCTAAGCATAGCCAGCAGGGTATCGGCGATAGGCAGGCCCAGTGCCACGATGGGGACCAGGATAGCCACGGCTGTCGACGACTTCTGACTGGTTCGCATGGCCCCCACGCCTAGGACATAGCCCAAGAACATGGAACCCGTGTCCCCCATGAAGATCGAAGCCGGGTTGAAGTTGTAGGCCCAGAAACCCACGATCGCACCACCCAGGGCGCCCATGAACAGCATCATCAGCGGATCCTGGCGCAAGGCCGCAATGGCAAAAGTGGTCGCCACTGCGAAAAACGCCACGCCCGCGGCGAGACCGTCCAGGCCGTCGATCAAGTTCAGCGCGTTGATGACACCTACCACCCACAGCAGGGTAAAGGGCAGGCTCAGCGAGCCCAGCGCGAAACTCCCAACAAAGGGAAGGGTGAGATGCTCAATGCGATTGCCTGCCGCGAACAGGGCGCCAGCTACTGCAAACTGGACCAGAAATTTCTTGCCTGCACCGGCACCTCGCAAGTCGTCGAAGAGGCCCAAGCAACAAATCGCCACGCCCCCGAGCAGGAATGTGAAGGCTTCGAGCGTCTTCGCGTAGAATATTCCGCCCACGCTGCTGGCCGGAAGTAGCAGGGCCAGCAGAGGCACGTAGAACCCTGCGGCAATGGCCACCCCACCCAGCCGGGGGATCGAACGCCCGTGAATCTTGCGAGCAGACAGTTGGTCATCGAACAAGCCATGCGCGAGGGCGAAGCGCCGCATGAACGGTGTCAATAGCACCGAAACGAGACAGGCAAGAACGAAGGCTACCCCGGCGGTCCTCATTGCCTTGCCTTACCTTTGCAGCCCACCAACGGCATGGGGCGGCGATCGTAGCACTTCTTCGAGCAACTTCCCGTCCACTTCCCTACGCATCCGATCAAGCGCTCCTCGTGCCGCTGCGTTGTCCGGCGCCCAGCGCAAGACATCACGGTAGGCGTCCACCGCTACCGTAACCTGCCCGGCCGTCTCCGCAAGCCTTCCCAGCGTGAGCAGCAGACCAATGTTGCCCGGGCTTTGCGCGGTCGCGGCTCGGTATTCGGAAACCGCCCTTGGATACTGCCCCCGGCGCTCGAAGACCTGCGCGGCCGCGATGTTGGCCTCGACCAAAGACGCGCCGTTCTCCAACAAAGCCGCGCGCAGCCCGTCCAGCGCGCGGTCCACTGCTTCCCATCGATCCGTCTGCATGAGCAACGTCAGCAGTTTGCGATTCAGCTCCAGATTGGTCGGCGCGGAGAGCAGGCCGGCGCGCAGGAAGCCAAGCGCCGCATCCTGCTTTCCGTCAAGAATCTCCACCTCGGCGGCGGTCAGTGCTACCCGCGGGTCGGTCGGCCCGGCGGCCAGGGCCTGTTGGCTGGCCTGCCGTGCCCCCGGTGTGTCTTTCTCTGCCAAGGCCAGGCTGGCCTGCATCAGGTGAAACTCGACGCCCTTCTGGTCGGCCGCGCCGGCCAGGAGATTCTTCGCGGCCTCAAACATCCGCTGGCCAAGTAGGTATCGACACAGTTCGAACCGGTTCTCGTCGTTGGCCAGGGTCGCCAGTTCCTCGGGCCGCGCGCCGTCCCTGCGCAGCTCCTCGAAGACTGAGGGGAGTGCGGGCCGCGCCAGTGTGACCACGGTTCGCCATTCCGAGAGAGCCTGCTGGCGTCGGCCCAGACGCCACAGGTTCCTGGCCGCTTCGCGGTGCCCGGCAAGGCAGTTCGGACACAGCCGCAAGGCCCGATTCAAACCTGCCAGGCGGGGTGACGGCCCGCCGCCCGCGACCTGCAGCGGCTCCATCGTGGCTGCCAGCAGGGCGTACTGGTTGTCGGTTGGGTGGGCCGCCAACGCCGCGCGCACCAGCGCAGGCCGGTCAGCAGCGGGCGGGCTTCGCAACAGCGCATCGAAGTTGCGCCCCGACGGGGTGAGGAGCAAGGCGATGCCCGCCACGATCACTGTCGCGACAACCCCCGCGTAGACCACCGCCGCTCGACGTGACGCCAACGCATCGGTGGCAACCAGTTGCCGGCCCATGGTCGCGCCCAATATCGCCAGGAACGGAAACAGGATGCCCGGCACTTCAAGCCCGAAGTCGACCAGGTTGTGTGCCAGCACCGCCACCATTGCCGCGCAAAGAGCGGCTTCGACGCTGTCGCGGCGGGCCCGCTTCGCCAGGTGGCGCACGGTCAGCGCAACGGCACCTGCCACCAGCAACAACCCGGGAATCCCCGCCTCGATCAGCAGGCCCAAGGGTTGATTCTCGACGAACTCGCACCACCACCCCAGCGCCACGGTCTGATAGGCTGGGAATACCCGCGCGAACGCGCCCAGGCCGATCCCCAACGGATGCGCGGGAACCATCTTCAGCGCATCCAGCCAGATGCGAAACTTGATTTCGCTGCCAGGACGGCTGGCGATGACCTCGCCCAAGACGGCTTCACCGCCCAGGCTGAGGGTCAGCCCGGCCACGATGACCAAGCCAAGCAACACCGCGGCGAAACGATACCGCGGCCGTGGTGCGTCCCCGTCGGACCGAATCGGAAAGAGAAGCCAGGTCAGCGCACCCGCGCCCAGCGCCAGCACCGATCCGCGCGAGAAGGTTGACAGCGCTCCCGCCGCCAGGAATGCCGCGACTGCTTTCCACGCCCTGCGCCGGTCGCGCGTCGTTGCTGCGTAGGCCAGGGCCAACGCGGTGAAGGCCGCCAGCTCCAGCAGCTCGGCCTCGTGGTTGGGGTTGATGAACGGCCCGACCGGAACCCCACTGTACGTGGTGTAGATGCCGTAGATCCTGCTCTCGAACGCTGCCCGGTGGCCTATGCCGACGGCAAGGGTGGCTAGGCCCGCGACGGCTACCAGAACCGGCACCGCAAGCCGCAGCCGGCGGCCGGCGGACAGCACCAGGGCCGCCAGCGCCACAGCCGCCGCGGCGCCAGCCACGGCCAGCTCCCTGTGGGTTTCGGGCGGATCCAGGCTCATGGGCGTGGCTCGCCCTTCCAGCTCACCCGCCGCCAGATCGAAACCCGCCGGATCCAGGCGTGCCCGCAGGCCCGCAGGCAATGGCAGGCTTTGCACAGCGGCGATGCCCACGAAGCAAAGGGGCAAGATAAGCGCAACATGGGGCCGGAAGCTCTGTTCGCTGCGCCAGGCGAGCCCGGCCGTGACCAGCACCAGCGCCACGACGGCCCCCAGCGTCGCGAGCAAGAAGGGACGGTGCACGGCTCCCAAGGCCAGCGGGGCGCCGACAAGAACCAGGGCGAGCAGGCCGGCGGTGGTCAAACTGAGGACCCCGCCGCGCCCGGTCCGCCGCCGCCGATGCCTCCTGTGAGGCGCCTCTGCCGGGAGGCCAGGTGTTTCGCTCACGCGATACGGGCCCTAGAACAAGCGCTCTTCAACCACCAGGATGTCGCCGGGCCGCAGAACGACGTTCGGCGCTATGCCCTGACTTATGTCGGCAACCGGGCAGTTCCGGCTTTCGACCGTTCCCTTTGCCTCTCGCCGCAGGGTGACCGAGTTCTTCGCCGCAATGGGCGTGAAGCCGCCAGCGCCAGCGATGGCATCTACGACCGTCATGTTGGGGAAATACACGACCGCACCAGGCTTTTGCACCTGGCCTATCACTGACACCTTCCGGCTGTTCCATTCCTTCACCATCACCGAAACCTGCGGCTGCTTGAGATATCCGTCCCGCAGTTTGCTTGCAATCAGCTCCTGCACGTCGCCGCTGCGCAAGCCCACGACCGAAACACGGCCGGCAAAGGGAAAGTCGATGGTTCCGTCCGCCGCCACCCGATAGAGATCTGACAGGTCGGGCTCAGCGAACACGCGAACCTCGAACACGTCATCAATCCCCAACCGCTCCTCGGGGGCCATCGCGACCGCTTCCACTGATCCCGCTGGCTGGCGCTGGCGGCTGGCACAGGAATAGAAAACGACGAGAACGCAAGCCAAGACGAATCGCCACGAGCACAGGTACAGCACGCCAGTCTTCCGCAAGGGACGTCTCATCGTAGGGTGTCAAGGTTAGCGGAGGGATGGGGGCGTGTCGAGCCGGAAAGGTCTTCCCGTTCGGCGCTCGTGCTACGCTTGGCGCGATGGAGCGAGAGATGCGTCGTGCCTATGGATTCATCTGCAACCTGGTCGGAGTTCATCCTCTGACTGAGCTGCGAAAGGTCCGCGGTTGGCCGCGCTTCCTGCGGACCCTCGCGCAGTACCGAGCGGCGTCACGTGCCAACGGGCCGTTTCCTTTGGCGGCAATTGACCTTCACCCTGTGCTCGATGATTTCAACGTGGAGGCAGGACAGGTCAGCGGACACTACTTCTTCCAGGATCTGTGGGTCGCTCGGAGGATCTTCCAGCGACGCCCCGAGCGTCACATCGACGTCGGTTCGCGACTAGACGGTTTCGTCGCCCATCTGTTGACCTTCATGCCGGTCACCGTGCTCGACGTGCGCCCCCTGACGTCGAACGTGGCGGGGCTGGAATTCGTGCGTGCGGATGCCACAAGCATGGCTGGCTTCGCGGACGGTAGCGTGGACTCCATTTCGAGTCTTCACGCCGTTGAACACTTTGGGCTCGGGCGCTATGGCGATGACGTCGACCCCGCCGGATGGCGCACAGCGCTGCTCTCCTTGCAACGCGTGCTTCGCCCGGGCGGCCGACTGTATCTTTCGGTTCCCGTCGGGCGCGAGCGCTTGTGCTTCAACGCGCACCGGATTTTCGCGCCACAGCGGGTGTTGGACAGCCTCGCCGCCCTCAAGCTGGTGTCCTTCGCCGGGGTCGACGATTCGGGCCAGTTGCAGGAGGGTATTGTCCCCGAGCAACTGGCCACTGCGGAATACGCGTGTGGCATATTCGAGTTCACGAAGTAGGCGGCCGAAGCGCGCGGGAAGGCGTGAGCTGGCGCGCCGGCTCCAAGGCCGCTGCGATTTCACGGGAATCTCAGCTGGAAAGACCGTATGGTAGCTTCCCTTCATGTCTCCCGAGGATTGTCTCCACGGCGTCGCGCCCATGCCGCCCATTCAATCATCGCTCACCGGTGCGCACAGTGTGCGCCTCGAGGCCGTGCAACAACACGAGATGTAACACATGGGAAAATGCAGCGGAATAGCCTACGTCATCCCGGCTTTCAACTGTGCCGGCACGCTTGAAGAGGCTGTCGCCTCCATTTGCGCCGACAATCTCCAAGAGGAAGACGAGATCATCGTGGTCGACGATTGCTCGACCGACGCGACGCCAGACCTCATAGCAGAACTAGAGAAGCGGACACCCCGTTTTAGGTCTTTCCGCCATCCCGTCAACAAGGGAACCGCTGCGGCTGGGCGCAATACAGCCATCGCCAACTCCTGCCGGGATTTCATCTTCTGCCTGGACTCCGACAACGTCCTGGCCCCAGGCAGCGTGTCCAGGCTCAAGGCACACATGCTCGCGGCTGGTGCGGACGTGGCCTCCTTTGGTGAGGCCCGTTTCTTTGATCAGACGACGGACCGGGTTACCCACAAGATGGTTTATGGCAAAGGCGGCTGGGTTACCTTGGCCGACGCCCTAGCCGGAGGCATCTGGCCCGGGCCGTCTGGCAACTATCTTTTCACCCGCGAAAGCTGGCGCAGGGCGGGACACTACTTCGAGCCCACTCTGCTCAATCAGACCCTCGACTCGTGGACGTTTGGGATAGCTCAACTTGCCACGGAAAGTCGCATGGCAGTGCTGGAGGGGAGTCACTACTACCACCGTTGGGGGCACGCCTCGCACTACGTTCGCGAGAGAGAAAGGGGGAATGTCTCATTGGCGGCACTTGCGGGTTTGCTCCCCTTTCTTCAATTGCTTGAGGACGAGGACGTAGACTACATAATGAGCCATGATTTCCGGTACTCCTGGTTCGAGAATCTCGCCACGCGGCCTGTCCGCCTGAAGAACCAGGGTGCAGGCCGGAGCGGCACGATGACGATGCCCACGTTGAGGATGCTTACCGCGCGTCGTTTTCGCCGCCTTGTCCGTAGGCTACTTGGCCCCTGAGGCCATGCAACTGCATCGCCGCCAAGACGCTAGGCTCGCTTGGTGTAGGAAGCCAGAACGCTGTGAGCCGGAAGGTAGCCCGCGAGGTCACTAATGGTGTTGGTCAGTATTGACCGAATGGCCAAGTAGTAGACGAAGCCCAACACTCCGTATTGTTCCCGTAGCCTGTTCTTGATAAGTCCACGGTAGCCGTGCCTGTGGTTCCTAGCCTCCGCGGGCTCGACGACTAGGGCGTCTATGCTGATCGGATAAATGCTGGTCAGTGATGTCAGCGAAATGAGATCCCACAGGCCTTGATGGTGTGGGGGCATATTGAGAACGTTGTCCTCCGTGACAAATATCGAGGGCCGGGCGCGGGTAGAGTTGTCCGGCACGGCTATTATTAGTCGGCCACCGGGTTTCAGCATTTGAGTCGCGGACCCGATCACGGAAGCGGGATTCGATATGTGCTCGAGAACCTGAAACAGACATACTACGTCGTATTCTTCCAGGTGACTTGTTGCGTGTTCTTCGGCGGTCTCCACAAGGACATTGACACCTCTCGTCCTCGCCATAGCTACTGCGTTCTGGTTCAGTTCCAGACCAACGCAGGTTGTCTTTTCGATTCGCATGGCGCGCCGCAGGAAATCACCTCGGGCGGCGCCAATTTCCAATACGGCATCTCGCGACCTAATGTATTTCAGCGCCTCATCGTGTTCCCACTTTGTGGCCATGTAGTACCAGTCATATTTCTCCAACTGAGAGTAGAATTCGCTGTCGCCACTAATGTTGAATGGGTAGTAAAATCGATATCCAGTCCTGTCACACCTGTACAGGCGCACGATTTCGATTCCACCCAGGTACTTTCGTATGTCAATTCCGTGTATCCTCAGGTAGTCGGAAGCCAGCTTTGCCGCATCAAGACTCCGCAACAAAGTGACCGATTCTTCTCCAGTTAGCGGACTGAGTAATTTGCTCATGCATCACCACGCTGTAGCAATCATACACATTCCGGAGGCGAGGAGTAGTCGATCCGGTCAGCAGGGCATGGAGGGACCCCGATATCGTGGAAACGGGTGCACGGGAGGCTCATTGCAATGCTGAGACCGGGGTCACCTTCGTGCCCGCGGTAACCACGACACCCAACGGCCCGCCAACTCGAGAAACGAAGCCCTGTCGACGGGAGCAAGTCCCAGAAACAGGAAGCCCATGGAGCCCGCCACCAGGGAGGACACCCCGACTGTGACGATCCCCCAGGCGGAAACGGGTCGTGCTAGCGCGAAGGCCAGCAGCACTGTGACGATCCCCAATGCAGAGCAGCGCGCGGCGCGCGCCATCGTCTGGCGGATCCAGGACAGCGGCGCCACGGACCCCAATGTCGTGACCTTGTGGATCAGGTAGGGAATCGACACGACATGCGCCAGCACGGTTGCGAGCATGACCCCAGATGGTCCGAGTCGAAGGCCAAGCAGGACTGAGAGGCCCACATTGAGTGCGCCTTCGAGCAGGAGAACCCATGGGTACCAGGACACGGATCCTCCCACGACCAGGAACTTGGTAAGGATGTTCTTCAGACCGGCTATGGGTGCCAACGCGGCGATACTCATCGTCATGAGCGGTCCGAGATAGAGAGCTTTCCCCAGCCACCCATTGACGAAGGGCCCATTCAGTACCAGCAGTGCGACTCCAAGCCAGAGCGACAGGCCGACCGCGTAGCTGCTGAGTCGCAGAAACGCTGATCGGAACGCTGCCTCGGCAAGTGCTCCGCGCGCGTGGAGGTCGTTGAGTGCTGGAACGGTGGCATCCGTGAGCCTCCAAACGAGGGCCATGCCGCCGTTTCCTGGCGCGCGGCTGGCATAGAAGGCTGCAGCCACTTTCGCATCGAACAATGCGCCCACAATGATGCTTTGGGAGTAGAAGGTGAGCCGATCCGCGAGGCTCATGAGCCCAAGCGGCATGCCCACTCGGACCAGGCGCCGAATCACCTCTGGCCGGGGCCTGCTGCGCCAATTGATGCAGGCGAGTGACTTTCGAGCGACAACGGTCGACGCCACCAGAGTCAAGGCTTCTGCGCCTATCCAAGCGATCGCGATTCCCAGCAGGCCGAACCCGCTTGCGATAGCGCCTAGTGTTGCCAGCGCGCGCCCAATATCCGAACACAGCGAGATCGCCCCGAACTTGGCGATGGCCTGGCTCGAGTAGAGCAGAGTTGGGGCGATCGTGAGGGCGAAACGCACTGGCATCCACCAGGCGAAGGCGACGAGCGCCGCCCGCAATCCTTGTGACGTCTTCGGGCTGTCATGGAGCCACAATGGCAAGGAAAGGGCGACGGCGTAAAGCGCCACCGCCGCGGCCACGCCGATCACAAGCAGTAGAAGCACGCCGGTGACTACGGTCTGGTCACGGGTATCTGTGCAGTCGGCACGATGGGCCAGCCGCGCCAGCTCACGGCCCAGCGCTTGAGTGATGCCCAGGTCGAGCAGCAAGACGTAGGACAGGATCTGGGTGACTATGGCAAAGCCGCCCAGCGCCGCCTGACCGTCGAAGTGAACGAGGATCGGCGCGACAACAAACGGGGTGACTGTGCTGACCACTCCCTGGAGCAGGAGCACCGAGGCGCCGGATAGTGCTCGGCCGGTTCGGCTCATGGACGAACGTAGCCCCTTACCTGCCGCGGCCTCTGCTTTGGACGCCATGCTTTGGTCCAACGCTGGCGCAGAAGAGTGAGCGATTGCGAAACCAGCATAGCGAGAGGGAGCACGAATGAGTCGGCGTTGGCTTGCGGCGATTGCACCATTGGCTCGGAAGCTGGGAGGATGCCTAGCACATCGAGAACCCGTTGGAAACGACGCGCCCGGCAGACAGGCGTGAATCCGCCGTGGCGCCCAGCGCACCCGGCCATTGGAAGCGGAAAGCGGCTCGCGCGATCAGGGAAACGGCAGGGAGTCTCGGCGAACAGCGGACGGGAATGCTGGGATTCCACGTGTAGGTCCGATAGCAGGACGGCTTCTGGCTCACGTTGGCGCGGCGCTGGCTGTTTTCGCCACAAGGGGCCCTGCTGGGCCAGCTGACCGTGCGCCTGGCAGAGGCAGGCGTGCCTTCCCCCGGGGTACACGTGCTCAACGAAGCCTCGCTTGCCCTTCAGTTTGAGGCACTGCGGGGCAAGCGCGCCTTCTCGGCCGGCGAAGTCCAGCGCGCCGACTACGAAGCCTGGGTTACGCTGCGATACCTGGACTTCGAGCCGCTGTTGGCCATTCAGTACCGCATCCAGCGCCGCCGTCTGGCGGAAGAGGGGACACTTGGCAGTCCGGGCCGTCGCGGATTGCAAGCTCACGCAGCGTGATGCGTTTCGCATGGCGACCTTGCCATTCCTAAGGTGGCGCTTTAGATTTGTCCATCATGCGCAAGCTCACACCCCGCCTGCTGGTCCCCATTGCCGAGGCTGCCAGCCACGGCTTTGCTGCCTTGTTGCT
>Ga0182021_10000947_pt1 | contig 32906 bp, 28 predicted proteins | sample 612E3MmetaG_FD_120493 | JGI IMG/M metagenome (GOLD analysis project Ga0182021, IMG submission 120493) | Permafrost microbial communities from Stordalen Mire, Sweden - 612E3M metaG (Illumina Assembly) | ecosystem: Environmental > Terrestrial > Soil > Wetlands > Permafrost | place: Sweden... | reverse complement strand
GTCCTGTCCCTGATAGGCGCCGCCGTTTTCATTTATGACGCCGTTGCCATCCATGATGTTTATGATTTCGAGATGATGCCGCTCTGCTATGGCGAAGTCATTCGGATCGGAGGAGGGCGTAATCTTAACCGCTCCCGAACCGAATTCCACGCTTACATGGCTGTCGGCAATGACCGGTATTACCCTGTTCACCAGGGGCAGGATAACTTTTTTTCCTATCTTGTCCTTGTAGCGCTTGTCATCAGGATTGACGGCAACCGCCGTATCCCCGAGCATCGTCTCCGGACGCGTGGTGGCAACCACGATGTCACCCTCGCCGTCCTGGTAAGGGTACCTGATCTCCCAGAGCGCGCCTTCCTTCTCTTCATATTCTACTTCGAGGTCCGATATGGCCGTGCGGCATCGCGTGCACCAGTTGACGATATAGTCGCCGCGATAGATGAGCCCGTCATTGTACAGACGCACAAAGACTTCCCTTACGGACTTGGATCGTTTCTCGTCCATGGTAAAGGCTTCTCTCGACCAGTCGCAAGAGCAACCCAGCCTTTTTAACTGATTGATGATGACCCCGCCGTATTTCTTCTTCCATTCCCACACACGCTCAATGAATTTCTCTCTGCCTAAATCATGCCTCGTGATGCCTTCTTTCGCGAGCTCCTGTTCCACGACATTCTGAGTCGCGATCCCGGCGTGGTCGGTCCCCGGCATCCAGAGGGCGTTATAACCCTGCATCCTTCTGTACCTGGTCATAACGTCCTGCAGCGTGTTGTTCAAGGCATGCCCCATGTGGAGCATGCCCGTCACGTTCGGAGGAGGAATAACAATGGAAAATTGGGGCTTCTCGCTTGCATCCTCGGCCCTGAATAAATCACGGTCAAGCCAGTACTTGTACCACCTGGCCTCCGATGCCGGAGGTTCATAAGCCTTGCCCAATGACTTTTCAGCCATGAAACGTCTCCGTTAGAATATCTTTAATTCTTCTTTCAGTTTCCGGATAATCAAGAGGGCGTCAACGCCAGGGACGGGACCTAAGGGTGCAAACTCGCCGCTCGAAAGGTCCTTCGCCTCCATAATCCCTCTTGATGTCACAACCATTACCGCGTTGAAGTAAGGCAAATCGGATCGCAAATCGGGGAACGGTGACGTACTGCCGATAAATTTTGTCGCAAGCGAATTGTCTCCTGATATTTTGATCAATATGTCTTCGATCATCATGGCAAACGTGGCGCGGTCTACCATATCATTCGGGTGGAATGAACCATCAGGATAAACCTCCAATCCGCGAACGCCTATCTGGAGAATCCCTTCAATGTCTGCCTTTAAGGGATGATTGGCGATATCCGTCGCCGTTATCGCAGGAGCGCTCGCCTGTGCCTTCATCTTTTCCGGGTCCTTAAAGGACGTGTCGAATGTCTTCACCGTTCTCTTTTTATAGAGGACGTCAATCTTCAATTCCTCCATGAAGAGTGCGGCAGCGTCAGCCCTGTTGATCCTTTCAAGTATCGCAATCTTCTTTCCCACAATCGTCCCCGGCATAGCCCTCTGGATTTTCTGCGTCAGATTCCATTCAGCATCCGCCTCTTTGACGTAATCACGGTTGAAGTCAATTACCTGCTTGAACATCTGTCCCGCATTGGTGAAATCCAGCGCGGTCTTGTAGGCAATGCCCATAAAATAATAGGCGGCAGGAGACTGGGGATCGATCTTTACGGCTTTGTCAAACTCGCTCTTCGCGTCTTTGATCCAGTCCTTTTCTGCTTTGGCCAGTGTATAGAGTCTTATCCTGCTCACATGGACGAACACCTTTTCGTCATCCTTCTTGGCAAATTTCCAGGCCTGTTTCATGGACTCATTCGCTGCCTTGAAATCTCCCAGATAAGCCGCAACCAGGCCATTTCCCGCAAAGGCCTTTGAGTACTTGGGGTCGAGTGCAATCGCCCGGTCAAATTCTCCCTTGGCGTCAGGATACATCTTCTGATCGAGGAATTTCATGCCCGTATAAAAATGATGCTCGGGTGTATCCATTTCGCTTACGGGCTTCACCGCTTTGGCACCGCAGGAGACGATGAAAAATCCCAGAGCGATAACAACAAAGAACATCAATAAACTCCGATAATTCAACCGTTGAATCATAACGTTCTCCTTTCATCAAAAAAGTGTTTAATGTGACTGTCCGGGATCAAGCTCTTCCCGGTTTAAAACCAACTATTTTCCGAACTAATAACAGCAGCTTTCTCAACATCCGATAAATCAGGCAATTAATTATATTCATACCATATCGAAGTCAAGATATTTAACGGAATCCGCTTAAAATACGAAAGGAAACCGAAGCTTACAATATCCGCAGGGAAATACGCTCACGCCGAGAGAAATTGGTCGATTCTTCGTCTCATGGCGTCAAGATCGGACGGGGCTACCCATTCAATGTCTCTTTCCCTGCCGAACCAGGTCATCTGCCTCTTGGCAAAATGACGCGTGTCACGTTTAATCATCCTTGTGGCATCCGCGGGATTGCATGACCCTTTTATCAGCCTGACAATGTGTTTATAGCCGAGGGCCTGCAGGGGTTTCAGATTCTCACGGTAACCCGAAGACAAAAGCCTCTCCACTTCCTCGACGATTCCGTCTTCCAGCATCTTCTCCGTTCTATGATCTATTCTTTTATAAAGCTCCGCGCGCTCCACCGTCAGTCCTATCTTGATCACGTCATAAAGTTTGTCACCGAAGCGATGGGCATTTTGTTTCTCGACAATCGAAATACCGCACAGATCCAGTACCTCGAGGGCGCGGATGATCCGGGGAATATCATTCCTGTCAATCTGGGCCGCGGCCAGTTCATCTCTTTTTTTCAACTTCTCGTATAGGTACGTCTCGCCAAATTGTTTGAACTCCTGTCTGTATGACCTTCTCAGATCCTCGTCAGCATCCGGCCCTTCAAAGAGTCCGCCCAGGAGCGCCTTTATATAAAGACCCGTCCCGCCCACCACGAAGATGGGCTTTCCTGCATCATTGAGTTTCCCGATAGCCTCATGGGCGAGCCTGATGAACATGGCCGCGTTGAACTGTTCATCGGGATTGACGACATCGATTGCGTGATGTCTCACGAGAAACTGTTCCTCAAGAGTCGGCTTCGCAGTGCCTATATCCAGGAATCTATAGACCTGCATCGAATCGGCGCTTACGATTTCACCCCCTGATTCACGCGCCAGCGCCATCGCCGCGGCGGTCTTCCCGGCCGCTGTAGGGCCGAGGATAACGATCAGGCGGGGTTTTTTAAAATTTGCGCACATGCCATTTATATCCGTTTAAACATCCTTTCTATATCCCGGAGACTAAATGAGATATAAACGGGTCTTCCATGGGGACATGTGGATGAAAACCGTGTGGCATCCAGATCCCTGCAAAGCCGCATCACTTCGGCTTCCGACAGTTTCTGATTCGCCTTGACCGCCCCTTTGCAGGCAAGGAGGGCGAAAAGCTTTTCCTGCCGCTCTTCCAGGCCGAGGGTACGTTCCGCATTTGATAGTTCTTCGAGGATCTCAAGAAACAATTTCTTAGGTTCAACATGAGAGAGTATCGCAGGCACGGATTTCACAATTACCGTATTTTCGCCGAAAGGCGCAACCTCTATGCCCATGGCCTCAAGGACTTTCATGGATTCCACGATAACGGCGAACTCTCCCGGGGACAGGCTCGCGACCTCCGGGATCAGGAGCCGCTGGCTCATCATTTTTTCGCCGGGCCGTGCGGCTTCCATCTTGAGTCTATCAAAAAGAATCCTCTCATGAGCCGCATGCTGATCTATGAGGATGAGACCGTCAGATGAAGAGAATAGAAGGTACGTGCCTGTAAACTGTCCGATATATTCCAGGTCGGCAAAATTTTGCACCCTCCCTGGAATTTCCTGTTCAGCGCGGATTTCCTTCGCAGGCCCTCGTGATGCTTCGTTTTCCCGAATCTGCCCAAAGGCGAGGCGGGGCTTGGGATAATCCGTGAGAGTCTTGTTGAAAAATAACTTCCCGCTTCCCGAGGACACAGTGTATCGTTTTAACGCCTCTTGCACCCTCTCGCCATAGCCCTCGGGCATCGTCCTGCCCTTTTCTCCTGATGAGGCAGGCGTGATATCGGCAAGGGCGTGAACCAGGGTCTCAACGATGATATCATAAATCTCCCGCGGATTCCGGAAGCGAACCTCCATCTTCGCAGGATGGACATTAACGTCTACGTCCCCGGGGGGAAGATCGATAAACAAGACTGCCGCGGGATACTTCTTTGCCTCGATCAGGCGCCTGTAGGCCGTCATGACCGCATGGTTCAAGAGATAATCCCTGATAAATCTCTTGTTCACAAAATAATATAATTGCTTCGCGCTTGATCTTGTGAAATCGGGCTTAGAGGCGAATCCGTGAACGGTCATCCCGCCTTTCACGCCTTTAACGGGCAACATGTGGTCAATGAAATCCGTCCCCAGGACAAGAGAGATTCTCTCGGAGATGTCTTCGGTCGCCGGTATATTCAAGATCTCCCTCCCGTGGGCGACAACCCTGATTCTGACCTCCGAATGTGAAAGGGCAGTCCTCGTAATCACATCCATGCAATATCCCTGCTCCGTCGCCTCTGTCTTCAGGAACTTCTTCCGCACGGGAACGGGATCGAATATGTGATTAACCAAAACGGAGGTGCCCACGGGACATCCGGTGTCTGCTATGCTCTTGAGTTCTCCCGCTTCCACGATCACCCTCGCGCCCGATAAGGAAGACGCCTTGCGCGTTACCATCTCAACACGCGAAATAGCGCCGATGCTCGGCAGGGCCTCTCCCCGAAAACCATACGACCTGACCTTATAGATGTCATCAAACTGGTATATCTTGCTGGTCGCAAAGCGCTCAAAGGCGAGAGGGGCTTCCGCGCTTTCAATGCCCTCGCCGTTGTCGATGACCTTGACCGAACCCCGGCCGCCTTTTTCGAGTTCCACGGTTATGTCCGTAGCGCCCGCGTCGAGGGCGTTTTCGAGGAGTTCCTTCAGAATGGATGCGGGCCTCTCGACAACCTCACCCGCGGCAATCTTGCTCGAGAGACTCTCCGGCAGAACGACAATTTTCGCAGCCAAGATAAATCACCTGCTAAAAAAAACTCTTAAACGTCGCACCATGCCTGACAGACGATGGCATCGACGGGAGCGCTTCTTCACTTCAAACCATATAATAAAAGACCGCAGTCACCTCTTGAGCAACTGCGGTCGAAAATGGCGCGATACACCGCCGGGATCAATCCAGAACTATCATGACCCTGCACTTTTTCAAGAATGTCATATTGTCTGCAGCGCCTCTGATCTTGTCGGCGTCGGCATTGCTGATGACGATATCGGACTTGCCCGGCCCTTCGGTCTTAAGTCCCTTGACACTGACGGGATTGTTTGTCACTCGTGCATTACTCTGGGCTGCCGTAAGATCCCTTGCATAACCGCTCATGCCCTGCTGGACGGCAAATTGCTTGTCAACATTCATGGAGCCATAGACTTCCTTGCCATTCTCATCGAGAACCTTAGGCGCCATAGCAGGTCTCGCCTGGAGCCCTCTGGCATCAACCACCATACCGGTGAAGACATCTCCTGACGGCCCTGCAGGTGGTGCGGGAGGAGCAGCCTCCGGTTTTTTCTCAAGGGCCTTGGGTATAATGACCTCCGCAAAACCGCCCGCCATAGGCATTCTCAAGGTCACTTCCACTGTTCCGTCAGACAGGTAGTCCTGATTCACTACCTTAGCACCCCTTACAAGGCCTTCTACCGCTGCATTGATGGTATCGCTCTCCACCGTAAAATCCTTGACGACTGTCGCGGAATCGATGCGCACACCCTTCGTCGTTTCGAGCAGATTGCGGTAGGCGTCTACCTTGGCTGCCCTCAGGGCCATGGGACGAGCCTGGGGTTTTCCTATGTACCGTTCGGGAGGGGCGCCGATTCCCACTGCCTCGATATAGCCTTCCGACCAGTTGATCTTTCCTTTATCGCCCATCTGTTCGACAATCTGAGTCCATTGGGACCCGCTGACTTTTTCCTGAGAAAAACCGATCCCTGCGTAGAGGAACAACATGCTCACGATAACACTCACTGTAACGATTAATTTCGACCTCATAAAATCCTCCTTACTGTTGGTTTAGGAAACTCACCCCAAATGTACATAATCAACCCTATGCAGAATTGATGTACGTATCTCCCTTTCAAAAATACCAGCGTAAAATAACAGAATGCGCCAAAGGTTTCAATCACGAAATCATATTATTTATTTTCGGTGAATGCCCTGCTTTCAGGGGCTTGTAACCATGGCTTAATATTGATATTTTTCTCCAGATCCCCCCAGATTACGTTCTGATCGGGCCTGCTGCTGCCCCACCAGTTGTTTCTCGCATCGATATAGATGGAAGAGAATGTCTGGATGGCCACTGTGTTGTCGATGAAGTTATTATTATGTATGACGGGATTCGACATCCCCACGCACTTGATGGCCCCTTCTCCGAGGTTGCCGGCGAACGTATTATAGAATATTCTTGGGGACGCGTCATTCCGTGTGTATATGCCCCCCTGCGCATTGTGAGCAATGCTGCAAGATGAGATTTCCGGCGCGCCATAATAGATATCAAAAGCGGTGTTGGCAAATTTGACGACACAGTATGCAAAGGCGCTGTTCACCTTTGTAGGCTTCATCAGTCTTACGGCATTATTGTAAAAACCTGGAGACGGGGAATTCCCGGAAGCCGTAAATACGATCGGATACCGTTTGGTGCCCTTTGCCACGACGCCGCCGTCTTCAGCAACGATGGAGGTATTCTGGTCGTATTCGACCGCCACACCAGGTTCGATGTACAGGGTCGCTCCGCCATCGATTACGACATCCTTTGCCACCCGGTAAGGACTGTTGGAAAGAATGAGGAAGGCGTCCGTCTTGATAGGCCCGCCGAGTACCTGATTCAGAATGGGCAGTTCCTGCGGCTTCCCTTCAGGATAAGCTGCATTCAGAACAGACTTGATATTTATCTTCCCGTGGATCTTAGCCAGGATTTCGAGACCCTTGGCGGAACCCCACCAGTTGTTCAAGGCGTTCACGGCTTCTCCCGTCATGTCGGCGGCGATATCAAATTGCCTGTTGTCATTGATATTGTTTTCAGCAATCACGGGATGCGAGTTCTTTACGGTGATGCCGTGCCCCCCATTGCGCGTAATCCTGTTGTGAGTAATCAAGGGGGCGGATGACTGAATCACGATGCCGTCTTTGATGTTATCCTGGATATTGTTATCCATCAATTTAGGCTGGGCTCCGTCCGTAATAAAGACCCCGGCTTCCATGTTCTTGTGGATTGTATTTTTCATGACCTGCGGTTTGGAAAAGGCGCCCGATATTTTTATGGCAACGCCGTTATCCGTAAGCTCAGAGGCCTCTATCTGAGGTGAAGACGCCTCGCATGTGATCCCCGTTGCCGCATTCCTGATACGGCAGAACCTGACCAGATTTTCCTTTTCCTTCACGTTACTGAAGACTATGCCTGCCCATGATTTAGCGCCCTCTGCGGCATCAAACAAAATAATGTGCTCCTCATCCCCCTGCGCGATGAGTCTCCCTTCGATCACAAGGGCGCCTCCCTGCGAGCGTATCTCTGTGCCAGGCTCAATTGTGAGAAGGGCCTTGTCTCTGACGATCACCGTATTTCTGATTATGTAGGGACTGGCGCCTGCGTACCAGGTGGTATCGGACTCAATGACGCCTGAAACGGGCGTCGGTCCGGGCTCCACGGGCATGCCGGTCATGGTATCGGACTTGTCGCTCTCGTTACCCGCCCAGTCTACGGCCGTGACCTGGTAATAATATTTCTGCGCATTGACGAGATTCTCGTCTCGATATTCGTTCAATTCCATCTTCGCAATCTGCTGGAAACCGGAAAGAGGGGTGTTGCTGCGATAGACCAGGTATCCTGCCAGGTCCGCTGCCTGCGACTTTTCCCAGCCCAGAAGAACGACCTTGTTCCTTCCTACGGGCCTGACGTTCTTGATTTTATCAGGAGGAATGGTATCGAGGGTTACCGTTCCTACGGCATCAACCCACTGAGCGGTATTCCCTGCTTCATCCCTGAGGTAGCCCGTAATTACGGCCTTTGTCACGTTATCGCCGGGAATGACTTTGTAGACGCCCAGGTATCCGCCCGGTTCAACTTCCTGCATATCTATGTTTCTTTTGAAATCACCGATGTCGAAATACGCCTGCATCTTGGGCGCACCCTGAATGACCACCTTGATTTCATCGCCCGCCTTCTTCGGCATATTTTTCGTATCCTGCGTGAGGAGGGTGATGACAGGCGGCCGGAGGGCTTCGGCTCTGGTTGGTACGGGGATTGTCTTCACCATGTCTCTGAAGAGGTCGTCGCAGGCGCGGAGCAATTGGATGTCCCTCAAATTCATGGCTGTAGCGATGACCGTCGCAATGATGCCTACGGGAGTCGTGGAAATGCCGCCCTCCTGAATGCGGGCGACGTGCTGGCCGCTCCAGAGAAAGTTGCCTGTCTTGGTATCATACATCTTGATCTCCGCCCCCACCGAGACGGAGGAATAAATAACTGCAAACAACTTGTCAAAATCCGAGATATTGCCGTAGATGACGGCATCCACACCGAGGATCTTGCCCAACTCCTGGGGAGACATCTTGTTGATGGCCTCCGCATCGTCGAGCCCGGCCTTCCTCAAAGTATTATCCACGACATAAGGTTTCATGCCTTTATACGACAGGTAGCTCATGTGATTGTAAAATGCCTTGCGGACCTCCTCAGACCCTTTCTGGCTCTTTGCCAGATTGACGAAGGGAAGAACCGCAACAGTCTGGGGTTTGTACTTTTCCATGTAAGGGTCTACCTTGTACGTGCCCTTAAAGATATCTCTGATCTGAGGCGTGATGGCAGTTTCTTTCGTGGCGACTACGCAGCTCTGAAACATAACCATCAAAGGCAGAATTAGAATAATCAGTACGGACCGTCGCAATCCTTTTTTCATTTGATGCCTCCCCAATGGCATTTCAAGATATTAAACTTCTTTCCCCAAGAACCGTAGCCGGCACTAAAACCTGCTGCTTATGGCTACGGCTTCCCGCCCGGCGGCATGGAAGCTCCCTGAATATTCTCAATCAGAGATTCCGGATAACCTTTTGGTGCTACCTTAATAAATTTATATGGTATGGCAATAGGTTCTCTTCCGGTGGCAAGCGTACGATAGGTCAGCACCCATACATATCCGGTTGTCGTATCGACAAGATATGCCTTGTCATCATTGCCGGCTACAACCTGATATTTCATTGCTTCGCCTGCAAAGGATAATGTGTAGACGAAGATGAAGATGGCAGTGAAAAGAATCACCAATTTCTGCCTGACAGTACAACTATGCAATCCTGTTTCTTGCCGTAAGCGGGCTAACTGCTGTAACGCCATTGTAGATACCTCCTCACAACTTTAAAAAAATAGAGTTGTCTTTATCTTGAGATATGCATCTCATGATGAAGCAAGGACTGCGCGGCGACTATCTTCCGGTAATCGTCACTTCCTGGCTTGGTTCGCTCTCCAGACCGTCGTTATCGACGGCAGTCACAACATATGTCTTGCTCTTGCCTTTGGCCAATCCGGCCTCTGCAAAGCTGTTTGGCTTTACCGTATTAATCCTGTCCAGGCCATAGAAACGCTTCTCATAGACGGAGTAATAGGAAATATCGGACTCGCTTCCCCGTTGCCAGGTAAGTTCGACCTTCCCCTGGACGATATCGCCCGCGAGCCCTTCGGGTTTCTTGGGCTTCGGCTTTGTCTCTACGCTGATTGCCTCGGAGAAATCGCTCTGCAGCTCGTCTTTGTCCTCCGCCCGTATTTTATATTTGTATGTGTGTCCGTCTTTAAGTTCCTTATCCGCGTATCTGGTCTTGCCCTCCACTTTCGAGATCCGGGAAAATCCGTCTTCGGAACCTGTGCCGCGGAAGATCTGATACACGGCAATATCCTTCTCCGGGTTGGGAAGCCACGTAAGGGGCGCTTCTTTAACCTTCAGAGCCTCCCCCTTCAAGCCCGTGGGCTTCGACGGCCGCGGTTTTGTAGTGGCAGAAATTGTCTCAGAAATGTCGCTTTCCACATCAACCTTGTTGAAGGCAGCTATGGCATAATAATAAGTGCCGTCGTCCGCGAGTTTGTCGAAGTTTCCTCCGCCATGCGTATAACTGCTTATTGTACGGCCATCGATGCGCTTCAGCAGCAGGTACTTGCCCACCTTTTCTTTAGACCAGTAAAGGTTGTAGCCCTCGACTTCATCAAAGGGGCTCTCCTTCCATGTCAGTTCAACTTTCTTGACAAGTCCATTCTGCGCCTTGAGTCCCTGCGGGGTCGGCGGCTTGCCTTTCGTAACAGCCGCAACCGTCATGGACGGCGACGTTTCCGTATCCTGGATGTCAACTGCAGTTACCCGGTAAAAATATCGGGTCTTGTCTCCCAATCTGTCCTTATCTGCATAGTCTACTATTTTTCCGCCTCTTGTATCCGAGACATCAACTTTTTTTATCTTGGCAAAATCCTTGTTTTCCGCTGCACTCCTGTAGATCCAATATCCCTTTATGACCGGTGAATCTATGGGACCCCACGACAATCTTATCTCCCTGATCATATCCCCCTGGGCGGAGACGCTGCCTACAACCGGTATTGTCATGCCTTTTACACTGGAGGAAAAATCACTCTCCATGTTTTTCTCATTGTAGGCCGTCAAGCTATAGTAGCATTCTTCGCCGTCTCCGAGTCCTTTATCCAGATATGTTACTCTCGGCAGTTTATCGGCAGCTGTCGCGGAATCCGCGCCGCTTCCAAAATCCGTGCGCGCGAGATTGGCCACTTCCCGGTAAGGCCCCTGCTGCACCTTAGACCTGTATAGTTTATATCCTTTTAATCTTAATGGGTCTTCGCTCGCTACCGGACTGGGAGACCATGTCAGTTCTACACTTTTTACGTGGGCATCCGCCCTCAGAATAACAGGCGGATTCGGGGTCAAGGCTGTACCGGCAGAGATAGTGGATGAATAATCGCTCTTCATGCCCTTCGCACTGAAGGAGCGTATCTTATAGTAATAGAACGCACCTCTTTCCACATCCTGGTCAAGATACTCAGGTCTCTCCACCTGTGCAATCTTGCCGAAAGGTCCGGTTTCCGCAGCGCCGCGAAACACCTCATATCCGGATACAGTCATTCCCGGCGGGTCTTCCCAGTTCAGACGTACCCATTTGTTGCCCGACCGCTTTTGCACATTGACGGGCCCCTGTGCGGCAGTCTTTTCCCAATCCTTCTGTTTCGAGGCATAATTTGATATGGCAGAGATAATCGATGCACTCAGATTCTTGACCTCGCTGACGAGGCCTGCATCGCCGAGGGCCCTTGTCTGGTTCTCGAAAATGACCCGCTTTTGCTCAATATGGATTACCTTGGAGTTAAGGATGATGACTGTGTCCTTTTTCCCCACGCTGCCGACAACGATCATATTGAGGCCTAATCTCGAACCGATATTGGAGACGCTTTCCACGTTATCATTTTGTTGGAGGTCATTCAGGCTTAAGAAAGCCTCCAGCTCCTTGCGATCCAGCAATGCCAGAGATGGGTCACCGGCTAAATTATTTATGAGCAGATTCGTGACCATCGTATTGTAACCCGAGGCTTCGATATTGAGCGTGCCGTAATTAAAGACGGCAATCCTGACTTTCGGGAGTTCCGCAGAGAATGATATGGACGGAGATACAATTATCGATATCAGAAGAAACATGCATAAAATGCGGATCAATCTTTTCGCCATATCTTTCCTCATCTTTCCTCCAAACGCAGTTTCATACTTGATTCGGTATTTTTCAGCGAATCTTATCTCCCTTGAATCAATACATCGATCAGCTCCGCTGATTTCTGGGATATGGGTGTGGAGATACCCTTCGATTTCTCATCAAAAATGGCGTCTGTATATCTCTCAATGGCAAGATCGTTGTTCCGTCGTTTCAGCCTCTGCTGCTCGCCCTGGTTGAAATATTCGACTTCCAGGCTCTGATAATGTTTGAGGACGCTTTTCCCCATCTCGGAGATTTTTTCGTTAGTCAAATCATCGAGGACTTCCGGCTCTGTGGGAAGTTCCAAGGTTTTTTGTGGAATATTAGCCGCCGGCACGGCGTCCTGATACTTATCTTCCTTGAGCATTTTTCCGGACACCGTATTCGTGAAAATGTTTTCTCCCGTCGCCGTATCCACGAGCTTATAGGAAATCTCGATCATGGCGCTGATCCGGGTGACGCCCTGCCTGTAAGAGACGAATTGATAATTCTTCTTCTTGATCGTCCGGGGCGGGGCGGTTTTCAATTCCTCCTCCGTAGGTCTCTGGTGCATGATCAGCCAGTCCGAGAATTCCGGATTGCGCACTTCTTCTTCATCGAGGAGCACTTTAACCTGACTGGCGCTCGGGCTGTCCGTGGTCTTGGATGAGAAGTTGAGGACGTCCCCCATGATGAATGTGTCGATGCCTCTCATCTTGGCCGTCTGAACCGATTTAACGTCCACGATACCCGTCTGCCCTAACTGCATCTCCCTCAGGATGGACTGCAGGTTCTCCCTTTCGATTATGCGAAGGTCACCGCTGGCATTCTTGTGAAGATAGGTTATCAGTTTATTGGCGGCAATCTTCCCTGCGTCTTTATTATTGCTCGGGCTGCCGAAATCGAAGACGGCGATGGATTTCTTGATCCGCTTGTTGATAAGGTCTTTGGTTTCGAGTATCTTCTGAAAAAGGTCCGGGTAGTTTGGATTTATCCCTTCCACTTTCTGGAACCAAACCAGTGCATTGCCCCACAACTCGCGCTCACCGTATTTCTCCGCCCTTTCCATGAGCTTTGCAGAGATCTTGCTGACGAAACTCCTGTATGCAGCATCACCCGAGAAGGAAGGGGTGTAGGATTTAACAAGTTCGGCCTTTCTGACGGCGGCATACAGCTTTCCCTGATCGGCAAGCTTTACGGCCTCATCGAAGTAAATGCGTCCGACCTTCTCCTTCAGGGTATTCAGTTTGTTTGCGAGGGACTGGTCATCCGCTCTATATACCAGTGCCTTCTCATACATGGAAATGGCCTTTTCCCAGCTCTGAGCACGCTCAGCCTTTTCGGCAGCGGCAATATAATAGTCTGCGTTATCTTTAGACAACGCATCCTGGTAGAGCTTTTCCGCATCGTAGTAATTGGGATTTATATCAATGACGGCCTTGAATGCCTGGGCAGCCATCTTCCAATCTTCCTGTTTGCCCAATGTGACACCCTGCTGGTAGAAAAGTTTGGCGCCTTCCTGCTCTATCCTGGCCAGTCTTGCACCTGTATCCTCGTAGCCGGGAAAAATCTTGTTGACCTGCTTTAGTTTGGCCAGCGCCGCCATCCAGTCTTCTTTCTGCATATCCATCTCCGACTGACTGTAGAGCGACTTCACTTTCCCGTTTAAAGAGTTGATCTTTTCACGCAGATTATCATTAAAGCTCTTGATGTCCTTATTGTTAGGGTCCATGCTGTATGCAAGGGTGGCTTCCTTTGAAATCTGCTCGAGTGCGGGTATGCTGTCCTGAGACTGAGCCAGTGACGATTTCGCTTTTTCATAATGGATTCTCGCCGCCTCCTGCTTGGCTTTCACAAGAGCATCCTTGTATTCCTGATTGTCAGGACTCTCCTTCAGTGCGGTCTCAAAATAGCCAATCGCTTCGTCCCAGCGATTCTGCCTGCTGAGATCCTGGCCGGTCTTGTAACTCTCACTTACGACACAACCAGAAAGAAAAATGAAAATGAGCAAACCAAAAAAGCACATCCTATATTTCTTTATCTTCATCACGGCCTCCCTGACATTAGTATTCCCGGACGTATGCATATAATTACGGCAGCAATTTTGCCTCTATTTTGTTCTGCGTAATTCTCAGTATCTTTATTTTTCTGCTGCCGAGCGCAATTGCGGCCATATCATCAGCCACGCCCTGCGTATTCCCTTTAATTTCAACGTCCACTTCAACCTCGCCGTTGGCGTATGAGCGCTGGTGGAGTTGCCTGAAGCCCTTCAATTTCGCGGCCAGGAGTTCTTTAAAGCGTGAAAGATCACGATACGAGTTCAGACCCGATACCTCCAACTTTACCGTTGCCACATTTGTCAATTCCGAAGACCACCGCTCCAGTATCTCCTCCTTCATGCCGCGGGCCAGATCCTTTGCCGCATCTTCCACAGCGATTTTCATGTCGCCTTTCTTTGTCTTGCTGTCCGTCGCGATAACTTCTCCGGTATCGCCGTTTATAACCTTTCCCGAGACCGTAACATTATTGGAAGTCACTTCTATATCACCCATCTTCGGATCACTCATCTTGTATGACTTGGCTACCACTTCCACTTTGCAAAGGATCACGATCTCGGCCCCATAGTTCTGGGCGATCCTGGCAAGTTCCTTAGGGTCATTACCCGCAGTTTGCAGCCCTCCACGCGCCTTGCCTTTCCTCGCGGAATCAGCATCGACGACTTTAAAGCCATAAGAAAGAAAATACCTGGCCATGGCCGCTTCCGCCATGGCGTCCTTCTGCGCCTTCTCGCTGAATATCATTATCAGGCGGGGTTTAGACTTCCTCGCCATGATGAGGTCTACGGCAGTCATGCGGTCTTTCAATCTGCCGGCGCCGATATCGGCCTCAATTTCCACTCTGTAGTTATTGCCCTTCTTCCCTTCGGAAATTATTTCATAAGAATTTATGAACCCCTTTGATTCAGAAAGTATCTGATCCATTTTTACCTGAAAATTTTCGACCTCTGTGGCGCTGGTGATCATAACGCCCACCTTTTCTTCCACGGCATTCCGCTGGGCGTTATCAATGGCCTTATCCCTCGCAATATCAACCGCGTTGTCATAAATGGTAGCCATGCCGACCGCCCGGACCTTATCCTGGGCATGAGCTACGGGGAAAGAAAAAGTAAGAATTATGCCTGCCACACAGATGAAAATTAACAATCTTCTCATAGTAAGTCGTCCGTTTATTATTTTTTTAAGATATAGTGGAGAGGGATATAGCGTGTCTCTTGCTGCAATATCTCAGGGGTACAAAGATTTGCGCCTCTCAAAAACATGCATTTATGCCGCTGGTAGGAAGCGGAAAAGAATATACTGAAATAGCCATAGGGTGTCAAGATTATTTCAGGATTTTTTGTTGCAGAAGCCGTTACAGTGCCTGATTACAGCGTAGTCGGTCACTAACAATTTATTTTATTACTTTGCCGATATAGTCATCAACGGCAACCTGCCAATATCTCATGGTTTTTCCAGTGGATTGAGAAAATTTTCGGCAGTTGAGAACACTGTAATGCGGGCGCCGGGCCGGCCTTATTAGTTTGTCTGATTTTATGGGGTTTACGGTTACGCCGGTTATGCCGGCAAACTTTAATATTTTGTTGGCAAATTCATACCAACTGCAATTACCTCTGTTGGTTATATGAAATGTCCCGGTATGCTGACTCTCAATCAACAGTTGGACGGCGCCTGCCAGATCCCACGTGAACGTGGGGGACCCTATCTGGTCGTCAACTACTTCCAGATACTTCTCTGTTCTCGCCTTTTCCACAATTGTCTTGACAAAATTTTTCCCGTTTTTTCCGTAAAGCCACGCAGACCGTATGAGGAGGAAGTTGTCGGAAAATTGCTTCAAGTACTCTTCTCCTGCAAGCTTTGACTGGCCATAGACATTGATGGGATTGCATGCATCGTCTTCCACATAGGCTGTTTGTTTCTGCCCGTCAAAGACGTAGTCTGTGCTGAAGTGAACTATTTTTATGCCCCGCTCTCGGCATGATACTGCAATATTCTTCACTCCCTCCGCATTGACGGAGAAACATTTCTCTCTATTCGATTCGCAGCCGTCGACATTCGTATAGGCGGCGGCGTTGATAACGACATCGGGCTCGATTTCTGAAATGGCTTTTTCGCAAGCCCCGGAAGAGGCAATATCGATATCTTCTATATCCAGGCCGGCCACGTCATGAAAGGCAAAGAGCCTCAGAAAAAGATCGCTGCCCAGCATGCCCTTATGGCCCAATATGAGAATCTTCATCAGCCATACCCCTTAAATCAGTATTTCACTTCCTTCAAAAAAAGCCCGTGTGCAGGCGCCGTCTGACCTGCCCGCCTTCTGTCTCTTGTTTCCACGATGTTCATCAATTCGGCTCCGGACAGTTTCCCTCTTCCGACATCAACGAGTGTACCGATAATGTTCCTCACCATATATTTCAGGAAACCATCAGCCTCTATAAAAAATTTTGCCATGCCGCTGTTGTCCGTTACTATATCAACAGCCATCACAGTCCTTACATGATTCCTGATATCGCAATTTGCAGCGCAGAAGGAAGAAAAATTAAAAGTTCCTAAGAGAAGCTGAGCTGCCTCTTTCATCCTATTTAAATCAAGTGTATCGTGGATGAACCAGGCATAGTGTCTGCACAGAGCCGGACGGACAGTTCCAAGATATATCTGATACAGGTATATTTTACTCTTGACGTCATACCGTGCATGAAAAGATGCATCTGTCTCGACCAGTTCCTTGACCACAATATCCCACGGCAGAAGGCTATTTATCCCTTGAAGGAGACCTCTCGTATGTATATTTGAATTTGTCCTGAAATGTGCCACCTGACCCAAGGCATGAACACCCGCATCGGTTCGGCCTGAGCCTATAACCCTGATGTCTTCCTGGGTTATCGTACTGATGCCTTCTTCCAGAACTTCCTGGACGGTGAGCCCGTTCGCTTGGCGTTGCCATCCGTGATACCTTGTCCCGTCATACTCCAGGATCATTTTTATGTTGCGTGTCATATCTGCCGCGCGCTTTCCTCTGTTTGCCGTCTGTCTCCCGCAATAATCACCTTAAAACAAAAAGGGGGGTCTCATTGCCCCCCTTTCGTCGTTCCGATTCATGATCAGCTCGCGCTTTTCGCGCCGTCAAGCGCCTCAATTGCCGGAAGTAATTTGCCGGAAAGAAGCTCGAGAGACGCTCCGCCTCCTGTTGATATGTAGGTGATTCTATCGCTTTCTCCGGCCTTATGGATAGCGACATCCGTATCCCCTCCGCCGACGATAGTGACGGCATAGGAATTTGCAATGCTGTGCGCCAAAGCCGAAGTGCCTCTGCCGAAGGCGTCGATTTCAAACATCCCCATCGGCCCATTCCACACTATCGTTTTGGCGTTTCCGAGCACCTCGGTAAAGAGCGTTATCGTTGCGGGGCCTATGTCAAGGCCCTTCCATTTAGCGTTGATTTCCTGCACCGGGACAATCTTGGTTTCCGCATCGGCGCTCGCATCCTCAGCGATGACACAGTCAACAGGAAGATAGAACTTTATGCCCAGTTTCTTGGCCGTCTCCATGACCTCCTTTGCTTTCGGCACGAGTTCTTCTTCAAAAATGGATTTGCCGATTTCATATCCCTGCGCTTTAAGGAAGGTGAAAGCCATGCCGCCGCCGATAATCATCTTGTCCACCTTTTCAATGAGGTGCAGGAGGGCCTCGAGTTTGCCTGACACTTTCGAACCTCCGATTATGGCGACAAATGGCCTCGCCGGATTATCCACGGCCTTCTTTAAATAATTCAATTCCTGCTTTATCAGGAAACCCGCCCCTGATTCCTTTGTGAACTTGATGATCCCCACATTTGATGCATGTTTTCTGTGGGCATTCCCGAAGGCATCATCAATATACACATCCCCGAGACTGGCGAGTTCTTTGGCAAATTCGTCGTCATTCTTTTCCTCTTCAGTGTGGAACCTCAGATTCTCAAGAAGGACTACACTTCCCGGGGTCATACCTGCCACCACTTTCTTGACCTCGTCGCCAATGCAGTCTTTTGCCAACATAACCTCCTTATTCAGGAGCCGCGATAACCTTTTCGCCACCGGGGCAAGACTGAACTCAGGAGAAATTTTTCCTTTGGGGCGTCCGAGATGAGACATAATTATCACTTTTGCTCCCTCATCGAGGGCATAATTAATCGTCGGAAGCGTCGCTCTTATTCTGATATCATCCGTTATGTTCAAAGTACTGTCCAAAGGAACATTATAGTCAAACCTGAATAAAACTTTTTTGTCCTTGAGATCGATCTCGTCAATAAATTTCATAGCGCCCCCTTTCTTCAGCGTCCAATCAGTTTAATATTTTTCTCTGGAAAAGGACGGCAATATATATCTCATTGACCCATTTTGGTCAAGATAGAAATCCGCTTTCCTCTCGCTTTCCGGCTCAATTTTCCTTCCCTCTGTGGAACGTTTTTCATTCACTGCCACATGGGCGAATACAACATATTTTGAAAATATTGAAGCTCTCCACAGCAAGCTGCGGAGAATCTTCGATTCTTAGGGAACAGTATCGTTCGTCACTCGCTCGCTTACCCCGCAGCAAGTTACGGGGAATGCGCTCGCTACCGAATTCACACCCTTCGCAGATAGAAAATCCTAAGCCTCGCTTGAAGGGGGCTTTCGGTGCAGATAGACGCTTGCAGCGCGGCTTATTCGGCGTCTTCCTCTATGGACCGATCAGCTTGATGAACTCCGGCAGCTCGGCGACGAAGTGACTGACCGTTGAAATCCGCAAATTTCCGGCATGCACGACTTCAGTCACATGAAGACAGGCATCAGTCGACAAGAATGAGGCAATAAAGGTTTTGTGTTTCCGTTTTTTCCCGGAGGGTCTGTATGAAGAAGCCGCTGTTCCTCGCCGTCTGGAAGACGTCGATTCCGCATGCTTCCATGGACGGTCTTGCCTTAGCCGGGAATCGGCAGGGGATTCCCTGGACTTTACCGCACTCCTTGCACAGTGCGCAGGGACCGGCCAGTATAGCAAAGGCCTTATAATAGCCGTCTTTGAAGAGGTCTCCTTCCATCGTCAGGAGCGTGTCGAAGAATTTCATGTTTTGCTCCCCCCGTTCTTTGGTCCTGGGGGCTTCTCGATGAAAGAGGATGGCACGTTGATAAGAGTCCAAGACCTCTCTTGTCTGGGCGTGCGTGGGTGAATGGGGGGGACAGCAGAAGCCTGCCCTGTACTGGCATCCGTATAGGCATTTCATCATGACCCAGGGGGCCGTTACAACGCTGCTCGGATGAATCTCTTTGGCGTGGGTCGCTCCGCCCTGAATGGCTTTTTCACAATATTTTTCCAGATCCGATCCTTTCATGCGGCTCTCCTTAATATGAATTGGTGATCTCGGTGGAGTCTAAACGGGAAGGGTGAAAATGTCAATTCATAGTTGAGAACTAATTCTTCAGGAAGTGAATTGACGCGCGCAGCCGTGTTCATCCTGCGCTCTGTATCGGAGACGGGAATGTCATGACATAGGAAAAGCCGGTGAAATCGGCCATCTGCTCCCACATGTCTGTCTTACGCAAAGTTCATTCTTCAATTTGCGAGCTCGCTGCAAGGGCTCCCTCATCCGAGTCATCAATTCTGATCAATTCGATGATAATAGCCAGCACGGGAAGGACATGAATGAATGAGCTCAGCGTAAAGCCGCTCATGAGCCCCAATAGCCACAAGACAAGCAGCACGGCTGTAGCCAACCGCAACATTTCTACCTCCTTCTGTAATCGTGAGATTCTCTCCGATTATAAATGGATCCAGGAAACCGTTTCATGCGACTCCCATCATCTCGTTTTTCTCATAATAGAAATAATCGAGTGATTATGGAGCGCAACAATATCTGGTTCTTACATACAGAACTATGCAGTGGTCCACAATAGGCAATATCCTGATTTGTGGCCGCTAAAAACCTGACTGCCGGCTTCCAATTTGATGATTAAGGGGAGGTGATTTTTGATAAGCACACGGATAACTGACACAAGCCGTCTTTTGGCCGCTAAGCGCAACATTCACAACGTTGTGTCTGTAAAGAATCAGGGTAGAAGATATGGATCAACTGTCAGGTGGCGATTTGCATTGCGCGCTCCAGCCGCCTCACGATTGATTCCTTACCGAGAATAGCAAAGACTTTTTCCAGTTCCGGTCCCGAGGTCCTGCCCGTTACTGCCGCCCTGATCGGGAGAAACAGATTTTTTGCCTTAAGGCCCGTCTTTCTCCTCACGGATCTGATGAGATCATGGTAGAAATCCTGCTCCGGAATGTTTCTCTGCGCCAACTCCTCGTGAAGCACTTTCACGGCGGCAGCGTCCTCTATGAGGATTGCTCTCGCCTCATCCGAAATTGAGTACCTGTCGTCAATAAAAATATCCAGGTACAGACCTACGTCGGCCAATGTCACGAGGTTGTCTCTGAGAGCCTCAACAACCTGATGAAGCCATCCGCGACTCATAAGATCAACGTCATATCCGGCCTCTCCGATAAACGGGAGGAGCAATTCCGTAAGCTCATCTACATCACAACGCCTGATGTATATTGCGTTTAGCCACTTTAGCTTGTCCTCATCGAAGATGGCGCCGCTCTTGCCGGCTCTCTCGAGAGAAAACATGTTGATGATCTCTTCCATGGAAGCAACTTCTTTCCCTTCCCCGACCGAACCTCCGAGAAGAGACAAATAGTTTAAGAGCGCGGGGGACAGGATTCCCCTGCTCCTGAATTCCCGGACCGTTACCGACCCATGGCGTTTGCTCAATTTTGTGCGGTCTTTTCCCAGAACGAGCGAATGGTGGGCAAACACAGGCGGTTCAAAATCAAGGGCCTTATAGAGAAGAATCTGAATCGCCGTGTTGGAGAGGTGGTCTTCGCCCCTGATGACATGGGTAATCTCCATAAGGTGATCGTCTACGACGGCGGCAAAGTTATACGAAGGGATGCGATTGGAACGGACTATGATAAAATCACCGATGGCATCACCCTCAAATTTCATTTCGCCCCGAATGAGATCGTTAAATTCAATACTACCTTTGTCCACACTGAAACGGAGTGCAGGTCTCCTGCCGCTCTCTTCCAGTGCTTCACGTTCCTTGTCCGTCAGTTTCCTGCACTTCCCCGTGTACCTCGGAGTCATCCTCATGGAACGGAGTGAGGCGCGTTCCGCCTCCAATTCTTCTTCCGTACAATAACAGGGGTAGACCTTGCCGGCGCTCAAAAGCTCTCTTATGTATTTATCGTAGATGTCAAGCCTCTTAAGCTGATGGTACGGCCCCAGCATGCCGCCTTTCTCCGGTCCTTCATCCCATTCCATAGAGAGCCACTTCAGATCTTCCCGGATGCTCTTTTCAAAAACAGGGGAAGTCCTTTCCTGGTCGGTGTCTTCTATCCGCAGGATAAAGTCCCCCCCATAGTGCTTGGCAAAGAGCCAGTTAAACAGGGCCGTTCTCGCATTCCCGACATGAAGGTCTCCCGTCGGCGATGGAGCAAATCTAACCCTCGGTCTATGTGATGTCATCTGCCGTCCTTTTCGATAACTGTGGCTACCGCAAAGGCGGCGACTCCTTCTCCACGTCCCAGGAACCCCAGCCCTTCATTGGTTTTCGCCTTGACATTAACTTTTCCGATCGGAATATTCAATGTATCGGCAATATTCAATTCCATATCATGAATGTAGTCCATCAATCTCGGCTCTTCCAGGATTACCGTAGTATCTATATTATTCACGGCAAAACCTTTCTCTCCTGCCTTAACACAAACCAGATGAAGTAATCTCAGACTCGATATGCCTTTATACGCAGGGTCGGTATCGGGAAAATATCTGCCGATGTCTCCGTCTCCTATGGCCCCGATTACGGCGTCGCATATGGCATGGACAAGCGCATCCGCATCTGAATGGCCGAGAAGCCCCTTATCATGAGGGATAACGACTCCCCCGAGGATAAGTTTTCTCCCCGGAACCAGCCGGTGACTATCATATCCGAACCCTATTCTCATTTTCGTCCTTTTCTCTGCAGCCGGTGTTACCGTCAGGCCATCATCCGGCGCAAACGGGTTCCTTAGGCCTTCACTTAGGGCAGCGCCCTATTTCTTGAGCCTTCTTGTGAGAATCTCCGCCAGCATGATATCGTCTTTGGTAGTGATCTTAATATTATCGTAGGAGCCGCGAATCATCATGACCTTGATGCCTATCCTTTCCACAAGAGAAGCATCATCCGTCCCATAGTAATTGTCTCTATATGCAGCTTCGTAGGCTTTTTTTATAACGTCCCTTTCAAAGGCCTGGGGCGTTTGCGTGAGCCACAGATGGTTACGGTCAAGCGTCGAAACAACAATCCCGTGGCGATCAACTGATTTGACAGTATCCTTAACGGGTACTCCCACCGTCACCGCTCGCGCCCTCGAAGCCTCCTGAATGGCCTCATGGACCAACTCTTCCGATATGAAAGGCCTGACACCGTCGTGAATGACGACGATATCATGATCGCCTCCCAAAGCATCAATGCCGTTTCGTACGGAATCCTGTCTTTCCTTGCCACCCGCCAATATGTTGCTGACCTTTGAAATCGCGTATCTCTCAACAATATGTTCGTGAGCATAGTCAATATCCGTCCCGGGTACAACGAGAAATATCTCATCTATTCCAGGCGATCTTTGAAATATTTTTAGGGTACGTGCCAGCACGGGAACACCGTCAAGCAAGAGATACTGCTTTGATACATTATTCTGCATCCGCTTGCTTGAACCCGCGGCAGGGATAATCGCCACTGTCTTCATGAGAAGGCTCACAATGGTATGTCTATGAATAGATCGAGGGATACTTCAGAACGCATTATGTTGATTTTTCAAGAAGCTCTTCGATACAAATAAAAAAGCCCGGCGACTTTGCAGTTCTCCGGGCTTCACCACGCCGCTATTGTTTCGCACTGAACCCGTAGGTTTTTTTGTCGTTGACGACCTCTTTCATCTCAGAAAATATCATTCTGCCCGCAGTAGTCTGCAACACGCTGGTTACGATAACTTCGACGGTTGAACCCTGGTATTTCTGAGCATGATCGACAATTATCATTGTTCCATCATCAAGATATGCCACCCCTTGACCGGGTTCCTTTCCTTCTTTGATCACCTTGACCGTCATTATTTCGCCCGGTAAGACTACGGGTTTCAGGGCATTTGCAAGCTCATTAACATTCAGGATCTTTATGCCTTGCAGTTCGGCAACCTTGTTTAAGTTAAAGTCATTGGTTATAATTCTCGCGTTTATTTTTTTTGCCATAGCCACGAGCTTCGCATCAACACCCTTGAGTTTTGGAAAATCCTGATCAACGACCTCGATATTGATGCCATTGCTTTTCTGCATCCGGTTTAAGATATCAAGCCCTCTCCTGCCGCGGGAGCGTTTCATGGAATCGGAAGAGTCTGCAATATACTGTAACTCATCCAGTACAAACCGGGGAACTATAAGCGTACCTTCGATAAAACCTGTATCGCATATATCCGCGATCCTGCCATCGATAATAACGCTCGTATCCAGAATCCCGTAATCCGGGCTCTCCTTTGTCTGGCTGAAACCGAACCAACTGAATTCTTCGATCTTCTTTGATCCGATGACGAGTCCGAGATACCCCATGATGCCTGTCAGAAGGGCATATATCCAAGGGGCTACCTGCTGCTTTTCCCAGGTAACTCCTACAAAATTGAGACCATAGGCAAGGAAAAAAGCTATAAAAAGACCTATGATCATGCCTACGACGCCGCCGAATATGACCCTGAGCGATACCTTTCTTATGGCCTGTTCGGCTCGTATGACACAAATGGCAATTAAAAATCCTGAAAATAATCCTATTAATGCTATGGGAAATCCATAATAGGTAAAGGCGATAAAATAACCACTAATTGAACAAGCAGCCATTAAAAGAATCTTTATGATCAATATGTTCACCTCCTTTCTTACCTAAATTACTTTTATACCGGCCCACTTGGCGTGATAATTCTCATTTTTTCAAAGAGCGGAATTGAACACTCCGACAGGCTTATTCCCTCATGCTCATTGAACAGTCAGGATTATTCTAAGGTCTTGCTCCACTTTGGTTTCTTCGGAGTTACTCGCAACTGATATTTCTTTGACTAAGAGGCTCTTGGCCGTGTCCATCATCTTCCTTTCACCAAAGGAGAGATTCTTATCAGACTTCAGAATAATCAGGTCTCTCAGTACTCTCGCAATCTCGAATACCGACCCCGTCTTGATCTTGTCCAGGTATTCTTTGTATCTCTTGTTCCACGTCTGCTTATCAATAGTAACGTCCTTATTTCTAAGGATTGCATATACTTTAGGAATTTCCTTTTCAGCGATTACCTCTCTTAACCCGATGGATTGTGCGCTATTGATGGGAATCATTATCTTCATGCCATTACTCATGATCTTCATGACATAAAACTTCTGTTTGCTGCCCATATATTCTTTGTGCTCGATAGCTTCGATAATTCCCACGCCTTGCGCCGGATAGACCGCCAAATCTCCCACTTTAAACATCTCATTCACCTGCTAATTATTTTGAAACTATTCCTTATATCACGCTTTTAGGCAATAGTCAAGACAACCATTATATGCGGGAAATCGTCATCATATGTATCCATTCATTATTTTTAGTAAATCATTATCGATCTGATCCCGGTCTTGTCTACTGTATCGATCGATTATGCTCTTTACCTTCTTGTACATGCTCTCATCGGAGAGATCAGTAAGCCCCCTGTAAGCGCCGATTCTCCTTCCAATCCTGTATACGAGCCTTTCATCCTCAGGTAGCGAAAAATATCCGTCAATGATTTCCAAAAGATGTTCTTGAGCCTCCGGAAGTTTCCCGTGCAGCTCTTCGAGGAGATTCAGGATATGATCACTGACTATGGAAGTTTCGATGCCCTGAAGACATTCTATGAATCTCCTTATCTCTTTCAGTATGTCCTCATCGCCTATGGGATTGAACTCACCCCTCTGCACCATTTCAAAAAGATCCGTTCCCGGAACAGCATGGAATGTCCTCAATCTGACGAAGTCCGGATTTATTTCATTGATGACGCGCGCCGTTTCCTCGGCGTGTTCTTTTGACCATCGATTCCCGCCGAGGCCCGGCATAACATATTCAGAGAGTGAAATGCCTGCCTCCTTAATGTTGCGCCCTCCCTCTATGTGCTCCGCAGCTGTGACGCCCTTCTTAATAAATTTTAGAAGGGGATCATATCCGCTTTCCATACCTATGTGAATTCGTGAAAGGCCGGCACTCTTCAGCATCTTGAATTCTTCCACGGTTTTCCTTGCTGCTGTTTTTGACCTGCAGTACGATGTAATCCTGTTCACAGATGGAAACTTATCTTTAATGAACGACAGTATCTCTGCAAGATCACCCGTTTTCATGATGATTGAATTCGCATCCTGTATGAAAACAGACTCTCCCCCGTAATAAAGCCAGCCAGCTATCGATCTTACAGCATCACTGTATTCCTCATCACGACCGTATATGAGATTCACTGTGCCCTTGCTGACACGCCCGCCCTCGCCGTGCTTCCACGAGAGTTCCCTTATTTGGTCCGCAATATCTTTTGCCTTCTGGATATCTGCCTTAATTTCGTCTACGCGTCTCAGTTCAAATTTTGTATCGCGATAGGTGTGGCAAAAGGCGCACTTATTCCACGGGCAGTTCCTTGTTGCCCGGATGAGGAGGCTTGTTGCCTCACTGGGCGGTCTTATCGGCCCCTGTTCGATGTCATGTCTCATCTCAGCCTCTTGGGTCCCTACGGACAGTGTCTGTCATTATATTTCTATTCCCAGGAATATCCGTAATTAACCATCCGAGCTTTTCAGTTCATTTTCTTTTGTATCTCTCATCCGGATATCAAAGCGCGGACGCATATCGACAGTGTAACTGCGCCTCAAAATCACGGAAGAAAAAATAGGGGGTTGCGTGCTTTGTTTTTATGTCGGATTTCAAAGTTTAAAAAAGCTTCGCCTTTTTTTTCTGCTTTACCGAGAAAGGCTATGCGACTGCCCTTTTTGACTTTATCGTCCACTCGCGCTATTCTGCTGCTCAAATTGGTATATACAGTGGCGTAACTGTCTTGATGCTTTATAATAATCGTTTCCCCGTAATCCTTCAACGAATTGGAAAAAATTACCGTCCCGTTCGCCGCAGCCACCACGGGCGCCCCTTCCTTTGCCGCTATGCTAATCCAATTATAATAGGTACCGTCGCGCTGAAAGCCAAACTTTGCCCGCACCCTACCCTTCACAGGCCATATGAAACGCTCCTTGTCGAACTTTATGTTGGCTGATTCTCCCCCGCCGTCCTTTTCCCTGACTTTTTGCTCGACCTTTCGTCCCATTTCCTCTCGCGGGGACGCACCGTCCGTTAGCGAGGTCCCTTCCTCTACACTCTTGGCCTTGATTTCTTTTGCTTCTTCTTTAGGCGCCACCCCGTTTTTGCTCCTCGAAGCGTCCCTCATTGATAATGCCTCAGCCGCGGCCGTTGTCTTATCACCCGGGCGCTCTCCTTTACGGGTCTTTGTTTCTGATGCCTTCCCTTCCTTTTTTGTGATCTTTTTTGCTGACTCCGTTTCTCTGACCGCAGCCATTACATCATCGATAATCTGGTCCGCGTCAGGGATAAACAGGATGGTGTCGGCCACGATCAGCTTCGGCTCAGTTATATTGTTCGCCTCAGCGAGTTCCTGGATATCCATATTGTAGGCATTGGCAATGCTCCAGAGGGTATCACCACTCTTAACTCGATAGTATATGCCTTTAGTTTTCACATTTCCGGTATAATGGCCGGTACATGCGTACAAGAGATTTACTAAGAGAAGGGGGATAATGATCAAGCGCCAGGACATTAGTATTAGCTGCATCAGTTTAAAACACTGCAAATGAACAATCTCGATTCTGACTGCACAGAAACAGTTGCTTCAGCCCATATATTTTCAAATAGTTTCGAAGCCGTCCGAATTACCATCCGTATTCCCCGATAAGATCCACAAACCGGCATCCACCCAGATCTTCTTTTTTCACATCGTTTACGTCGTCGGACAATCTGGTCAGTCTAATGAGTGCTTGAGAATGGCGGCCGCCAACAGGGATGACGAGTCTTCCTCCCACGCCGAGCTGCTCCACGAAGGTCTTGGGAATGTCCGGAGCACCGGCCGTGACAATAACGGCATCGAAGGGAGCCTCTTCCCGCCAGCCATATGTCCCATCCCCGACTCTGATTGCCACGTTAAAATAACTAAGCGATTCGAGAAGCTTCCTGGCAGCATTTGCCAGCGTGGCGACGCGATCGATGGAAAACACATGGTCCGCAAGTTCCGCCAGTATGGCAGTTTGATAGCCCGATCCCGTTCCGATTTCGAGAACCTTCTCCTTCCCCGTCAGTTCCATTGCTTCCGTCATCAGAGCCACGATATAGGGCTGAGAAATAGTCTGCCCCCCGTCTATAGGAAGTGGATTGTCATTGTATGCCTGGTCCCGCAGGGCCTCATTTACAAAGAGATGCCGGGGAACCGTTTCCATTGCCGCAAGTACGCGCGGATCCCTGATCCCCCTTGCCCTTATCTGTGATTCCACCATCTTCTTTCTTTGCTTTGAATAACGATCCATCATATGTCCCGAAACAGCGGTTTCCTCGGAGGAATGCTGTACCACTCATCTACCCAGTGATGACGACGCATGCCCATAGCCTCTCTCGTTACAATAAGGTAGTAATATCTCAACTTGGCATACTCTCTGGCACGGTTGAATTTAGCAATCTCCCGATTGATTTCACTCATCATATCTTGCTTTAAAGAGGCAACTTTTTTATCGCCGCCTCTCTCCTTATATTTCTCCGTCATGAAGTGGAAACGATTCAGCCGCTCATCGATACCCTGCTCTATATTTTTCATCTTATCAATAGCAGCTGCTAACTTCTCACCGGCCCGGCCGAGGACTTCGGCTCTTTCCTTCAGCATTTCCTCGCGCAGTATATTTTCCGGATCTTTTTCTCTGCCTATCTTCAGCACGGCCGACTTTTCCCATTATTTTATCTATTTAGTATATCATGGGAATACGCAATTTTCAATACAAAAGGCCTTTTCATGAAGGAATGACAAAGTTTCACTTTACAGTTTTTTGATATTTAGTTAAAAATTGAATACCGTCATGCGTCCCCGCACGAAACGATGCACTTTTGAATTTATGAAGAAACCTTTATTTACCAAGAGAGAAAAATCCACGGCACGTATCAGGTCTATAATGTCGTGTGCAGTTAGGAATGCGTACGGAAATGGCGCGGATGATGAGACATTCCCTCCCCTCGTTTTGTTTGATCGTAAAGGTCTGCCAGCGGGAAGATTGAAAAAAGAAGATGCCGTAATATACTATAACATCCGGGGGGAAAGGGAAGTAGAGCTTACCCAGAGCCTGACGGACGCAGGCTTTGACAAATTTCCGGTGGAGAACGACCTTGTTCTTCATTTTGCCACGATGATAGAATACCAGAAGGGTTTGAGCGTTCATGTTGCCTTTCCGCCGGAGGGCGCCATCGAAGACACCCTTAGCGAAGTCATTGCAAGGCATGACCTGAAACAGGCCAAGATCACGGAGTCTGAAAAGGCGAGTCACGTGGGCTTCTTCCTCAACGGAAAGAACTCAGAAATCATGGCGGGAGAAGAGAGGGTCATCGTTCCGTCTCGAAGAGATGTCATCCTCTTTGACGATGCTCCGGAGATGTCCATCTATACCGTCACGGAAAAAGCCAAGGAAAAAATTCGTGACCCTTCTTATGATTTTATTTTTGTAAACTTCCCCAATGTCGACGTGGTCGGCCATATAGAAAATGAAGAAGCCATCATTAAGGCGGTCGAAGCCGTGGATACATGCATGGGCGATATTATCGCCGAGGCTTCAAGAGAAGGGATGGTCGCCATCGTCAGTTCCGACCACGGTACTGTTGAGAAATGGCGCTACCCGGATGGCACCATCGACACGGGACACACAGACAGCCATGTCCCTTTCATACTCGCCCAAAATAATTATGACGTATCTCTCCGCGAGCAGGGAGAGCTTGCCGATATTGCCCCCACTGTTCTCGAGCTGATGGGTCTTCCCCCATCGCCATACATGACAGGGTGTTCGCTGATAAAGAAAACAGCCCGGCGATGCATCTGTCCATCCGGGGAAAAAATTCAACGGCTCCTGCTTTTGATTCTCGATGGCTGGGGCGAAAACAAAAGCAGCGAGGGAAATCTGATAGCCCGCGCCAACACCCCCGCCATGGACAGGCTCAAGGAAATATACCCTCATACGCTGCTTGCCGCCGCCGGTGCGGCTGTCGGCCTTCCCGAAGGCACGGTCGGCAACTCCGAGGCCGGACACCTCCACATCGGGTCGGGGAGAAGAATCCTGTCCGACAAGGTGAAAATCGATCAATCCATTGCCGACGGATCTTTCTTTCACAACGAGGCTTTTCTGCACGTGATACGTAACGCCATAGATAGAGGCAAGGCTCTTCACCTTATGGGCATCGTGTCATTTTTCAGTTCCCATGGGTCAATCAATCATCTTCTTGCCCTGATGGATATCGCGAAGCAGGAAGGAATAAGGGATGTCTTCATTCATGCCATGCTCGGCAGACGGGGAGAAATGCAGGAAAGCGGCGCCAAGTATATAGAAATGGTGGAACAGAAATGCCGGGAGCTTAGTCTCGGAAAGGTAGTCTCAGTCATTGGGAGGTATTGGTCCATGGACAGGGAGGAGAACTGGAGCAGGATTGAAAAGGCATATCGGATGCTCGTCTATGGGGAGGGAACGCCCGCCACCGAAAGGAGCTGAATCATGGAAGTGAGGATTAACAACTCGATATTAGCCCTCGTCGAAGGAAACATAACGCAAGAGGAAACAGACGCAATCGTCAATGCCGCCAATTCGAGACTCGCGGGCGGTGGAGGCGTAGACGGCGCCATACATCGGGCAGCCGGCCCTTCCATCATGCAGGAGTGTGGGAAGATCGGGAGATGTCCCACAGGACAGGCGGTTATCACCACTGCGGGAAATCTTAAGGCGAAATACGTCATCCACACAGTAGGGCCTGTCTACCAGGGTGGCGCAAAGGGCGAAGCTGCACTCTTGAGGAGCGCCCACCTGGAGAGTCTCAAGCTTGTCTCCGCAAAGAAACTCAAGAGCGTCGCCTTCCCGGCCATCAGTACCGGCGTCTATGGCTATCCTGTGGACGAAGCAGCGCAAATTGCCTTGAGAACAGTCATAGATTATCTCAAAGAACACACGGATATTGGGCTGGTTCGTTTCGTTCTTTTTGGCCGCAAGACATACGAAATCTTTGCGGAGGAACTGAAAAAAATCACCAAGGCATAGGTCTTGGTGGAGTCATCCATTTTTGACCCTGTCGCGGAGCCATGCGGTCATAAGTTATGCGAAAAAGAGGCAAGCAAATAAATCTACAAAGACTCGGCAATGTCCTGGCGGGCATACTGAAAAAGCATAATATTTTTTTTGACTCTGAGGAACAGCGTCTCTTAGAAATCTGGCAAAAGGCTGTGGGCCCGCAGATTTCAGTCCAGACTCGCCCTGATAAGCTCAAGAGAAATACCCTCTTCGTCAAGGTTTCGTCTTCCGTCTGGATGCACCAGCTTCATATCCTAAAGCAGGATATTATCGAAAAGACCAACCAGCTCCTTGGGAAGGATCTGATAAAAAATATCCACTTTTCCATCGGTGATATCCCTTCGCCGATGACCGCACATCCACATGTTTCATCATTCTCACCAGACTCCTACGCCCTGAAGGATAAGGAAAAAAAATTGATCGAGAAGAGCGTTTCTTCTGTTGCAGACCCGGAATTGAAGGAAATCCTAAGAAGGGTGATGACGAAAAATATCATTCGGCGGAGGCTTTCGGGAAACAAGAAAGCTCTCTAAAGACGGCATTCATCGCTTCCGTATATTGGCCATTCTCGGAATATACTGTCAGGGGCGGTAGGATTTCTAGCTCCTCACGCCCGTTTTTTACCCCTTCGACCAGGACGAACTCCCCGCGGGAAGAGTAATGTGAATGCACTATTCTCATCCTCTTGGGCTCCATACCGGCCGTTCTCATGGAAGAGAGGAGCCCTACCATCCTGGTCGCAGGATATATGATATAGACGCGCCCTGATTTTTTTAAGAGATATTGCGACGCTTTCAGAAAGTCACGCAGCGATCCTTTGATCTCGTGCCGTGCCACGGACTTCTCGGCATCGGGATTTAGTTTTCCGGAACTCACTTTTCTATAAGGAGGGTTGAGAATTGAAACATCAAAAGATTCCGGTTTAAAGAGGCTTTCGATTTTTCTGACATCTCCATGGCGAATACTAATCTTCACCTGAAGATCATTCAGCATGACGCTTCTTCTCGCCATGTCAACGAGTTCTTCCTGAATATCAACACCTACGGCTTGACAGCATTCTTTTCTCTGCGCTACGATGATGGCAATCACGCCGCTGCCGGTACCGAGATCGGCAATCAGGTCTCCTTTTTTCACACGGACGAAATGAGCCAAGAGAAGGGCATCGACAGAAAACCGGTACCCCTTCTCTTTTTGCAAGATCTTCACGCGCCTGTCAAGAAGTTCATCGACGGTTTCTCCCTTCTTTCTTAACATTGCAACGCGTGGAGCATTCTTTTTCATGTTGTAAGGAGATGAATAAATATGCCGCTGCGAAGTTTCGGTTCAAACCAGGTAGATTTTGGAGGCATGACTTTGCCGGCGTCTGACACGGCCATGAGTTGTTCCATACTTGTCGGGTATAGGGAAAAGGCAACGGCAAATTCGCCCGAATCGACCAGCCTCTCGAGCTCCTGCACCCCTCTTATGCCGCCTATATAATCGATTCTTTTGTCCGTACGGGGATTCTCTATCCCCAGGACAGGCTTCAAGAGATTTTCTTGAAGAATCGAGACATCAAGGATCTTAATAGCATCATTCTTATCATACGTATCATCCTTCGCATTTAGCCTGTACCACCTGCCCCGCAGATACATCCCGATTTCGTGGCAACGAGACGGTGACTTTAGGGAAAAGTTGTCGGACACAAGAAATCTTCCGCGAACCTGACGAAGAAATTCGCCGTCATCCAGACCGTTTAGATTTGTCACGGCCCGATTATAGCTCATGATCTTGAGTTGATTATGGGGAAACAGGACAGCCATCACATAATCATATGCTTGCTCTCTGCCGCTTCCGGGCTTTGCTTCTTTTTTCAGTCTCCGCACCGCTGCGGCTGCGGCAGCCCGGTGGTGGCCATCGGCTATGTAGAGGACGTGCACTTCAGCAAATGCCTTCTTTAATGCTGCAATATCTTTTTCCGCGCTTATAACCCATACGGTATGACAGATGCCATCATCAGAAATAAAATCATATTCGGGATCACTCTCAACTATTTTCTTGACCCTCCGGTCGATGAAATCCTGGGCTTTGTATGTCACAAATACAGGTCCTGTCTGGGCATCCACTGCCATGACATGCCTAATACGATCATGTTCCTTATCTGCCTTGGTAAGCTCATGTTTCCTGATCTCGCCTGATTCATATTCAGCGAGGCTAATCGCAGCAACAATGCCGTACTGGGCGCTTGAGCCGGCTTTCTGCCGGTATATATAAAAGCAATCCTTTTTTTCTTGAAACAGGATATTCCTCTCAATCAGCCCGTCAAGATTTGATTTTGCGATCTTATATTGACTTTCATCCTCTGCACCTGTCAAATCTTGCACATCGATTTCCGATTTCTCCACATGCAGAAAATTCAGGGGATTATCTTTGACAATCTCTCTTGCTTCTTCCACGCTCACCACATCGTAGGGGTAAGAGGCCACGGCCTTGACAAATTGTCTGTGCGGCCTCAGCGCCTTAAAGGGAATAACAACGGACATAACAGAATCTCCTCTTGCGAAATTTCTAACATACTGACAT
>Ga0182021_10000946_pt1 | contig 32909 bp, 22 predicted proteins | sample 612E3MmetaG_FD_120493 | JGI IMG/M metagenome (GOLD analysis project Ga0182021, IMG submission 120493) | Permafrost microbial communities from Stordalen Mire, Sweden - 612E3M metaG (Illumina Assembly) | ecosystem: Environmental > Terrestrial > Soil > Wetlands > Permafrost | place: Sweden... | reverse complement strand
TGGTAAACGCTGCGCGACAAGGCGGGACCTATGGATCGGCAAGACCGTTCGTGGCGCTGAGCCCGGTCGCTGTTCAGAAGTTAAAGGGCCGTTCTCGCCAGTGATTGGGCGCCGGGTCTGCCAGTGCGGCCATCAGGGACACCGACTTCACGATCACTGGCTCCGACGCCTCCCCTCACCGCCTACCAGCCCTCCTTCTTTTTCTGCAGCGACCATAGATAGTCAGCGATCCGACGGATATCCTCATCGGCCAGGACGCCTTTCCAGGAAGGCATGTACAACGGTGCGGCGGGTTTGCCGGGATTATCCATGGGAGGTACTTTGCCGTTTTGGATAATCTTGATCACTTCCTCTTTGGTGTAGTCATCCGATGCGTGCAGTAGCGAGGGGACTTCGCCGCCCTGACTGTTGGGGTTGGGCACTCCTCCCTGAAGTTGCAGGCCGTGACAGCCTACACATCCGAAGCGGGCGAAACTCTGCTTGCCCGCCTCGATCGCCGCATCCTGAGCGGTCAGCGGTCTGGCGCGCTGCGAAATGATGGACTGCGCATCGTCGGCGGTAGCGGAAGCCATGAACGCGACAATTGCCTTTCTGGCATTGGTCTCCAGATCGTACGCCGGCATGATGCTTCCCGGATAAACCAGTTCGGGGTTCACCAGTTGCTCGTCCAGCCAGCCAGGGGAGTGATTTTTGGTGACTCCCAACAGGTCGGGCCCGCTCTTCGCCCCGATGCCCCCGATGTTGTGGCAAGCGATGCAGTTCTTTTCGACGAACAACTGCCGCCCATAGCCGGCGCTCGGGATCAGCCGCACGCTCGAGTAATAGCTTGCCATCTGTTCGCTGGTCAGCGACAGCATGTAGAAGGTGAGCGCGCGCGCCTGCTCTTTCGTGAAATGGAAATTCGGCATGGGCGAATTGCGCGATACCGCATTGGGTTCCAGGAAATGCCGTTCAAGCCACTCGGGCGACCGGCGGATCGCGCCTTCTTCGGTCAGGTCTGGACCAATAGTCCCGCCTACGCCGTTTAACTTATGACAGCCGCGGCACCCCTGCGTTTCAAACAGGCGGCGTCCGTCTGCCAACTCCGGTACACCGGGAACCTCCCCTTCTTTGTGACACCGCCCGCACGAAGCGCGGATGTATGCGTTCGGCAGCAGCGGCTGTTGCCAGAACGGCACCTTTCCGTGCGCGTTCTGCTTGTCCGTGGCGAGCCCCTGTCCACCGTGGCAGACGGTGCAGCCGAACTTGGCCGGGACGTGCGGAGCCAGGTTGGCGTGAAAAGTGAAAGGCTGCGGCGCGTTCTTCATGGTTGGGTCTTCCGCACCGAGGTGGCAGGTGGTACAGCGGTCGACGCGCTGCAACCCGGGCAACAGATCCTGCCGGATGCCCGGAGCCGCGTTCAACACGTCGCTCTTTGCCGCGGCATTGGGTTCTCCGACTGCTTCGAGCCGGTGGAACTCCTGCTGGTAACTCTTCCACGCCGGAGTGCCGGCCTGCCAGACGGCGCCCAGCATCAGCGCCAGCGCAATCATGCTCAACGCGAAGAAGAACTGCGGTAGTCTGCGTTCCATCTATTCGGCCCCCGTCATGTGGACCCATGGTGGGACGAGCGCCCAACCCGGACCGCGGAAAAGTGTCCCGACGATGATCAGAACTACATTGACCACCACAAAGAGCGTGAACGCCCGGATGGCCCACTTCCGATCGGCCGGCCGCCGGCTTGGGTTCAGGTCGATGTAAGGAATGGCAATCAGCGCCAGTACGGCGAGTGCAGGTAAGATCACGCCGCCCAGCAGGGCCGAGTGGCTAACCAGTTCCTGCAGGCCCAGAAAGTACCAGGGGGCCTTCGCCGGATTCGGTGTTTTCGCAGGATTGGCCAGCTCTTCGAGCGGGGCCTGCCAGAAGATCGAAACCGCCATCACGGTGGTTACCGTGACCAGCAGCGCGACGCCCTCGCGGAAGAAGGCGTACGGATAGGAGAAGACGGTGTCTTCCTCCTCCTCCATGCTCACCGTCTCGAAGATCGGTTTGCCCGTGACCACTTCCATCAGGCCGTAGCTCTTGTCCTTCGATGCGGGGAGAACTGTCAGTGGACTTGTGGCGTCGGGCGCGCCGATCGTAACCAGTCGCGCATCGTTCTCCGGCTTCAGCTTCCAGACCGGCCGCGAGAGGCCGCCATCCTTGCGGACGCGCCAGAAGTGTACCATCGTCAAGAGCGTGACGACGGCCGGCAGCCCCGCCACGTGCAACACGTAGAAGCGCAGCAGGGCCGACTCGCCCACGGTGTGGCCTCCCAGTAGCAGTTCGCGGAGGCTCGCGCCCACTACCGGAGCGTAACTGCCGATGTTGGTTCCGACGGTGATCGCCCAGAAGGCGAGCTGGTCCCAGGGCAGAAGATATCCGGTGAACGAAAGTCCCAGAGTGAGCAGGAACAGGACCACTCCGATCACCCAGTTGAACTGCCGGGGCCGCTTGTACGAGCCCGTGTAGAAGACGCGGCACATGTGGAGAAAGACGCAGATCACCATGCCGTGCGCCGACCATCGATGCATGTTGCGGAGGAAGCTTCCCAGATAGACCACGAACTGGAGGTCCTTCATGTCCTGGTACGCCTGCGGCGGATGCGGGCGGTAGTAGAACATCAGGGCGAGCCCGGTGGTGACCAGGATGAGAAAGAGGAAGAAGGTGATGAACCCCAGGTAGAAGGTGTGCTTCACCTTGAGATTCTCTTTTTTCACTTTGGCTGGGTGAATGTGCAGCCACACGTTGAGGAAGACGAGTTCGGACTTCCCCTTGTCGGTGGACAGCGGGTCCCGCCGGAAGATCGACTGCCAGACATCTCGTAAGGGATTCATCATGACACCATGAGGCGATAGCTCGCGGGGACCGTGCGGTCCTTGTCTACCTTGAGTTTTCCGTCACGGGTCAGAGTGACTTCGAACCACTCCAACGGCCTGGGCGCCGGGCCGTGCTGCACCGCGCCGTCCGCGGCGAACACTGAACCATGGCAAGGACAGTGGAAGCGCCCGTCGCTCTGGAAATAGCCGACCGTGCAACCCAGGTGGGTGCAGACCGCATTCGCCACCGCGAAGCCTCTTTCACGATCGCGGAAAACGAAGATTCTTTCTTCGGCCAGAAAGGTGGGCGGGCCGAAAGGAAAATCCGCCGGATTACCGATCTTGAAGGTCTGCGGCGGTTCGTAAAATACGCTTGGCGTCAGAAAACGGACCACCGCTCCCAGGCTCACGGTGACCGCGGAGCACAGGGTGACCAGTCCCGCAGTGCCCCAGCTGAAGAAGGATCGTCGCTTCATGGATGTCTCCCGGCAGACTTCACTCGAACACCTCTCGCTCCTGCTGCTCCAGGGCCTCCATCGTGATGGCCTGCGTGGGGCAGCGCTGCGCGCAAAGCCCGCAGCGAATGCACTTCTGTTCGTTCTTGATGATGGCCCCCGCCTGTCTGGCCGGAAGATCGGCGGCGGAGACGCCGTAGCGATTGCGGATCAGGGCGTCGTACCGTTCATCGCCTTGCACCTGCACCAGGTCCACCAGGCGCAGGCAATTTTCCGGACAAACATCCACGCATCCGGCACACAGGATGCACTTCGAGCCGTCGAAAATCGTGTTGAGCTGGCACTTCAGGCAGCGCAGTCCTTCGGCGCGCCCCTGCGCCTCATCGAATCCGAGCTCCACCTCCGCGATTCCGATGCGGCGATTCGCCGGCAGCACCGGCATGGTCTGCCGCGGGATTCCGAGGAAGCCGTGCGGCATCTCCCAGTTGTTGAAGATGCGAAAGCGGCTCAGCACGGTCTTCGTACTTTTCCCGTTGAAGTACACGTGGATGGAGCGGGCCGTGCGATGCCCGTTGGCCACGGCTTCCACCAGCACGCGCGGTCCGAATGCCACGTCGCCTCCCGCGAAGACACCCGGAGCGGTAGTCATCAGGTTGTCGTCAATTTTGAGAATACCGCGCGGGGTCACCTGGACATCTTCATTGCCGCGGAGGAAGGAGAGTTCGGCCTGCTGGCCGATGGCGAGTACCACGGTGTCGCAGGGGATCACCTTTTCTTCGTCGCTGAAGGCGGGGTTGAAGCGGCCGTTCTCATCGAAGACCGAGACGCAGGCGCGCACCTTCAGTCCGGTAACGACTCCGTTCTCACCGACGACCTCCTTTGGCCCCCACGAGTTTTCCACTGCGATGCCTTCGTGCTCCGCTTCGTCTACTTCGCTCTGCCAGGCGGGCATCTGGCGGCGCGATTCCAGGCTGACCAGGCAGACCTGCTCGGCGCCGGATCGCATCGCCATGCGTGCCGCGTCCAACGCCGGCTGCAGGCTTTCCGCACCGGATTCGGCAGCGCCGGACGACCCCGCCTCTTGGACCAGGCGCACCGCGGCGCGCGCCACGTCTATCGCGACATTGCCGCCACCCACCACCACGACGCGCTTGCCGAGCTCGATTTCATAGCCCAGGTTCGCGTTGATCAGGAAATCGATGCCGTTGAACACTCCCGCCAGGTGCGCACCCGGAATATTCAGTTCGCGCCCCTTGTTCAGTCCCGTGGCCAGCAGCACTGCGTCGAACCTGGAGCGCAGATCGGAAAAGGAAACGTCCCGTCCCAGCGTCACGCGGGTGTGCAGCGTAACTCCCATGGACAGGATGTTGTCCACTTCCATCTTGATGATTTCTCGCGGAAGCCGAAAGTGGGGAATGCCCAGGTAAAGCATCCCCCCGGGAACCGGAGCGCTCTCGAAGACTTCCACCGAGTATCCCAGTAGTGCCAAGTCGTGAGCGCAGGTAAGTCCGCACACCCCTGCGCCCACGATCGCGACCTTCTTCCCCCGCTTCAGCGCGGGCGGAAGGTTTTTGCGCGCCGGGTCGTGTCCCGCGCCCAGGTTGTGGCGCTCGCTGGCATATCGTTTGAGTGCGCAGATGGCGATCGGCTCGTCGATCTTGCCGCGCCGGCACGCATCCTCGCACGGGTGTGCGCAGATCCGCCCCAGTACGTACGCAAATGGATTTGGGGCGCGCGCCAGAAGATACGCCTCTTCATCCCGGGAAATCCCGATGGCCTGGACGTACCGCCCGCACTCGGTGTGGATAGGGCAGGCGGTACGGCACGGAATGTTGCGGTCGAAGTACTCCTGGTCCGGGACCGTTACCGTGTAGCGCATGGATGTTCCCCGTTTACTGCTTCTTCAGCTTTTCGATTTCTTCGTCGCTCAAGGCGGGGAAAAACGCCTTCGGGTTCTTATCTTTTCGTTCCGCCTGGTCGTATACCATGAAATCGAAGATCTGTTTTCCCTGTGCGTCGCTGATGCCCGAGTTCGGTTTGTGCATCATACGTTTGACGTATCGCGACCACTCATCGGTCTTCATCATGGTGTTGATCGGCCGCGCGATCGTGTGGCACTTGGAGCATTTGGTGGTGAACACCTTGTAGGCTGCCTGCTGTGCCGCCGGATACTTGCTGACATCGATCTTGTCGGGCCCCTGGTCCTGCGGAAGCACCACGTTGCTCGTCTGCGCCACCAGGGAAAGGGGCGCGAACAGCAGCATCATCTGAATCAGTCGTCTCATTTGAGTCACTCCTTTACCACATCAATCGAACATCGAGTTTGAAAAGCTTGTCCGTAAACGCCGCGCCCGTCACCGGATCGTGATTCTGTTCCTGCCCGTAGGTGGCCCGCACTACGACGTTGCCCAATTCGGTGAGCGCTTTCTCGCTGCCGATCCGCCAGGCGTTAGTGTAAGTGGGCGGCGCGCCTCCGATACTCTGCTTCATACGGTCCTCTCTGGCCATGACGGCGAAGCCCCGCTGGATGTAGTAATCCAACTCGCCGCGATACCCGTTCGAAGTGAAGCGGGTAGTTTTGCCGCCCTGCGTGTCCTGCCAGTCGTCACTGCTTCGCATGTACCCGCCGAGGACATCCAGCTTGTCGGAGAACAGGTAGTTGCCGAAAACCCCGTAACGGCGAACCCGCGACTTATACGCGAACTCGTCATCTGCGCCGGCATTCTGCACCTGGTCTTTCTTGCCCTGGTAGGTGGTGAACGTGACGCCGCCGTCGGGGCCTAACCAGTAATCGGCATCGAACCAGAAATCCTTGGAGTTTTTGGTGGAGGCGGAGATAGACTCGCTGCCGTCGGCGTTCAGGCCGTTGGTAACTTTGGCCGAGACCGCGAGTACCTGTTTGAAGTAGTTCGAAGCCCAGGTGTAGCCCACGTTGACCCCAACCGGATGCTGATCCAGCGAGAAGTTCACCGGGCTGGAGTAAGTCAGCACCGGAGCAGGCTCGGGAAACAGGTTGTAGAACATGGCCGCCCGAGTGCCTTCCCCCTCCTGCATGTGCATCTGGCCGGCTTTGATGAAGAAGCTGCTGTTGGCGCGACCCGCCGTGTAGCCGAACACCGCCTGCTCCAGGAACGGGCTGCCGCCGTCCTGGGACAGCTCGAAATGCGTGAAGTAGGAGAAGCCGCTGTCCGGCACCGTTCCGGCCGCAAACAGCGCGACCTCATCGAGGTTGAAGCTGGTCGCGGAGGTGGGATCCACGCCGTCGCCCCTGGTCTTTTCCGCAATAAAGCTGGCCTGGCCGATCAACGCCAGCGAGTTGGTGATGCTGAACTTGATGTTCTTGTCCAGTTCGGTGATTTTGGGCGCCGGTTTGCTGCCATCCATCTCGTCGGGAGGCATCCGGTAACCCAAACGCTTGAAGGTGTAGCCGGTCTTGTTGAGTGCGGGCGGAATGGTGTGGCAGGTGTAGCACTTCACTCCGAATTTCCGGGCGAACGCGGGAATCGCCCGTGCCGGCTGTGGGGCCAGGACAGCGCAACCCAGGGCCGCCAGAACCGGCATGAGAGCCGGGAGCCTCGACTTACTTCGTGGTAGAGCCATGGCCGCATGAAAGGCACGTCGATAGCCATATATGGACTCCTTTTATCTCAATCAGCTACAAGCGCCCTGGTATTGATGTGAGGAGCCGATTCCACGAACTCGCCTGAGAGTTGTGGAATCTATCCCCCAGGCTGCGGATCCCGATCTCGCTTGAGGAGGCCGTAAAACGTCTTGCGATCCACGCCGGCTTCACGGGCGGCGGCGCTGACATTGCCGTTGCAGCGCGCCAGCAGGGCTTGCGCGTAGGAGAGTTCGAAGTTCGCCAGGTATTGCTCGCGCGCCTCTTTCCACGGCAGGCTGGAAAGAGGACAGGCGGCGACCGGATGCAGGTCGCCTACGATGTCCTCGGGCTCCAGAACGCCGCCGGGGTGCAACGCCGTGAGATTTTCTATCACGTTCTTCAATTGCCGGACATTGCCCGGCCACGGCTGACGGAGCAGCGCTTCGTAGAATCGGGCGGATCCGGACAGGCTCTTGCCGTAGCGCCGGGAAAAGCGCTCCAGGAAGAAACGTGCCAGGTGAGGGATATCTTCCGGCCTTTCGCGCAACGGAGGCAGTTTCACAGTGACCACTCCGAGGCGGTAGTAGAGCTCTTCGCGAAATGTACCGGCCTTGATCTTCGCCGCCAGATCCTGGTTCGTGGCGCACAGAATGCGGCAATCCACGCGCACCGGTTGGAGGCCTCCCAAGCGCCGCAGCTGGCGCTCTTCGACGAAGCGAAAGAGGCGCGTCTGCAGTTCCACGCTGAGGTCGCCGATCTCGTCCAGGAACAGCGTGCCGCCATCGGCCGATTCGATCAGTCCTTTTTTGGTGCGGTCGGCGCCGGTGAAGGCTCCGCGCTCGTAACCGAACAACTCGCTCTCGATGAGCGAGCCCGGCAGAGCGCTGCACTCCACAGGTACGAACGGCCTGTTCTTCCGCGGACTTTGGCCTTGAATGTAGCGGGCCATGACCTCCTTGCCCGTGCCGCTCTCCCCCAGAATCATGACGGTGGCATCGGTCGCGGCGGCTCGCCGGGCCTTGTCGGTCAATTCCAGCATGACGGGGCTCCGGCTCTGCGGGTTTTCGGTTTCGCCGAGGGCGTCCAGCCTTCCTTTGAGCCTCTCAATCTCCCGCGACAACTCGGCGTGAGACAGGGCCCGCTTCACTACCAGCAGAAGATCTTCCCGCCGAAACGGCTTCTGCAGATAATCGAACGCGCCGTTGCGTATGGCCAGCACCGCGCCCTCGACCGATCCGAAGGCCGTCAGGAAAACGATAGGCAGGTTGGGATATGCCAGGTGCAACTGCGCGAAGACCTCCTCGCCCGACATCCCCGGCATACGCATGTCCAGCAAGACCAGGTCGGGAGCCTTTGCGAGCGCGTCCGCCAGGCCCTTGACCGGATCCGCGAAGGCCGTCACGGTGGTCTCGGGAAACTTCAGCATCCGCTGAATGTTCTCGCCCATCGCGGCCTCGTCGTCAATTACGAAGATGCGCTTCACTCCTGGTTACCTCCGACAAACCAATGGTAAGGCTGGCCGCGCGTAAAACGCGCCGGGGGCATCTCGATGACGAAACTGGCTCCGCCCCCGCTCCTCTCTTCGTACAGCAGGCGGCCGTCGTACATATTCAGCAGGCTGGCGCCCAGAAAGAGCCCGAGCCCAAGCCGCTCCCGCCCCGGACTTTGGGAGATGAACGGCTCGAACAGGTGCTCCCGGATGTTTTCCGGGACACCTGGGCCATTGTCTTCGATTCGGAGAACCACCTTGGCGCCCACGGTGCGATACGGTTCCAGCCGGATCCCGATGATGCCGCCCTCACGCCCTCTGAGTGCGTCCAGAGCGTTGCTCAGCAGGCCCCGGACTACTTCGCTCACCACATGGCCGGGCAGGTTGACGCGCGGAACATCGGCTATCTCCTGCACCAGTCGAACCCCCTGCTCATTCGCCGAAGGACTGAGGGCCGCCAGCGCCTCTTCCAGAGCTTCGGACGGAGCCGACGGAGCGAAGACCTCACTCCCTCGCTCGCGCCGCAATGCCTGAAGCAGCGTGCGTGCGATATTGCCCATGTAACGCATCTCCTTCAGCATCTGCTGGAGGTCCGCGCAGAGCGCAGTGTCTTCATTCCGTTCCTCCAGGAGGACCTCTATGCGGCTGGTCACGATCGCCATCGGATTGTTGAATTCGTGCATGAAGCCGGCAGTGAACTGACCCAGCAGCGTGAGTTGGTGCGACAACCGGGCCTGCTGGTCCGCGGCGGACAATTCCTCACGCAAGCGTGCCGTTCGATACCGCACGTTCTCCAACTGCAACTTCAGTTGTTCCGCCTCTTCCCGTGCACTTCTCGCCTCGGAGAGCGCGTGAATCCGTTGGCGGCCGGAAAACAGGAGGGCCGGAAGAGGCGCCAGGCAACAAGCGGCCACCAAGACCAAGCCGGTGGCCAGGGCCGAGGGAGGAAGCATCCATCGCAGGATCCAGCAGAGCGGCAAGACCCAGACCCCGCTGAGCCAGAGCAAATAGCGCTGCCTGGTATTCGTGCGATCCGGCGTATTGCTTCCGCGCTTCTCTTCGAGCATAGGGGCAGGCCGCTGCGATCCAGGTGCATTCTAACACGGAGTTTGCGACAGCACTTGCGGAGTCGACGTGAGCTGATGTCACAGCGTCTCCTGCCGCAGGATCACGAATTGTGCCCTCGTTGGGCACCGCGAATTCCAGTTCCAGGAGCAATTGCGACAATTGACCCTTCGCATCGAGTGCAAGTAACACTTTGCCCGGTAACGCCCGAATCGGAGAACTGATGGGGGAACTTAATGGCTATTCCCAGATTTCCTTCGCACCTGCAATCGGGGGACAGCATAGCTCTGAATCCCGTACACGGTCTTAGTCATGCTCTGAAACATTACCTTGTTCAGTGGAATCCGGCGTGCCAGGAAGGAGACGCAGTAGTAAGGGAAAGACAAACGCCACGATAAAGTAGGCGCATGTGACAGCTAGTGCGAGCAGGGGCAGACCGGCCCCGCAGGCCATGCCGATCCCTGTTACGAGCCAGACGGTCGCAGCGGTTGTAAGGCCCTTAACCCTATCGCCCCGCACAAAGATAAGACCCGCGCCGATGAAGCCGATGCCGGAGACAATCTGCGCCGCGACACGAGATGGGTCAAGAACCACACGACCGTCAGCAAGCACATTTGTGAATCCGTACTTTGAGATCAAAAGAAAAAGGGCCGCGGTAGTGCCGACGATCGTATAGGTACGCAGTCCCGCACTTTTTTGGCGAATTTCGCGCTCCAGCCCGACGGCTGCCGAAAGCACGAACGCAGTGCCAAGTTCCATAAACTGCTTGACACCCTGTCCGTCCATCGAAGAGGTCAGCATGCAAACATTCTAGCCTGCCAAGCCTCACCGGGTAACTTCTGGCGAGCGCCGAGGCCTCTTGGCCGTTTCACGCCCGTTGATGACATTTGCTCGTCATACAGCGAGCTAGATCCTCGCTGACGCCGTAGTGTAGAGCGAAGGCGCTCAACTCCAGGGTGGTCGGCCACTCGGAAAGTGTCGCCGGAACGGTCTCCGGTCGCGGCAATCGGCTTTGTAGAGGGTGTTAACGATTCCAAAGGCGTTCCACCACGAGCCCGTTCCCAGTCCGCTCTCAGTTCCTGGCGATGCAGGGCTGCCCATTCGAGTACCAACGCCATGGCTCTCCTCGGGAGCTCTCCCCTAAGAATCGGGTTACCTTAGGCATTTCTTCTCTTGATTCTACCTTCTCCGCACGCCCAGCGCCCGGAAATCTGCGTAGCCAGCACCTCAACCTCGGCAGGCAAATGGCATCCCACCTGCGTTTTGACACATTTCGACTTGCGACCGGGCGATATCCACTTTGTCGCCAAGAGGAAGAGAAAAGAGGTTCATCTGGAACCGGTAATTCGCATCGCATTGAATACTGCTATCATGTTTGAATTCTTCGAAGAGTGCGTACCCGTGAGTGTGTTCGCCGCGGTGGCTAAGTTCACGCTTTTTTCTCTGCTGCTGTTCGCCCCTGCGCCGGCCCAGCAGGCGCCGCGCATCGTCATCGACTATCCGGAAGAAGGATCGATTTTCCCGCCGGATTTTGCTCCGCCCACCTTCCTCTGGCGGGATTCGCAATCGTCCACCATTGCCTGGGAAATCGAAATTGCGTTCCCTGACGGCGCGCCCGCGATGCGTCTGACGGCTCGCGGCGAACCCTTGAGTATCGGCGAGATCGATCCGCGATGCGTCGCCGAATCGAATCAATTGCCCAAGCTGACGCCGGAGCAGGCCGCAGCCCATACGTGGAAGCCGGATCCGGGGGCGTGGTCGGCGATCAAGGCGCGGTCCGCCGGCCATCCGGCCACGGTGACCATCGCGGGGCCCGGCGGCGCCCGCGCTCAGGTCCACATCTCCACTTCACCGGACCCCGTGGGCGCGCCGATTTTCTATCGCGATGTGCCGCTGATGCCATCGGAGGTGGAGCGGGGCGTCATCAAGCCCATCATCCCGAGCGCCGTGCCGCTGGTCGGCTGGCGCCTGCGCAACGTGGCCGAAAGCGGCAGCCGCCTGGTGATGGAGGGACTGCCAACCTGCGCCAACTGCCACTCTTTTTCCAGGGATGGTAAGACCCTGGCCCTGGACGTGGACGGGCCGCAGAATGACAAAGGCACTTACGCCATCGTCTCCCTCGCGCCGCGGACCTCGATTCGCACCGAGGACGTCTTCACCTGGAACGACTTCCCCGACAAACCGCCGGGACATCGCACCATCGGCTTCATGGCGCAACTCTCGCCCGATGCCCGCTACGCCGTCACCACCGTGAACGAAGACGTCTTCGTGGACAACTTCAAGGACTACCGCTTCCTGCAGGTCTTCTATCCCACGCGCGGAATCCTCGCCTGGTACGACCGTTCCACCCGCCGCATACGCGCCCTGCCTGGCGCCGACAACTCCAACTTCGTCCAGACCAACGGCTTCTGGAGCCCGGACGGAAAGTATCTGGTCTTCGCTCGCGCCGCCGCCAGGGACGCTTATCCGAAGGGCCGCAAGCTGGCCGAATACGCCGGCGACCCGCTGGAACCGGCCATTCAATACGACCTCTACCGCATCCCGTTCAACGGCGGTAAGGGTGGCCGTCCAAAGGCCATCGCCGGGGCCTCTGGCAACCACATGAGCAATTCCTTCCCCAAGGTTTCGCCCGACGGCCGCTGGATCGTCTTCGTGCAGTCGCGCAACGGCCAACTGATGCGCCCCGACGGCCTCCTGTACATCGTGCCGTCGGCAGGCGGGCAGGCCCGGCGCATGCGCTGCAACACGGCGCTGATGAACTCCTGGCACAGTTTCTCTCCCAACGGGCGATGGCTGGTGTTTTCCTCCAAGAGCCGCTCGCCCTACACGCAGATGTTCCTGACGCACCTCGACGAGGAGGGCAACGACAGCCCCGCCATCCTGATTGAGAACTCCACGGCGGCCAATCGCGCCGTCAACATTCCCGAATTCGTCAACATTCCGCCAGACGGGCTGCAGCATATCGATGTGCCCGCGGCCGATTTTTACCGGCTTTTCGATAGCGCCTGGAACCTGGCCGAGAAGGGCCGCTTCGACGAGTCCATCGCCGAATGGAACCTGGCGCTTGCGATCGCTCCGGACGACGCCAGGGCGCACAACAACCTGGGGCGTGCGTTGGCGGGGAAGGGCGATTTCGACCAGGCCATCGTGCACTGGCAGAGGGCGCTGGAGATCGATCCGCGCTACTGGGAAGCCCACAACAACCTGGCCGTGGCGCTGGCCGGCAAGGGCAGGCTCAACGATGCCATCGGCCACCTCAGGCTGGTGTTGGAGGCCAACCCCAATTACGCCGAGGTGCACGGCAATCTGGGGCGCGCGTTGGCGCAGAAGGGCAAATCGGAGGAGGCCATCGCGGAGTGGCGCAAGGCGATCGGGCTGAATCCCAACTACGCGCAGGCCTACAACGATCTCGGCGCGGAGTTGTCGCGCAAAGGAAGGGTGGACGATGCCCTGGCGGCGTGGCAGCAGGCCACGGTGGCGAACCCCGCCTTCGCCCCGGCGTATTTCAACCTGGGCAATGCGCTCGACGCCCGCGGCAAGGGCAGGCAGGCGCTGGCGGCCTGGCGCAGCGGGTTGGCCGTGGATCCCAACCACGTGCCCACGTTGCGGCGGGTGGCATGGCTGCTGGCCACCGGCCGCGACGCCTCGCTGCGCAACGGTGCCGAGGCGGTGGCGCTGGCCGAGCGCGCCGCGCGCCTTACCGGCAACCAGGACGCGTCCATCCTCGATGGTCTGGCCGCGGCGTACGCCGAGGCCGGACGCTTCCCCGACGCCGTCGCCGCCGGCACGCGCGCCCAACTCCTCGCCGCCCAGCAGGGCCAGCCCGATCTCGCGGCGGAGATCCAGGCGCGCATCGCGCTCTTCCAGCAGAAGATGCCCTATCGCGGCCAAAGGTAGGACCGGCGATCGCCTTGCGTCATTCCTGCCTCGGCCCGCGCCCCCGTGTCCCGGTATCGGTCCCCACGAACTGGTTTTTCGACCGCGTCAATCCGCGCCAGGCGCGCGGCCCTGAGCGCGTTTCCAGCAAGCCGCTGGCGCGGCGGGTGCCGGCTACCCCGCATTCCTCACGAGTGTTCGAGCGCCTTGACGTGGCGCGGGCACTCCTGCCTGCCGCGTCGGCACTCATGCCGACGCTCTGCCTCCGACACTGTATCGCGCCCGCGAACAGGTATCGAGACGAGTCTCGATACGGCAGGCACGTGCGCCGGCAGGAGGGCCTGCGCCACATCGGCGGCGGAGTGTGAGAAATGCCGGCTACGGATTCAGGGGCGAAAGATCATCCGATACGGCTTCCATCCCGCAAGTGGCAGCGTGCAGGTCCAGGAAGAAAATCCCAATACCGGCCGCGCCCGAATACCATCCGGTGTCATATTCCACCGGGTAACTCGCGGGATCGCTCGCCCAACTCGGCTTGGGGAGAGAATACGTGAGCCAGCGAGCCTGGCCGGCCTGAGGATGGTCGGCCAGGCTCAACAGGTAATCGGCGGCTGCCTGGGCCACTCCGAGGTAGGGAGATTTGGGCACGCGCGCGGCTAGCGGGCGATCTGCCAGCGTTGCCGCACCAACCGTGCTAACGGGGTCCATGCGCGAAAAACGCAGAAATGCGTAGCCGATCGAAGCCGTGCCGGTGAGCAGTCCGGGTTCCAGCAGGCCGCTTCCGTAGATGTGCTCCCATCGCAAGCCTTGCGGCTGCGCCTTCGCTACCGCCTCCAGCCACCGGATTCCGGCCCGCGCCGTGTCGCGGAATGTCGCGTCGCCCGTGCTCGCGAACGCATCGAACAGCACGAACAGGATGCTGGCGGCGCCATGGCACACGATCTCGGGGTAGTCGTTGTAACTGGGTGTGCCGTAGCCCCAGGCGGCCTGTGGCAGAGCGCCTCCCGGGCAGCCGGATGAAGCGGCATACGCGCCTCCGCCCGGACACTTCCAATCCGCCGCAACCAGCAACCCCCGAGCCGTCGCGAGCATGAGGTCCCGATAGTCGTTGTTGCCCGTTACCTGCCACAATTCCTTCAGGATGAAATACACCCCGGCCGAACCGCCGCACCACCCGTTGTAAGTCGTGTCGGTAGTGAGCCGCTTCCACCCGATCGCCGAATTGGGGAGCGGCACGGTGTACTGGCGGAGCCAGCGGACCGCTCCCTCCGCATACTGCAGGTATTTAGGGTCGCCGGTTTGCCGGTAGAGATGCGCCAGAAAGAGCGCTACCCCGCCCGCACCATGGGCCAGCGAGGTATAGATGTTAGTAAGTCCCGGGAATTCCCAGTGGTAGCCGTTCGCACCCGATAGGGCATTGCTTACCAGCCAGTTCCCCGCATAAGTGGCGCGATCGAGAGCGGCAGGATCGGCTGTTTCCGAGTACAGCGCGAGAAAGAACTCGCCTCCGCCCGCGACACCGGAAAGCCAGTCGTAATTGCCATAGATACCGTTGCGGTACTCGTGATCCACGAAATCCGCCGCTTTGCCCGCCTTATCGAGAAAAGCCGGATCCCCGGTGACCTGATACAGGCGCAGATAGAAGAATCCGATGCCTGCCGCGCCGTCGGACACGCCTGTGGATACATACGTGGCGGGTTGGTCCGATGCCGGCCAGGCAATGCCGATCGCCTGCGGCCGTTCCAGAGACGTCAGATAGTTGGATACTTCGAGGGCGGTATCCAGATAGGGCGTGGCCTTGCGCGGCAACCGTTGCGCCGGCATGGCCGAAGCGAGCAGAATCGCACAGAAAAGCAACTGGATCGTTTTCATGGCCGCTCCCTCTCAGCGCACATAAACCGTAATTCCCGGCTGGCTCGCGGCATCTCCGGCGCTGATGAAAACCGCCGCCTTGCCGGGTGCCGCACCCGCGGGGATGCGGGCGTTCACTTGCAGTGCGCCCGAGACCAGTCCGGGCGCCGCTCCCGCGTAATCGACTTCGGCCGGGAGGCCGCCAATCCGTACCGAGACGGGCAAAGCGGGATGCGCCAATGGGGCCGCGGCAAGACTCCCGTCAACGCCGGTAGTATCCAATGCGCCCGCGCCCGTAGCGAAGATCTGGATGACCGTCCCCCGATCTGCCGGCTTGGTTGCAGAGTTGACGGTGCCGTCCTGATTGAGGATCGCCCCAGGACCGATCCCGGAACCGTTCGCCGCCAGAATTGCCGGAGCGGATGGGACAATGGCAAGTCCCAGAGAGAGCACTGGCTGTCCCTGGTATTCCACAGTCATCTGGGCATGTGTCTGGCCAGCCACTTCGTATGGCACGACAAGATTGACCTGCGCCGGCCCCACATAAAGGAGGGGCGCGGGGTAGCCATCGAACAACACTCGCGTGCCGTTGAGGGTGGTGTCCACCAGCCCGGCGGGCGTCAACCGCATGGCCGCCTCACTCTGCGGTCCCATCGCCGGCGCGAGAATCGTCAGCAGGGCTCCGGGGCTGGCGCTTTCGGGCAGATAGCTGGCGGCGCTCGCAACCCATGGCCCCACGGGATGAGCGCCGGAGTTTTGCAGGAGAGCCAGTCCGCGCTCCAGGACCTCGTCCTTGCCCGCGGCAACCCCCGCTCGCGTCCGCATCACCGGTACGGTGGGCCGGACACCGATGCCGTGGTGCTGCGAGCCGTCCGGGTTCAGCGTCTTCATGCACGTAAAGCCCACGTAGTAGAGATTGAATGGATTGAACGAGGTCACGTTGCCATCCGTTCCCGCCGATGGGCCGCCCACGATGTCGCCCAGCTTATTGGCGGCGGCAATGATCAAACTCGTTTCGGCGTAACTGATGGCGCGCCCGTCGGTGAGGAACACTGCCTTCGCGGTAAACAGCGGTTCGGTTGGATAGAGGTCCCAACTTGAGTCCTGCCAGCTGAGGCCGAGCCGATCCGGCAGCAGCGGCTTTGGGATCAGCAGTCCGATGCCCGGCCCCTGCACCCCCACCAGGTTGCCTAACGGGAAAATCTGCGGATATCCGCGGTAATCGAACACGATTCCGCTGGCTGCACTGAGGCTCCCTAGCGCCGCGGTCCACTGGGCGGTTGTCGCCCGCGTGACATCCACATAGTAGATGCCGGGCGCCATCTTCGCGATCGCCTGGGGACGCGGCTCCGGGACAGCTCCCAGCGGCTCCCACAGATTGGTAGCTGTCGTTCTTCTCATCGCGATGTTGCGCTGCTGGCCGGCGGATTCGGTCTGCATTTGGATGGTACTGCCAATGGCTCCGGCCCCAATCTGGGTAAGCGCCTCGTAGAGGATCCATTGCCGGGAGGCACCTGAAATGAGTTTCCCGGTCGAGGCAACAAGGTCCGTCACCGCTTGCCCGTCTATGGAAAGGATGGCATCGCCGGGCTGAATGGCCTGTCCCTGGGAATCGGCTACGTACGTTACCACGAGATTCCCTTCGATCCAGTCCCAGGCCAGTGGAGGCAGGTAAAGAGTGCCTCCCGAAGAGATGCGCCCTGTATTGATGCTGAAATGACCGTCTCGCAGGGCCGCGCCAAGCTGGCACAGCGCGTTGTAGAACGAAGGCTCGTCGGGACTGATGGCGGCGGAGGCGAGCGCGGTCCCCAGTGCCTGCCCCCAGTCCGTGTTGACCACGTCGAAGTAGGGATAGAAGTGCTGGGGGACATTCCAGACCTCCGCCAGCAAAGCCAGCCGCACCGCGCGGACGCCGACCGACCAGGGCGGCCCGGGCAACGACGGCAGCGACGCCGTGGGCCGCGGTATCGTGCCCTGGGCGTTGGAGTAGAGATCGACGGGAACGAAGCTGGAAATGCCCGCCCCCAGATCGGCCACGAAGGCCGACGCCGGGTCCGAAAAGCCGGCGGGGATGGTGCCGCCGGCCACCGGCTGATGGATACGCGCCGCCGAGTATGGGCTCGACCCGGCCGACGGAAAACCCGTATAGTCCCAGCGGACCACCGAAAGCCCCGTTGTGTCGCCGGGCTGTAGGGCCGCGGGAACTGGCGGTGCCTGGCCGGCCGGATACACCAGCACGGTGGGCGCGATCGGCGCAAAAAGCGTCTGTAGTGTGTTGGCGAGATCGGCGGGCGTTTGCGCGCCTTCCACCTGTCCCATGCCGTATACGGCAAACGCCTCCCAATTGACGGCCGCTGCCTGATCGCTGGGATGAAAGTACCTCACGTATCCAAGGAGGCGCGTGAAAGCAGTTACGTTCTGGAGCGCCGGCCCCGTCAGCGGACCGGTCTCAAAACCCGCGGCCTGTACCTTACCCGGGGATAAGGCGAACCACGCCGCGAAGAGCACAATAACGCGACTGGAGAGCATAGGCAAAGTCCTTCACTGATCTGATACGTCTGTCATTGTAATCCCGGCAATAGCTATTTCGAGCCTGAATATCTGTTTTGGGAACCGGTGAGGGCCCCTGGGCGGCGGCGCGGCGGCCCCCCAGATCGGCGGTACTGCCATAATCGGAGCATGGTGTCCTGGTTGCCGTGGCTGCTTTTCCTGCCCCAGATAAACCCCGAAGCGCTGCTCCATCTGAACGCCTGCTCGGAAGCCTTGCAGCGCAACCAGCCTCAACAGGCCGTCCAGGACTGCAAGCTGGCGGTGGGCATCGACGGTCAATCGGGGCCGGCGCACCAACTGCTTGGCCAGGCCTATCTCGCCATGCGGTCGGCCAGTATGATCGCCGAGGCCAAGGCCGAACTTCAGCAAGCGCTCGATCTCGACCCCACTCTCGTCTGGGCGCGCTTCTACCTGGCCAAGGTCTACCTCGATACCGGGCGCCCGGACAAGGCCAAGGGGGAACTCGAAGAGGCCCTGAAGACCCGGCCCGGAGTGTCGCACTTCCTCTCGCTGTTGGGGGAGGCGGAGCGCAAACTAGGCAATCCCCAGGCCGCCCTCGAGTGGCACCGCAAGGCGCTGGCGGCCGATCCCAAGATGAACACGGTGCACTACTACGCCGCCCTGGCGTACATGGACCTGAAGAAGGACGACCAGGCGATCGCCGAGCTCGAAGCCTCGATTCAATCGCCTTTTGTGACGCCGGAGCTTTACCTGACCCTGGGCTCCCTCTATACCCAGCGGAAACGGTACCGCGAGGCCGAGGACTTGTGCCGCAAGGCCATCGCGTTGGATCCGGAGCGTTCGGAGTCTCACCTGAATCTCGCTCAGCTCTTCAATGCCCAGGGACTCAGCAGCAAGGCGCTGGACGCCCTGCGCCAGGCGCTGCCGCCAGGCAAGACATTTCCCACCTCTCCTTACTACCAGGCGTTGCAGGCCGATATCCACTTCGAATTCGGCCGCGCCTATGCGGCCGGGGGCAGTCCGCGCGAAGCCATCGCGGCCTACCTGCGTTGTCTCGCGTTGGACTCGGGCCGGGCCGCCGCCCACCGCAAGCTCGCCGGGTTGTACCAGGAGCGGGGCGACAGCGCGCACGCCGCCGAGCAGGCTGCCCTGGCGGACAAGCTGGAAGGCCCAAAATAGCCGAAATGCCCCATGAAATCGTTTCCAGCGCCCAATCACGCGCCCTAATGACACCCTTTGACAACGTAGGCGATTGCAGATAAACTCATCTCGAACTACCAAAAGGGGGTTGTAACGTGGGTCGTAACACTACGAGAATCTTTCTGCTCCTCGCTTTAGGGGCCTCCGCACTACTGTCGCAAACCGACCGCGCGACACTTCGCGGCACAGTCACCGACCCGTCCGGCTCGGTGGTTCCCGGCGCGCAGATATTGATCCAGGAAGTGGGCACCAACGTCGAACGCAAGCTTGCCACCGACGAGAACGGCAACTTCGAGGCGCCGGCGCTGAATCCCGGCCATTACCTGGTTAAGGTCGAGACCAAGGGTTTTCGTGGTTTCCAGGCCGAAGACGTCCTGCTCGACGCCGGCCAGACCCGGCGCTTTGACATCGCGCTGCAGGTGGGCGCCACCACCGAGTCGGTCACCGTCACCGGCGGCGCCCAGTTGATCCAGACCGAAAACGGCGCCATTTCGGGCGAGCTCGATAAGAAGCAGTTCCTCGACCGGCCGGTGGTGGACGTCTACCCATCCCCATTTGCCCTGATGACCACCATGCCGGGTATCCAAGGCAACGGCTGGGCCATGGTCATGTCGGGCCTCAGCGACCGCAACAAGCAAGCCTATCAGATGGACGGTGTGGCCAACGACACCAATGGCGACCAACTCGACAATCCCGCGTTCTTTGAAACCGTTCAGGTGAACGAGGTGTCCAGTGGCGCGGATGCCTCACGCGCCGCCAGCTTCAACATGATCTCCAAGCACGGCTCCAATGAGTGGCACGCCTCGGCGTACTACAAGCACGAGAACTCCGCCCTGAATGCCGTGGAGACTTTCGCCAAAGCCGCGGGTGTCAGGAAGACACCCTACATCCTGCACGAGGCCGATGCCGATCTCGCCGGGCCCATCGTCAAGAACCGGACGTGGTTCTATGTGGGCTGGATTCACCAGTCCATCCCGCTGGGTTCCTATACCCTGCGCACTACGCCTACGCTACAGGAGCGCACCGGGGATTTCAGCCAGTTCGGCACCATCAAGGATCCGTTCAACGGCAACACCCCCTTCCCCAACAACCAGATTCCCCTCAGCCGGATCAGCCCCGTCTCGCTGGCCGTCATGAACGCCTACTACCCCAAGCCGGACGTCGGCGGGCCCAACACCTTCACTAATAATTACGGCTGGTACTTCCCCTACAACTCGGACCTCTACAAGGGTGACTGGCCCTTCTTCCGCGTCGACCAGAAAGTCTCCAGCAAGAACAACCTGTACGTGCGATGGATGCGGCGCGCCACGCCCTATATCAAGCCGGGCACGGCATTCGAATGGTCAACTTACACCCAGGCGCGCGACCACCGGCAGACGGTCGTTTCCGATACCCACGTATTCTCGCCCACCCTGGTCAATATCTTTACGGTCGGCCACCAGACCGACCATTTTGTGCAGGGCGAGCAGGAAAAAAGTTTCGTTCCGATTTTCGGCGACGACGTGGTGAAAGCCATCGGGCTGCAAGGCGTCAACCCCAACAACTACCACACCATGGGGTTCCCGCAGATGACCATCCAGAGCCTGACCACGCTCTACAACGCCGACGGCTACGACAAGAACCTGATGAACAACGACGGCACCAACACCTTCAGCGACAACCTCACGTGGAACAAGGGCAAGCACGTGTTGAAGGCCGGCGGTGAGTTCCGCCACTTCTGGTTCTTCTCCGGAGCCCTCCCCAACGGAGTCTTCGGCAGCTTCAACTTCAATGGGTCCATCGCCGGCAACGGTTTTGCGGAGTTTCTGCTGGGCGTTCCCTATACCGCTACCCGTCTCAATCCCATCCCCAACCGCACCAGCCACGACAAGCAGGCCGGTGCGTTCATCAACGACACCTTCAAAGTGACCCCCAAACTGACCCTGGATTACGGCGTCCGCTGGGACTACTACGGCATCGCCACCTACGACGACGGGCTGATGTATAACTTCGACCTGTCCGACGGCAAGGTGGTGGTTTCCCAGGATTCCCTGGGCAAGGTCAATGCGCTCTACCCCAAGAACATTCCGATTGAAGTTGGCCAGGTAGTTCCTAACGTCCCTTGGAACAACATCCATCCTCGGTTTTCAGCAGCCTACCGCCTCGCCGAAAAGACCGTCTTGCGCGGCGGTTACGGCGAGTATACCGATAGTTGGAGCTACACCCAACGCCGGCCGGGCGCCTCTCCGTTCCAGTTGTCGGAGACCTACAACAACGTCGTCTCCTCCACGGGACCGCTGTTCAACTTCCCCAACCCGTATCCTTCAAGCCTCTCTTCCGCCACCGTTCCCAGCCAGAGCGTGACGGCGCTGCCGCTCGATACCAAGATCGGCACCATCCGGCAGATCAACTTCACCATCGAGCGGGAAGTCCACACCCTCGGCCTCCGCCTATCCTACATCGGCATGCGCAACAGCGGGCTCGCCTACGGCACCTACAACATGGACAAACCGCAGCCGAGCACCAACACCTTCACCCAGTCGATGCGGCCCTTCAACCTGTTCACCGGCGTCAACGTGTACGGCAACAACGGCCAGGTGAGATACAACTCTGTGCAAGCGGAAGTCCAGAAGCGCATGGGGTCGTTCACCTTCAATTCGAACTTCACATGGTCGAAGAACATGTATAACTGGGCCGACACCGAGAATCCGTACAACGTGAACAAGTGGACGCGCGACGGCTCCAACCGCAACCGCTATTGGGTCACCAGCTTTAACTGGGATTTGCCCTTCGGGAAGCAGCAGAGATTCCTGGCCAGCGCACCCAAGGTTGTCGATTACGCGCTTGGCGGGTGGACCACCCGGTTCATCTCCACCATGGCCACGCCCACCTACGTCTCCCCATCCTACGGCGGTTCGGACCCCTCTGGTACCAACACCAGCGGCGGTCTGCCCGATGCCATCTCCAGCCCGTATGCCGGCTACACCCGGACCATTAATCATTGGTTCAACCCGGCCGCATTCGCCGTGCCGCAGAAGGGAACGTTCGGCGATGCCAGCCCGAATTGCCTCGAAGGCTATGGCATTAACGTTCAGCACATCAGCTTCGCCAAGGGCTTCCGTATCACGGAGCGCCTCCGCACCACCTTAACGGGATCGTTCTCGAATATGTTCAACCATCCCACTTTCAATTCGATCAACACCAACATCTCCAACCCGAATCCTGGGATGTTCACCTCGACCCGGCCCAATTACGAGCCGGAAAAAACCAGCTACCGGCAAGTCGACTTGAAACTGCGTTTTCAGTGGTAAGACAGGCCTCCTGGCCTGTCCATATCGAAAGGGGAGGCGCAAGCCTCCCCTTTTTTTTCGCTAACGTGTAAAAAGGAATGCTCAAGGGTTCTCTCATCTTCGCCGTTCTTCTATTCGCTTTCTGCGCCCAGCGTTGGGCGGCGTCCTCCGAGCCGCGGGTCCAGTTCGTCAACGTGGCGCGCGAGGCGGGCATAACCTTCCGGCACGAAAACGGCGCGTCGAAAGAAAAGCTCATGCCGGAGACTTTCGGCTCCGGCGTGGCATGGATCGATTTCGACAACGACGGCTTGCCCGATGTCTTTTTCGCCAACGGCGCGGACCTGGCCCATGGCAAGCCTTCGCCCGGCAACGTCCTCTACCGCAATCTCGGCAACGGCAAATTCGAAGACGTCACGAAAAAGGCCGGCGTGGCCGGCAACGGCATGTTCGCCACCGGTGTCACCGTCGGCGACTATGACAACGATGGCTTTCTCGATGTCTTCGTCACCGGCTACAATTCGCGCCAGCTCTTCCACAACAACGGCGATGGGACGTTCACCGACGTCACCGCCAAAGCGGGCGTAGCCGGCGGCGGGTGGAGCTCCAGCGCGGCCTGGGTGGACTACGACCGCGATGGCTATCTGGACCTGTTCGTGGCGCGCTACCTGGATTACGACATCCACAACGCGCCCTACTGCGGCTACAAGCAGGAAGGCTACCGCATGTACTGCGACCCGCAGCAGTTCGACGGCGTGCCGGCCCAGTTGTTCCACAACAACCATGACGGCACCTTTACCGACGTCTCCGTCAAGGCGGGCATCGCCAACCGCGCCGGCAAGGGGCTCGGCGTCGTGGTGGGCGACATCGACCTGGACGGCTGGCCGGATATCTTTGTCACCAACGACGGCGTGCGCAATTTTCTGTACCGCAACAAGAGCGACGGAACCTTCCAGGACATCACCTACACGGCGGGCACGGGCTTCGACATGAACGGCAAGGCGATGGCCGGCATGGGGACCGAGATCGCCGACTTCGACGGCGACGGGCTGCCCGACATTTTCCTCACCGCCTTCTCGCGAGAGTACAACACGCTGTTCCGCAACCTGGGCAAATTGCAATTCGAGGATGTGACGCTCAAAGCCGGATTGCAGTCGGGCTTTTTGACGCTGGCCTTCGGCACCAAACTGTTCGACTACGACAACGACGGCTCTCTCGATATCTTCTGCACCAACGGCCACGTCACCGACAACGTGGAGCTCTACGACCCTCAACTCAGCTACAAGCAGAGCGACCTGCTTTACCAGAACATCGGCGGCGGCAAGTTCAAGGACGTTTCGGCCGAGAGCGGACCGGCGTTTCGCATCAAGCACGTCGGCCGCGGCGCCGCCGTCGCCGATTTCGACAACGACGGCGACCTGGACATCGTCATCGCCGACTGCGGCGGCCCCGCATTGCTATACCGTAACGACGGCGGCAACCGCAATCATTGGCTGGCCATCAAAGCGCGGGGCAGGGAAAGCAACCGTTTCGGCCTCGGCTCCAAGGTGCGGGTCACCGCCGGCGGAGTGACACAGTACCGCGAAATCAATCCGTCGGGCAGCTACCTGAGCACCAGCGACATGCGCCTCTATGTCGGACTCGGCAAGGAAACGGTTGCCCGGCGCCTGGAGATCGAGTGGCCAAGGGGCAAGAAGCAAGTGCTCGAAAACGTGCCCGCTAACCAGGTCCTGAACCTGGATGAAGCTGACGCCCGCTGATCGGCCGCGGGGATAGGGGAAGAGTAGGTTTCTTCCCCCGGCCGGTCTTGCACCCCCCATCAGCCGTCTTGAGTAGCGATTGCGGAGATACACCGCAGTACTGGCAAGGTAGCTGCTTGATCCAGATCAAACAGCAGGGGGGGACGCTTGCCTCACAATGAGGGCCAGTGAGTCCCGTTTCAGTGAATGGACTAAGTTGTTTAATTCTGAAACGGACTCCGGAGGCGGGCAAATTGAGAAATCTGAAACGGCAACTCTTGTTCTTAGCGCTATGCGCCGCGTTCTTAGCCGGCAATTCCTCGGCCGGTGTCATCGGCCCCCTGGGTCCGGCTTCTTTTAACGACACGGTGGACTGGTGTCAATTCGGCTGCGTGCCGGGTAGTCCGCTAAGTACCGTGGTTCCCCTTGCCTCGCCACAAACTTGGGTGTCGACCGGAGGCAACACGGGTGCCATCGCCCTTGCCCTTGGTGGGAACGCCTTTTTCACGCAGCAGGGCGGCTTTTGGGGCGGCAACTTCAACTCGGAAATGGGCTTGATCTATAACAATGCCTGCTGTGGGGGCACCTCCGACAACTTTCTCGTTGCCTTTGACCAGGCCGAATACGGAGTCGGCGCCTATATCCAGGCGGACTCCCCGGGTGCTTTCACGGGGACCGTTTCGCTGTATGACGCCAGTCAAGTGCTCTTGGGTAGCATCGACCTTGGTGGCGTTTCCGATACTTCCCCAGGCGGGGCGATTTTTGTCGGCGCCACCTCCACCGACCCGGTCTGGTTCGCGCAGTTTACCGTCTCCGGCACCACTGGTCTGGCTGGTCCCGAGCCGGATTTTGCCATCGGGACGATGTCGTTGAATGCTACCGCTCCCTGTTCCGGCGGCGGCGACGATAAAGGCGACGATAACGGCGATGGTTCCTGTGGAGCCACCGAGGACAGTGTCCCCGAACCGTCTTCGCTGCTTCTCATGTCTCCAACTCTGCTCGGGCTTGTGTTCCTGCGCCGCCGCGCTGGCGATTCGCCCCACCACTCCGGCCGTGCCGCGATGCCGGACAGGATGCCGTAGCCGCATCCGGTGCGTCCTGTCATACAATGAGGCTTAGCCCTGAACAGCCTTTCATCGCCGGAGCCCAGTCCTGTCCAGAAAAAAGACAACCCCGGAGGCCGGGAAAGCCGGCTCCATTCACGCACCCGGAACGCCCGCGCCCGCCATCCCCGGCGTCTGGGACGCCCGCATCGAGCCCTTTCTGTCGAAGCATGCCCGCCTGCTGGTGGCTGGCTTCGTCCTGCTCGCGATCGGCCGCATGGTCGCCACCTACCACGTCTTCGCCACCACGGCCGACGAACCGGCGCACATCGCCTGCGGGCTGCAATACGTGGCGCGGCACATTTACAATTACGAGACGCAGCATCCGCCGCTGACGCGCGCCATGATCGCGCTGCTGCCGTACCTTTCCGGTACGCGCCCGCGCGGCCAGCCGTCCTTTCAACTGGAAGGCTGGGACCTGATCACCTACCAGCATCATCCCGACCAAACCTTGACCCTCATGCGGCTCGGCAACCTGCCGTTCTTCGTGTTCGGCTGCCTGGTGGTGTTCTACTGGACACGGCGCTATTTCGGCGCCGCCACCGGTGTCGTCGCCACCTGCCTGTTCACACTGATTCCCACCGTCCTGGCGCATGCCGGCCTGGCCACTACGGACATGGGTCTGGCGGCGTGCCTGGGGGCTGCCTTTCTGGCCATGCTGGTCTGGGCGGAAGAGCCCACCTTGAAGCGCGGCGCCGTTTTCGGGTTCCTGTTGGCGCTGGCCCTGCTCTGTAAGTTCACCGCGCTCGGATTCTTCCCCGTGGCCGCGTGCATCGCCCGGGTGTTCTACATGGCCGCCGGGCGCACCGGCATGGCCGGGCTCAAGCCACTTTTGAAACAGTGTGCGGCCAGCCTCGCCCTGGCGGTGGGCGTCTGCCTGTTCACCGTCTGGGCGGCATTCTTCTTCTCCTTCGGCAAGGTGCCAGTCTGGAATGTGAGCCTGCCGGCCTGGGAATACTTCGATGGCATCCGCGTAGCGCTGCTGCACAACGCCGGCGGCCATCCTTCGTACCTGCTGGGTGAGGCGCGGACTCACGGCTGGTGGTATTACTTCCCCGTGGCCTTGGGGGTGAAGACGCCGCTGGCGTTGCTGGCGCTGCTCGCCGTGGGCATCGGCGTGTGCTGGACCCATCGCCGCCACGCCGCCTACCTGATGCCGCTGGCCTTCTCCTTGGGCGTTCTGCTGCCCGCCATGAGCGGCGGCGTGAACATCGGAGTGCGTCACGTGCTGCCGGTCTACCTGGCTTTCTCGGTGATGGCGGCGCTCGGCCTGGTGCAACTGGCGCGCCTGTCCGATCGCCGTCCGTGGGCCGGCGCGGCCGCCCTTTTACTCCTGCTCTGGCTGGCGGCCACCGGCGCGCTGCACCACCCTGACTACATCCCCTACTTCAACGAACTGGTGCGCGGCCAGCCCGACCGCGTGCTCTGCGATTCCGACTACGATTGGGGGCAGGACACCAAACGCCTCGCCGCCCGCCTCAAGCAACTGGGCGCCACCCAGCTCAACTACGGGTATGTCGAACAGACTTACAACGACTTATTCCTGGAGGCCTATCCCGGCTTGCCGCACATCACCCCCATCCATCCCCTGCATCCCGCCGAAGGCTGGACCGCGGTGTGTCCCACGTTGGATCACGCCACGCAATACGGCCTGGAATACCGCTACCCCAACATCAAGCCCTGGTATGCCTATCTTCCGGTGCAAGAGCGCGTGGGCACCATCGACCTCCTCTATCTGCCTCCGGGTAGCCTGGACGGCAAGAAATGACCGCGCATGTCTAAGAAGAAAACGAAGCCGCCGGTGCGCCCCGCCGGCGCGCCCGCCGCCCCCCCGCCTGGATTCTGCGACGCCACACTGATTCCGTTCCTAACCCGCCGCTCGCTGATTCTGGCCGCTGCCTTGATTGCGCTCGCCAGCCTGCGCATTGTTTCCACCTATTCGGAATTGAGCCCCACCTGGGACGAGCCGGGCCACATGGCGTGCGGCTTGCAGTACCTGGCGCAGCACGTGTACAGTTACGAAACGCAGCATCCGCCGCTGGCCCGTGTGATGTCGGCGCTCGGTCCGTATCTGGCGGGCGCGCGGCCCGTCGGGATGAAGAGCCGCGACCAGGAAGGGGTGGCGGTGATGTACCAGGACGGTCATCCCGCGCGGACGCTGACCCGCATGCGGCTCGGCATTCTGCCGTTTTTCGTGGCGGCGGCCTTGGTGGTGTGGCTTTGGGGGAGGCGCCATTTTGGCGGCGCGGTGGCGGCGCTGGCCACGGGGCTGTTCACCCTGGTGCCCACCGTGCTGGCTCACGCCGGATTGGCCACCACGGACATGCCGCTGACCGCCTGTCTTTCGGCGGCCTTTTTCGCGCTGCTGCTATGGGCCGAACAGCCCACCTGGCAGTACAGCCTGCTGCTCGGCGCCACAACGGCGCTGGCGGTGGTCGGCAAGTTCACGGCCTTGGGCTTTTTTCCGGCGGCGGCGATCTTTGCGTTCCTGGCGTATCTGATGGTGGAGCGTCCCGGCGTGAGCGCCGTGCTGGCCGCCGTCAAAGCGCGCGCCTTGCCGGCGGCCATTGCGGTGTTCACGGGCGCCATCGGCATCTGGGCCGTCTACTCCTTCTCTTTCGGCAACGTGAGCCAGTGGAACGTCCGTCTGCCCGCTCCGGAACTCTTCGACGGCGTGCGAGTCGCGCTGGCTCACAACACCAGGGGACACACCGCCTATTTTCTGGGCGAGATCCGCAACACCGGCTGGTGGTATTTCTTCCCCGTGCTGCTGCTGGTGAAAACGCCGCTCGCCTGGCTGGCGGCGGTGGGCATTGGGTTGGCCGTATGCTGGGGCAAGCGCGTGCAACTGGCCTACTGGATGCCGGCGGCGTTCGCGGCCGGCATCCTGCTGCCCGCCATGACGAGCCACGTCAATATCGGGCTGCGCCACATCCTGCCCATCTTCACCGGCCTGGCGATTCTGGCGGGACTCGGCGCGCTGCGCCTGCTGGAACTCGCCGCCCGCGCCAAGTGGGCAGGTCCATTGGCCGCCGTCCTGGTGCTGTGGCTCGCCGTCTCGGGCGCCCTGCAGCATCCCGATTATCTTGCCTACTTCAACGAGCTGGCGGGTTCCCGCACGGAGCGAATCGTGTTGGACAGCGATCTCGATTGGGGCCAGAATACCATCCGCCTCCAGCGCCGCCTGCGCGAACTCGGCGCCACCCAGGTGTCGTTTAGCGACATGAATCTGCCCGCCCACCATCTGATGATCTGGCCCGGCCTGCCGCAGGTCCGGAACCTGGAGGGGTTCCAACCGATGGAGGGATGGACGGCGGTGAGCCCCACCATGTGGATGACGCGCCGGTACGGTTTGAGCGCCCGCCCCCTCAGCGTGCCGCCGTGGTGGGCTTACTACCACCCGGTGGAGAAGGTGGGGACCCTGTGGCTCTACTACCTTCCGCCAGGATCGTTGACTCGAACATATTAAATATTTTAGGCTTTATTATCAATCACTTACGCGATATTAAGCCCGGAATCGCGAGCGCCGTCAGGCTAACGTGTAGTTGCAGGAGAGAGCCGATCCCTAACTTTCCGCCTTGCAGTTCTTCAAATCCTCCCCCGGAATCCCCACCGCTCCTCGATGAGCGTTCCCTGCCTTCGACGGCTCTCTCCCATTCAAAAGAATATTTTGACTTTTTGTTCGATTTCAGTTAACTCTCACATATGCCAGAGGGTTCTCATCGCTTCCAGGTCGGATCCATCGGCTGCACTGTGCTCAGCGACGGCTATTACTCCTACCCGGCGTCGTGGTTCTTCCCCAACGCCGCCCCCGCCGAACTCAGCCGCGCCATGGAAAGCCATCGCCTCCCTCTGGAAAGCGTGCTCAGCCCTTATACCTGCCTGCTGATCGAAACCGGGCGTCATATCGTTCTGGTCGATACCGGGGCCGGCGAATCCTCCCGTACCTCCGGCGCCATCCAGGCGCGCCTCGAAATGGCCGGCATCCGCCCCAAGGATGTCGATACCGTGATCCTCACCCACGCCCATGCCGACCACATCGGCGGCGCCATCGACCTGTGCGGGCGCCCCGCCTTCCCCAATGCCCGCTACGTTCTTTCCGAAATCGAATGGGAGTTCTGGACCGCCGCCCGCACCGACCTGAGCCCTCTCCGCGTGCCCGACGCGGCCAAGGAGTCCATCAACTCCATGGCGCGCCGCTGCCTCGGCGTGCTGCGCCACCAGATCGAGCCCATCTCCCGCGAAACCGAAGTCGTGCCCGGCGTCGCCGCCATTCCCGCGCCCGGTCACACGCCTGGCCATCTGGCCGTCCTCATTGCCTCTGAAGGCCACTCTTTGCTGAACCTCGGCGATGCCGCCGTTCACCCGCTCCACCTGGAGCAGCCGTCCTGGCAGAATGGTTTCGACCTGGAGAGCGACCGCGCCCTCCTCACCCGCCGCTGGCTGATGGACCGCGCGGTCGCGGACCACATGCACCTGATGGCGTTTCACTTTCCGTTCCCTTCCGTCGGCCGCGTCGCCGTCAGCAACGGCGGATGGCTCTGGACGCCCGGCTGGTGAGCATTGGTGGGGCATGCTTCAGCTTGCCAACGCCCGCTTGCGGGCGCATTTCTTCACGCCTTCTCACCGTCGAAGAACTCGGGATAGCGCGGCAGACAGAGATACAGCAACGCCGACACAAACGTGCCGCACGCCAGCACGACTAACAGAAGCGTGTACGACCCGGTAACATCGAACGCCTTCCCCATCAGCAGCGGCCCGATTGCGCCCGCCATCGCGTAAGCCGTCCAGGTGAATCCGTACAGCGTCGAGAAGGAGCGAAGTCCGAAGTACCGGGTCAGCAGGTAAGGAGTGAGGGCGGCCTCGGCTCCCAGACCAAGCCCGATCAAAACCGCTGCCCCGAGCGCCATCCGGACGGAGCCCGCGCCACTCAGCGCGAGGACCCCTGCCGCGGTGGCACCCAGCAGACACAATCCGACGTGCGGCCCGAAGAAGCGATCCAGCAGCACGCCGGTGAGCAGCCGCCCTAAGAAACTGGCGAGGCCCAGGCCCGATGCGACCAGGGCCGCCTGTTGCGCCGCGATGCCCCGATCCGTGAGTAGCGGCGACAGGTGGGTAATCGCGCCGTTCACACTGATGGAGCCGACGAAGAGTGTCGCCACGAGGATCCAGAAAGTGCGCGATCGCGTTCCCTGCGCCACCGTAAATCCCGCTCGTGTCGATTCGGCCGTCGAACGGGCGTTGGCATTTTCCCGTACGAACAGAGCCGTCAAAGGCAGACCGAACAGCAGCACCATGCCGCCCAGCACCAGGTAGGCCGCCCGCCATCCATAGGCATCGATCAGCGCCTGCGCCAGCGGCGGAAACGCCACCTGCCCCGTCGCCGAACCCGCCATCACCCACGCCAGCGCCAGGCCGCGGCGCCTCACGAACCACGTGGAGACCGCCCGCGAGTAACCCATCTGCGTGGTGCCGTTCCCCACCATGCCCAGGAATACGAATACCGCGTACAGATGAATCAGGCTGGGAGTCAGCAATCCCAGGGAAGCGAAGCCCAGGCCGAAGGCCGCGATGCACGGCAGAATGATGCGCCGGGGACCATAGCGGTCGAGCAGCCTGCCGAGCACGGGCGAGCATACGGCTACGGTCAGTGCGGCGAATCCGAACGAGGCGGAGATGGATTCGCGCGACCATCCGAAGGCGCCAGAGAGCGGTTTCAGGAAAGTGCCAAAGCTGAACACCAGCAGCGAGCCAAAGCCCACCATCACGCCGAAATAGGCGGCCGTGACGACGCGCCAGCCGGATTGGCTGTCCGGCGCACTCAAGGCGGCCGCGCACCGCTCGGGCTTAACTTCGAATGTAGCCATGCGCGGCAGTTCGCTTTCCGCCAACCTGGTGGGCCTCGTCAGAGAGCGCATGCACCCCGCTGGCGTCAATCCAGCGATTATAGAAATTGAACAGCGCGCACACCGTAATGGCGAAGTATATCGCCTCGTCGTCCCATCCCAACGCGCGCAGCGGCATCATATCCTCGGCGGTAATTCGCGGCGAATCGTGGTTCACCTTGTCCACGAATCGAAACAACGCTTTGTGCTTCTCATCCAGCGCGGAAGTCTCCAGATCTTCCAGCACTCCCCGGACCAGCTCGTTACTTTCCAGCAATTCCGCCGCAACTGCGGCGTGAGACTTCAGTCAAAACGGACAATCGTTGCGGCGCGACGTATAGGCGGCGATCAGTTCGCGAATTCCCGGACTAAGTGGCGCCGGTCCGCGCATGATCTCCTGCGTGAATCGCGCCAGGTGCTCCGTAGCCTTCGGCAGGAAAGCGAACATATGCCAGATCTGCGGGTACTCGGCGCCGCTCTCCTGCATCCCGCGGATCAACCCGGCGTAGGGCGAGCTTCGCGTGTTTGCCTCCACCTCGGGAAGAAACATCGGCTTCATGCCGGGCCCTCGTTTGATGGAATCGTTTTCCATGGTCAATACACCAGTTTCAGGCCGAACTGCGCCAGGCGCGGCGATCCCGCTTCCAGCACGCGTCCGAAATTCGGCGACGCCAGATCGTTGTCGGGCAATCCGAAGTTGGCGTGATTCGCAATATTGAACCACTCGGCGCGAAACTGAAGCCGCGCCCGCTCGTCCAGGCGAATGGATTTCAGCAGCGACAGATCGACGTTCGCGATGCCCGGCCCGCGTACCGTGTTTCGGCCCTCGTTGCCGAACTGTCCGGCCTGATTGGCGGCGTCCAGCCGGCGAAATGCGTTGCGGCTCACCCACTGGTCCGCCGTATGCGGACCGGCATTCGGATTGGCGATTTCGTCCGGCCGGCTGGAGTAGAAGCCGGTGATTTCGGGCGAACTGCCCTGTAGCGCCACATTCGCGCTGTCGTAAACCGTGAAGGGCGTCCCCGACGAAAGATTGGCGATCCCATTCACCTGCCATCCGCCCAACGCGCCGCGCGCCGCGCCACCCAGCCCCCGCGGCGAGGGAATCTCATAGCTGCCGCTGAACACCAACCGGTGGCGCGCATCGAACAGCGACGGGCCGTGTTCCGCCCCCAGGTCGAACGGATTCTGCGCCAGGTCGTTTTCCCCCGCCACCAGGCGGGGTGCGGAGCCCGCCACGTTGAAGCTGGAAACGTAGTCCAGCGACTTGGAATAGGTGTACGACGCCAGGAATCCGGCCCCATTGCCGAAACGCCTGGAGAGCGCCGCCTGCGCCGCATGATAAGTGGAATTCGTGGAGTTGGTAATCAGGCCCACGGAGGCGAAATCGCAGGGGTCGCCCGCACCGTGGCATCCGGCGTAGAGGCGGCGCTGGTCGGCATTATCGGCGGTTGCCCCGGGACCATAGACGGCGGGATTCGCCTCGATCATACGAGGCAGTCGCGTGCCCTTGTTGCCGATATACCGCGCGTCGAGCAGATAATTTCCCCCCAGCGACCGCTGCACCGAGAGATTCCAGTTCTGCGCATAAGGCGGGCGCATGCCGTTCTCCACCGTCAGCACCGTGGTGGGCTGCGGGAACGAATTCAACGAAAACGGGTTCTGCCCGTTCCACGGGTTGGTGAAATTGATGGGCGCGCTCAGTTGTCGCGCCTGCGTCCAGGGCAGGGCGCTGAGCGGAGCCTGCAACGGCCCGCCGACGCCGTTGGTGAACGAATCGTAGAAGATGCCGTAGGAGGCGCGGATGGACATACGGCCCGCACCGGTGGGGTCCCAGGCGACACCGATCCGCGGCATGAGCGCCTTCCAGTAGACCGGCGCGATGCCGCGAGGCACGCCGGCGTCTCCCGGAAACAGCAGACCTTCGGGGGCATTCGGGTAGACCGTCGATTGTAGGCCCGGCGACCAGGAGTTCATGCGGTCGCGTATGTCCACGAACGGTGTGCTCACTTCGTAGCGCAGCCCATAGTT